>Ga0315535_1001672_pt1 | contig 14607 bp, 8 predicted proteins | sample SalMarSW160220MG_2_FD_203092 | JGI IMG/M metagenome (GOLD analysis project Ga0315535, IMG submission 203092) | Salt marsh sediment microbial communities from the Plum Island Ecosystem LTER, Massachusetts, United States - Salt Marsh Sediment SW1602-20 ...
CATATAGGGTCATCACTTTCTTGGTGGCTGGCCCGCAACTTAGGATATCTGAGAGGATTTCAGGCAGGGGGATGAGGCTGAAAAAATCCTTGGAAAGCAGGGGGGTATCACGGTCCGCAAGTTCGTGAATCCGGTTAAGGACCCCTATGGTCAAGGGTTTCCCACAGACCGGGCAGACCCCATCGTGTCTAATGGTCTCTTCGGGCTGAAACCTGACCTGGCATTTACGGTGGCCATCCAAGTGATATTTCCCCTCTTCGGGATATAATTCTATGGTTCCCAAGAATCCCTCTCCATCAGTCATTGCATGGATCATGTGATTGTAATCCGGATCCGTGTCAAAGATATTGGCCTCGCGTCCAAGTTTTGCCGGGGAGTGGGCATCTGAATTGGAAACCAGGAGATACTTGTCGAGTGATGATAAAAGACGATTCATGGGTGGATCTGAGGAAAGACCTGTCTCAAGGGCGTAAATGTGATCCGTAAGATCTTCAAAGCACGCTTCTAAAGTGTCAAAGCCGGACTTGGAGCCGAACACGGAAAACCACGGGGTCCATACATGGGCCGGAATAAAAAAGGCCCTGTCGCTTGCCTCAAGGGTGATCTCAAGTAAATCTCTTGAATCCAGACCCAGGATAGGCCTGCCGTCAGAGGTGATATTTCCGATTCGGTCCAATTGTTCATTCAGCTTGAGCACGGATGCCATATCAGGCATCAGAATCAGATGGTGGGCCTTTCGTGTCTTTCCATCTTTCTTGTAAATACAGCTTATCTCACCGGTTAGGAGAAACCGTGTGGGCCCATTACAGGAGGGAGGGAGCTGTGATGCCACAGTCTTCTGGATACCAGGTCTCAACCGGTAAAGCCCATCCTCTGCCTCAATCATCTTGTTCTGAAGTTCCGACACCCACCCGGGATGCGTAAAATCCCCAGAGCCAACAACTCTGATCCCTTTTTTCTGTGCCCAAAGTGCAAGGTGTTCAGGATCTAAGCTCATGGAGGTGGCCCTGGAGAAATGGGAGTGGGTATGAAGGTCAGCAATGAATTTCATGTGTAATAATAAACACCATCAAGTCGGGTATGTCAACTTCAGAAAAGAGGACAATTATGATAAATATCAAACCTGATGGAACATGTTTTGTGGTAGCTTTACCCTTGACTCAAAAGGGGAATTTCCCTATAGTCCTTCACCGGAAAAGCAAGTTCTTATCAGTCAATTCTATGCTCACAATGAGAGGTAAATCATGAAAAGGATTTTAATTCTGTCGGTCGTTTTTCTTACAGTGGTAGTTTGGCCAGGTCATGTTTTCGCAGAAACACCTAACGTCATCAAATCCACACCCGATAATGGGGCGACCGACGTGGCGATTGATGTGGGAAGGATCATCATTGTTTTTGATCAGAACATGAAAATGAATTCCTGGTCACTTACGATATCGGAAAAAGGTCCCTTTCCTCCGATGATACAGGAAGATGAACCCTGGATCGACCCGCTGACTTTTGAATTGCGGGTTAAGCGCCTCAAGCCGAAAACCACTTATTTCATTCAGTTAAACAGTAAAAGACGAAAAGGATTCATGTCCGCGGAAGACCAGACCCCACTCCCTGTGACAACGATAACCTTCACAACCGCATCTGAAGAAAGGAACATCTCATCCCAACATATGTCTTCAAAAGTGGGCGGACAAAAACAGGCGGATGCAGTTCTGTTAAAACCTGGGGAACGCGCGGCAGTAGGGGAAAAGCAGGAAAAGGCCGGCAGCAGAGCAAAAAAGACGGCCGGATCCTTACCGGTCATTTCCCAAGGACAGTCCGATATACGGCCGGATTGGCGTTTTTCCGTGACCCGCTCCAGTGGCATGAAGGGGTTGGTAAAGTACCAAACCGGAGATGAGGAACCATTTCGGTTCTTTCTCCAGACCGCGTTTACGGATCAAGTGGTCAAAGCGCAAGGCACAACCATCCATGAGGTCCTGCGGCAAGCCACAAAAGCCGAAATTAATCGGCTGGACATCGAGAGCGGGCAAATGGTGAAAGAAGTGTTGGTTTCTCCCGGTAAAAACTTTCGAGTGGTGCATTCCTCCTCCGGTTCGGTCATCTATGATTCCAAAACCCATGAAGAACTCTGGGATGAAAACCTGGTGGATCTTTTTTGTTCATCAATCATATCCAGGCTCTGGCCTGACGGACAGCTTTCAGAGGGTCAAACCTGGTCCTACGAGGGGGTTGAACTCGCCAGACGGATTGCGCTTATCGAAGCCAAAGGCGGTCAAATCAATTTGAGGGTTGATCGCATCGCACGGGAGCCTTCATCCGGACTCATGACTGCCCAACTGAGAGGCCGATTGCACACAACTATCGATTTTAACGGAGTTCCCCTAAAATTTGATGCTCAAGTGGAAATTGATCTCCCTCTTGCCATAGGGGTGCCCTTTATGACCAAATTCACGGGGAAACTGAGCGGGCAGGGTACAACTCAGGATCAACAAGGACAGCCCGTAAATTTTCATATCACCGCTGATGGTGATGTCCTTCAGATTTGCAAACCTTCGGAAAGTGTAATGAGAGCCTTGCAAGAAACCGGAAACCCAGAGGAAGGACAAAAGCCGTTGCCCGCTGGAACCGATACACCGATAAAAAAAAATGATCAGGGCCGGGCATACGGGAACAGCACAATCTCGGCACCTGTAAAGGCTTCCAAAGGTAAGGCAGGGAGACAAACAGAGAATATTTTTCTCAAACTTTACCAGGAGCAATATCAGAGGGCATTTCATATGCTCATTCCCAAAGGCTGGAAGACCGAAGGCGGAATGATTCCCAGCGGCGTGCAGTGGAATGTCGTTGATTTGGTTGAGAACAATATCCGCTTTCGCGTTACCAGCCCGGACGGTAAGTCATATTTCGGTTGGTACCCACGGTTTTATTTTCAGGACCCGGCTGTCCATATGCAATCAAGCGGGGGGCTTTTGCGGCCGAAAATCGGCGGAGTCCTGAACGGATGCTGGATTTATCCTTACATGGGTGTGGCCCAATACGTGCAGCAAATTATCTTTGGGCAATTGGCCGCCCAGGAATTTCAGAATCCACGGATCATCGGCAGGGCAGTGGAGTCTCCTGAACTTCGGCCATGGTTACCTCAAATGGCCCAACGCAAAGAGTGCGGATACGTGAATTTTGAGTGCACGATTAGAGGAACCCCAATGTATGGCAGGATTTATACGCTTGTTTATGACTTAGGATCGATTTGGTCCACTGTAGGAACTTTCGGATGGATAGCGCCAAAATCACGCTGGAAGGAGGACGAACGCGTCATGGAGCTTTGCATTCGTTCGTTTAGACTAAATCCGCAATGGGTGCGGCGTGCCGCCGCTGCTCAGCAAAAGCGCGGAAAGAAATATGGTGAAGTCATCAGAGAGATGCAGGGAATCGACAATGAAATCAACCGCAACAGAAGCCAAACCCGGAGTGATATTCAGGAAGAATTCTACAAGGTTATCACAGGGCAAATAGAAACATTCGATCCGGAAACCGGTAATAAGAAAATGCTGCCCATGTATAACAACGCTTGGACAAACGGAAGGGGTGACTACGTCCTAAAGGACTATGACGACGGCACCTTACCGGTTGAGGATCCCACAGAATGGCGTAAACTCAAGATCATCAACCGCAACGATCCAAATTACCGACCCGAAAAATATGGAGATTAAGCGGACGAAATCCCGGCTGTCGCGCATTATCACATTTGGGTAAATTTAGAAAAGGAGCAAAATGGGTATTTTTTTCTGTAAAAGTATCATTAAGACATCAACATATTTAATTGCTTTGTTTTTGTCAGTCCTCGTTTTAGTGAGTTGTTCAAACCTGCAGAGCGGCGTCACTTCTTTTTCCGAAAAAGTAAAAGAGAGCTTTCATGCAGGAAAAATAGAAACCGTCACAGCGAGCCATCTTAATCTGCGAAAAGAACCATCCGATCAAAGTCGCGTCTTAAGTGTGCTCCGGAAGGGGGATGAATTGGAAGTTCTTCACCTTTCCGGAAAATGGGCAAAGGTCAAAGCCTCTGATGAGAGAGAAGGGTGGATTTATGTGCGTTACATCACAGGATTTGAGGAGCTGTTTGCGGAAAAACCGCACACCGCTGAAACTCAGAAATCGACCTCGAAGTCAGAGACTCAACAGGTAACCGCTTCTGAGGCGACTGCTATGGAACAGGACATGGTATCAGCTAACATGACAAATCCGTATACCGAAGAAACTCAGGAGTCAGACGAGTCTACCTCGAAAAAGCCCTCTTCTTTGCCTGAAACGCGTTCAGGCGTGAATAACCCGCCGGATGACCGGGATGCAGCCGACCAACCAAGTCCTGCCTCTGAAATCGAAACTGATGAGATTCCGACATCACCCGTATCGGGGCCCAGGGAGGACGCCGAAGGGAAAACGGCATCGATTCAAAGAAGCGAAAGCCAGGTGGGTGAAGGCGGGCAGTTTGTTTTCTCACATCCCGAAGGGCTTTTCAGTCTGCAACTGCCAATGGGCTGGGATAATAATAAGGACAATCAAGACTATCTCGAAAAATACATCTTTAAAGACCCATCACGGGAGATGGAAATCTGGGTTGTCCATACTTCCTCAGAGGATTATAGTGAAGATGAATTCTACAGGGACCTTGCCTCCCTCCTGATGGAGCATTCAGATGCCCCCACGGAAATGTCCCCTTCCACCCGGCGAAAAGCCGACTCCGGTCTTGAATGGTTGTATGGAAAGGTGGAAGTCAAATCAGAACCGTTAAGAATACATGAATACTGGATCAAAGAACATGACGGCCGATTATGGGCTGTCGTCGAGGTATACCCTCAAACAGTGAGCGAAAGGGCATTAAAAAGGCTATCCGCAATCCGTCGCAGCTTCATATTTGGTACAGAACTCGATCCAAATCAGTAGTGATTCGGTGTATGGCGGGACTCACTTTAGGCACTTGCGTTGGAGTATTCCCTGGAGGCTATTCTCCTGACTGCATTTGCGGCTATTTCTATTTCTTCAAGCGTATTGAAATAACCCATGCTGATCCTGACTGTGCCTTCAGGAAAGGTCTTTAAGGTTTTGTGTGCAATGGGCGCACAGTGGAGACCGGTCCTTACTAAGATATCATATTTGGTGTTCAGGATATTCCCGGCCTCAGCAGGATAGATATCTTCTTCCATCAGTTCAAGATTGACCGCCCCGCATCCGCCATAATCATATCTGGCACCGGATGGCAGGAGACTGTCAAGGGTGAGGGATAAGGTGGCGGTTTGCTCTTCAGCTTTCAATGGCCCGTAAATGGTGACACCGGCCACGTCATAAAGGGCTGACAGCAGGGCAGCAGTAAGGGTTTTATCATGCTCCCGGATTTTAGAGACGCCCTGCTTGAGGATAAAATCCACGCCTGCCCCGAGACCGGCAATTCCAACGTTATTCCTTGTACCGCTTTCAAACATATCGGGCAAGAAGTCGGGCTGCACCTCCTTTTCTGAAATGCTCCCCGTACCACCTCTTATTGAAGGATTTACGGCCAACTCCTCCCGCATGTATAACCCGCCCGTTCCCTGCGGCCCTAACAGGGCCTTGTGGCCTGTAAAGGCCAAAAAATCGATGCCATCGGCCTCCACATCTATTGGAAAACAACCTGCGGTCTGCGCAGCATCCAGGAGAAGAGGAATATCGCCTATGGCTTGTTTGACCGCCTTCACGTCCTGAATCGTCCCGCACACGTTGGATGCATGGTTAAGGACCATTAAGGCAGTATTTTTCTGAATCAGGGGAGGGATTTCATCCGAATACAGGCGGCCCTTATAGTCACATTGGGCTATGGACAGGCTGATGATCCCATGCTCCTCCAGATGGCGCAGGGGACGCAAAACCGAATTATGTTCCATTGATGTGGTGATAACATGATCACCCTGTTTGAGAAAACCGTTTATTACGATGTTAAGGGCCTCAGTGACATTCATCGTAAAAACGATTTGATTAGGATTGGTGATGTTAAAGAGCCTTGCGATTCCCTTTCTTGTATCCGCAACAATGCGGTCTGCTTCAACCGCCCTGTAATGGCCGGACCTCCCGGGATTGGCCCCCACCTCTTTCATAAAATAGAGCATTGCTTCTATGACTTCGGGGGGTTTGGGAAAAGAAGTGGCAGCGTTATCAAGATAGATGAGGGGGTTCATTAGAAGTGCCTAAAATGCCTAAAGTTGTGGTACGCCTTCGCTTTACGCTTTGCGCCTTGACGCTCGCAGCTTTTCACTGGCCTCCTGATCCACTTTCATGGTCCCTGGATCAACGACTACACCGTAGTCCGCATTGGCCCGGTCAATGCTTACATATCCATCCGCCACATCCATTTCGACAAGCGACAGTTCCCGCTCCAAGGGGTCTCCGTAACCGCCTCCACCGGCAGCATCCATGGTAACCACATCCCCTGGCCCGAACTGGGTCAATCCATAAGGATTGCCGCCCCTGTTGTTAATCAGAAACTGCGCTTTGGCACCATCTTTACCGCCAAACAGGCCCTCAGGAGGATAGCGATATCTTCCCGACTGTATCCCCAAGTTTACAGGAGGGATCGGTGCGTATTCGTCGTCAGGCACCCTGAAAACGACTCTTCTCCCCAAGCCGCCCATCTTCTCTCCGGGTCCCCCTGAATCTGTTAAAAACTCTCTTTTATCTATGATAAGGGGTGTGTCGCTTTCGAATATCTCCACAGGCGTGTTGGCTCCGTTGGCGGGGAATATATAATCGTAATAACCGTCATTGAGGGCGCTTGCACCCATGCCGCCCCCACGGATTATGACAGCGTGCCAGGGGGTAGCGTCATGCCGCTTGCCATAAAACACATTCATTGTAGCAGGAGTCCCGCCGCTTCCCGAGATGACCCGATCCGGCAGGACTTTGGCCATGGCCCTGTAGATAATTTCAGTCAGGAAATGTCCGATCTGCATTCTTGCTGCTACGGCTGCGGGAAACCTGCAGTTGACGACGCTCCCCTCTGGGGCGGTCATGGCGATCGGTTCCGCACACCCGTCATTGTTGGGTATGTCAGGATCAAACATGCTCTTCATTCCCATGAACACGTAGGCATAGGTGAAATTATAGACCACGTTGCCCCCCCAATCCACCTGGGGCGAAGAACCGGCAAGATCAACCGTTATCCCGTTTCCCTTTACGTGGATTGCCACCTTGATGACGATATCATCCTTGCCCTCCATCTGTTCCACAAGCCCTTCAGCCTCGTAAAGCCCATCCGGCACCTTTTCGATAGCATTCCTCATACTCTTCTCTGTACGGCTGATAATCTCCTCTGCCAGGTCGTCTAACCCATCCAACTCGTATTCGTCAAGCATCTGGCAGATCTTCTCGGCACACACATGGTTGGCCGCTATCTGTGAACGGATGTCGCCTGTTACCTCTTCCGGGGTACGTACATTCCATTGGATCATATCGATGACGGCCTGATTGAGCACGCCACCATCTTCAAGCTTGACCAAGGGAATAAAGAGGCCGTCCTCAAACACATCGTGGTTGTCGGAAGACACCCGGCCCCCGATATCGGAGTGATGAAATACGCAGGCGGTCCAACCGATCAATTTATCTTTGTGGAAGATGGGGCTCATAACACAGACATCGTTTAAGTGCCCGGCCAAGGCCCAGGGATCGTTGGTGATATACACATCACCGGGTCCAAAGCTGTTTGCAGGGAGTTTCTTAACGAGATTTTTTATCCCCAATGCCATGGCCCCGGACTGTCCCGGCGTGGCAAAGGACCCCTGTGCCAGTTCCCTCCCCTTCCGGTCTGTAAACATGCAGGTGTAATCATGTGCGTCCCTGAGCAGGCTTGAGAAAGCAGTCCGGGCGACTGTGCTGTCTGCTTCGTCCACAATGGAAATCAATCTGCGCCACAATATTTCTAATGTGATGGGATCAAATGTCTGTCCCATTTCTTCCTCCTTCAATTCCCCAATTCAATCCACAAAAACCCATACTCATCCACAAAAACAGATGCATCTTCCCCGACAATAACTGTGGATTCTCTCTCTTCTATAATAGCCGGGCCTTGAAATCTTGCACCCGGAAAAAGCTTGTACCGGTCGTAAACCGTGTATGGGATAAAATCCTTGACAATCCCGGAATATGCCTTGCGCTGCCCCTTTACCGCATTATCGAGGGAAGTCCCTTTATCAGCGGGATCTATCTTAGGCAACTGCAAGAGTCGTTCAGGCAGGCTGGCCCGTATCCTAAAATTGATGAACTCCACAGGGGAATCAAGATAGGTCCTGCCGTAGAGCCTTTTGTAGGTCTCATCAAAGCGGTTTCGCACATCTTCCCTGTTTACCTCGGTAAAGCCTTTTTCAGGTATCGAGACAGTGGTCTCGGAACCCTGGCCTACGAAGCGGGCATCTACGGAACGCTCGAATCTGATATCTTCCGCTTCGCCTGATTTCTGGAGGGTCTTTGCGCCTTCGGTCTCCATCTCCTGATAGATCTTTTCTATTTCACTGAAATCCGCCTCTTTCAGGGCGACCTTATGACTTCTCACCATATCGAACGCCCTTGGGGCAGTAAAAAACCCCAAGGCCGAACCTACCCCGGCATTGGGCGGGACCAGGAGCCTTGGCGCGCCTAATTTTTTGGCTAACCCATAGGCATGTACCGGACCAGCCCCGCCAAAGGCCGCAACAGTCACGATCTTGGGGTTGCCACCCTTTTCGGCGATGTGGGTCTTGGCAGCTCCGGCCATTGTTTCGTTGATGAGGTCATGGATGCCCCATACGGCCTGGATAAAGGAGACCCCTAAGGGCCGTGCGATCTTTTCTTCGATGCCGCGTCTGGCCGCATCCCTGTCTAATTCCATCTCCCCGCCAAGAAAGTAGTTTTCATCGAGATAGCCTAACAGCAGGTCTGCATCTGTTATGCCCGGTTCAGTTCCCCCGCGACCGTAACATATAGGACCGGGGTCAGCCCCTGAACTTTCCGGTCCGACCTGCAAAGTCCCCATCTTGCTCACCTTTGCTATACTTCCGCCCCCGGCCCCGATCTCCATCAAGTCAACGACCGGCACCTGGATGGTAAGGCCGCTCCCTTTCATGAATCTCTGGACCCGGCCCACTTCAAAGGTAGGGACAGCCCCGGCCACTCCCTTCTGGATCAGGCAGGACTTGGCCGTGGTGCCACCCATATCAAAACAGAACATCTCGGGGATATCGAACAGCTTTCCATAGTACTGGCCGGAGATGACAGCGGCCGTGGGGCCTGACTCGATAATCCGGACAGGGAACTCGGCGGCCGTTTCAACCGATGTGATGCCACCGCTGGACAGCATAATGAAGAGTTTTCCCTCAAAACCGATCGATACCAGCCTGTCTGAGAGCTTGGAGAGATAGCGGCCGGTCAAGGGTTTGACGTAAGCGTTCGTGACCGTGGTGCTGGTCCTCTCATATTCCCTGATCTGGGGTAGGACTTCGTATGAGATGGAGACAGATATCTCAGGGGCCTCGTCCTCTATGATCTCCTTGATCATCAGTTCGTGAGACGGGTATTCAAATGAGTTGAGCAGACAGACGGCAATCGACTCCACGCCCATATCGATGACCCTGCGCACCACGTCTCTCGCTTCTCCCCGATTTAAGGGTTTGATGACAGTGCCGTCACTCCGAACCCTTTCATCCACTTCTAAACGAAATCGCCTGGGGATCAACGGTTCGGGGAATTCCGCAAATATGTCATATGGGGCATACCGGATTTCCCTACCGAGTTCCAGAACATCCCTGAACCCTTTGGTGGTAATCAACCCGGTTTTGGCGCCCTTTCTTTCGATGATAGAATTGATGACTAAGGTGGTGCCATGGATCACTTCATCTAAGTCCTGCACAAAATCCGGGGTGACCTCTTCTAACTGTCGTATGCCCTGTTCCACCGCATCAGAGGGGTCACTTGGCGTAGTCAGACACTTGTTTATCTGTATTTCGCCTGTCCGGTCATTAAGCAGCACAAAGTCGGTAAAGGTGCCACCAATGTCACAGCCTAAACGATAAAACCTGTCAGACATTCATATCTCCTTGCTGGATGCTGGATACTCGATAGTGGATGTTTGATATTGGATTATGGGCACTCGCTTTTCTGATTTCTGACCTCTGACTTCTGGCTACTTCCTTTCCTTAAGGGCAGTCAATATCTTTTCCGGGGTGATCGGGAGGTCCGTGATACGAACACCTACTGCGTCGTACACTGCATTGGCGATTGCCGGGGCTGTGGGTACCAGGCCGGGTTCGCCCACACCCTTTGCCCCGTAGGGTCCGGCCTCATCAATCGGTTCAATGATAACCGCTTCAATCGGGACGACGTCCATGGCCGTAAGCATCTGGTAGTCGCGAAAACTGGGGTTCATAACCCTTCCGTTCTGCACCTTTATCTCTTCTGTCAGGCCGTAGCCCACACCTGTGTAGGCTGCGCCGTAGATCTGGCCTAATAGAAGGGTTGGATTCATGGCCTTGCCAACATCGTGGGCTGAAACAAGATTGAGGATCTTAATCTCACCTGTCTGTTCATCCACCTCCACCTCAACACCGCATGTCCCAAAGGCGTAGGTCATGGAGAGATTTCCCTTCATTTCCCAATTTAACATCTCCGTGGGTGGGTCATAAAACTCCTCGGCCACCACCACCTTGCTCTGCCCGATCCCCACGTGTAGTCCATTTTGCAAGATCTGCGTCAAAGGCAACTTAAAGTGGGGATGATCAGGATCGTTTTTGGGAAAGATCATCCTGTCCCTGATATCCATGTCCTCCGGGTTTGCTATCAGTCCAAAATCAAGGTCCGGCTCCACGAACCCGGGATCCTTTCTCTTTTTCCGCTTAAAGCCGCTCTTAATAATCTTGGGCATCTGCTCCACTGCCATCTCAAGGATCTGCCTCTTGGCCTTTGCACAGGCCCCTATTGCTGCATTGCCCGCCATAAATGTATGACGGCTGGCGTGGGTCCCTGCATCCCACAGGGCGAGCGCAGTATCCCCAAAGGTCAGGAAAATATCCTCGGGCCTGACCCCTAATGCCTCTGCAACGATTTGAGAAATAACCGTTGGAGAACCCTGGCCCTGATCTGTTCCGCTTTCAATTACGTCCACGTGCCCATATTCATCAAGTTTGACCATGATACCGTGACCGTCCGACTTAGTGACCCTGGCGCCACCGGCAACATGAATCAGGGAGGCCATGCCCACACCCCGACCCTTCTGCTTCCCCTTTTTATTATCCCAGTTGAGCTTCTCCTTCACTGCCGTAATGCATTCTTCGAGGCCGCATGAGGTAATCCTTAACTTCATGGGGGTATCGTCACCCGGCCGGTTGCGGTTAATCAGCCTGAATTCCGCCGGGTCAATACCCGCCTTTTCGGCTAAGGTGTCCATTGAGGTTTCCACAGCAAAGGTAGCCTGGGGATTGCCATATCCTCTCATGGCCTGGGCATAGATATTATTGGTGTATACGCAGGTGGCTTTAAAATAGACGTTGGGGACCCGATAGAGCGAAGACATCGGCATAATCATCACCGACGGGGTGGTGGCCCCCCAAGAGGTGTATGCACCGTTATCTAAGATCGCTTCGCAGTGTCTGAAGGTGAGTCTCCCCTCTTTGTCACATCCCTGTTCTATGGTAAACACGGCGGGCTGCCTCGGTGGCAGCGCCCGAAATTCCTCTTTCCTGTCAAAGAGTATCTTGACCGGTTTTCTGGTTTTGAGGGCGAGCTGGATGGCGATAAATTCATATATGTCTGTATCCAACTTGGTGCCGAAGCTCCCTCCCACAACCGGGTTGACCACCCGGATCTTTTTTCCGCGAAGGCCGATTTGTGAAAAATACTCCGTAATCCTCCCGATGTGTCCAAAAATGACATTGGTCTGATCGTACAGCGTAAGATTGTTGTTCTGATCAAACTCGGCGATACAGCCGCTCGTCCCCATGCAGCACTGGTTTACCCATGTGGTGCTGACCGTGTCCTTTGAGATGTAGGTGGAATCCTTGCGGGCCTGCTCCATATCCCCGGCCTCAAATTTCCATGGCAATGGAAGGATGTTGCTCTTGAGGGGCCTCCCCCTTGCGTCTAACTCGTGTACAAGCTGTGATTCCTGCTTCATGGCTTCAAAGGGATCAAACACCGCCGGTAATTTCTCATACTCAACCTTGATGAGATCAGCCGCTTCCGCCGCGATCTCCGGGCTGATGGCTGCAACCGCCGCCACCTCGTCCCTGTACTGGCGGACCACATCTTTCTTGAGTACGGTTTGATCTTTCAGAAATCCGACCCTGACATCCGGAATATCCTGACCGGTCAGGACAGCCCTCACGCCCTCAAGTTTTTCCGCCTTAGAAGTGTCTATCTTCTTGATTTTTGCATGGGCATGTTTGCTGTAAAGTATTTTCCCATAAAGCATCCCGGGACGTTTCAGGTCATCAATATAAACTGCCTTGCCGGTCACCTTATCCGCTTCAATTGTTCTTGGAATGCTCTTTCCCACAAAGAGATGATCAGGCATTTTCTCCTCCATTTCTATTTGCCATCTTTGGCGGCCATTTTAACAGACTCGACAATCTGCACATATCCGGTGCAACGGCAGAAATTACCTGCAATACTTGTTCTGATTTCGTCTTCGGTAGGATCAGGGTTATGATCTAAGAGCGCCTTTGAAGACATGATCATCCCGGACGTGCAAAATCCGCACTGAACCCCATTATTTTTGAGGAATGCCTCCTGAAGGGGATGGAGGGTGCCGTCCTCATCTGCCAGGCCCTCGATCGTCGTAACTGATCTGCCCTCAACTTCAGGGATAGGACAGAGACATGAATTAATGGCCTCTCCATCCATAATGACCGTACAGGCCCCGCACTCTCCGACGCCGCATCCTTCCTTGGCGCCTGTCAGCTCGAAGTATTCCCGCAATGTCTTTAAAAGCGTCCAGGTCACCGGAACCTCGGCCGTGACACTGTCCCCATTCAGGGTAAATGAAACCGATACCTTCTTCATTTTGATCTCCTTTCAGCCGCCAACCTGGCCATCCTGGGGACATAGGCCTCTATGATCTCCGCGCGATACCATGCCTCCCCCCTCAGGCTGTCTCTCAGAGAGCAGCATTCGGTCGATGCCGCTATCTTACCTGCCTCGTTTAACGCTTCATCGCTCAGGGCCTTTCCCTTTAAGAAATCTTCGGCCTTGTAGGCCCTGACCGGCGTTGGGGCTGCTACTGTCAAGGCAATTCTCACGTCTGAAATTATCTCACCGTCCAATTTAAGGGAAACTGCAATGCCCAATATGGGAAGATTCATGGCCTTCCTTCTCGAATGTTTCCAGTAGGCGCTCCCGAAATGCTCCATCTCACCGGGTATTTTAATCTCGGTGAGGACTTCGTCCGTTTTTAAGACTGTCTTGTATGTACCTGTAAAGAACTCGGTTATGGGCACGCTCCGTTTTCCCTCCGGGCCTTCCATAAAAGCAATGGCATCGAGGACCAGGAGGGGTCCGGCTGTATCTGCGGAGGGCGCTGCGTTGCAGATATTTCCGCCGACTGTAGCAACGTTTCTGACCTGGACTGAACCCACCCGGGAGGCGCCGTCATAGAGGGCAGACAGTTCAGTCCTGACCAGTTCCGACTGTTCCAACATCCTGTGAGTTGTCAGGGCCCCGATATGATAATCCTTTCTTTTCTCAATATATCTGAGGTCTTTAAGCCCCCGTATGGAAACCAAGACCTCCGGGGCCTTTTTGGTGTTCCTGATTTTGACCATCACATCGGTCCCTCCGGCAATCAGGGTAGCCTTTGGGCCATGCTCTTTCAAAAGGCCGAGGACCTCTTCCAAATTATCAGGTCTCAGGTAATCATAATCAATCATCTCAATACCTCATTCTTAACAGTTGTCTCGGTTGTCAAACACCCTCTTGCTTTTCCTCTCCGATCTAGGCAGGGAACCGTATTCCACAAGCTCCACATCAGCGCTCACCATAATCTGTTTCTTGATTTCTCCGGCGATTTTCTTGGTTAGCACTGAGGCATTGCTCTGGTCAAAGTTTTGATCCTGCTCAACTTTTAGATTCATATAGTCCCGGCCATCTTCCTTCCTGTCTAAGATGATCTGGTATTCGCTTCCGATCCCTTCAACACCGGAAAGGACATGATCGACCTGGCCGGGATAGATATTTACCGCCCTGAAGATAATCATGTCATCGGAACGCCCTAAAATTCGATCGTGCCTCGGGAGAATGGAACCGCAGGGGCATTGCCCCGGTATAATCTTAGTGAGATCCCTGGTCCGGTAACGAATGAGGGGCACGCCTTCCTTCTCTAAGGTGGTCACGACCATCTCGCCTGTCTCCCCTTCTGGCACGGGCTCAAGCGTGTCCGGATCCAAGATCTCTAAGATATAATAATCAGCCCAGTAGTGTATCCCCGTATGATAGATACAATCCAGTCCCGTACCCGGGCCATAAAGCTCTGTCATGCCCGGTATATCGAACATATGTTCTACGCCCAACAGATCACGTATCCGGTTTTTCATTGCATCGCTGGATCGTTCAGACCCGAATATCATT
>Ga0315535_1001673_pt1 | contig 14605 bp, 10 predicted proteins | sample SalMarSW160220MG_2_FD_203092 | JGI IMG/M metagenome (GOLD analysis project Ga0315535, IMG submission 203092) | Salt marsh sediment microbial communities from the Plum Island Ecosystem LTER, Massachusetts, United States - Salt Marsh Sediment SW1602-20 ...
CACCACCGCTCAGGCTTCCAAACGGGGACCTGCTGCGGTTAGCATCTCGTGCACTCTATTGATCCCCTGCCCATGGGTCCCCGATGAGCCTACTCCGCACCAAGGCGGTCAACGCCGACTACCTGAACGGGTCGAACCTTCGCCAGGTGTTGTCCGCCTTGGACCTGACACTGCTGGGGATCGGCGCCATCATCGGCGCCGGCATCTTCGTCCTCACGGGCATAGCCGCCGCCACTCAGGCGGGACCCGCCATTTTGCTGTCATTCGTCCTGTCCGGACTCGCCTGCGCCTTTGCGGCCTTGTCCTATGCGGAGCTTGCCGCATCGGTGGGCGGCTGCGGCAGCGCCTACGGCTATGCCTATGCGGGGCTGGGGGAGCTGGTGGCCTGGATCATCGGCTGGGACCTGATCCTGGAGTACGGGGTTGCGACGGCCGCGGTCTCCATCGGATGGTCCGGGTACGTAGCGAACGTCTTCGCAGCCGTCGGTCATCCCCTACCGGAGGCGCTGCTGCACGCGCCAATGGACGGGGGCCTGGTGGACCTGCCCGCGGTCCTGATCATCCTCGTGCTCGGCCTGCTGCTCGCCACCGGCGTGCATGCAAGCGCCCGCTTCAATGCAGCGGTGGTGCTGGTCAAGCTGACGGCCATCGGGGTGTTCATCGCGGCCGCGCTTCCCAACGTCAACCCCGCCAACTGGCACCCATTCTTGCCCTTCGGATGGACCGGGGTCGCCCAGGGCGGCGCCATGGTGTTCTTCGCCTATATCGGATTCGACGCGGTCTCTACGGCGGCGGAGGAGGCCCGCAACCCCCAGCGGGATCTTCCCATCGGCATCCTTGCATCCCTCGCCATCTGCACACTGATCTACATCGTCGTCTCCGGGCTCCTCACCGGGATCGTCCCCTACCCCACCCTGAACGTCGCCTCCCCGGTCGCGGATGCGCTCCTGCGGATCGGTCATCATTGGGCATCGGCCGCAGTCGCGGCCGGAGCAATCGCCGGACTCACCTCTGTGATGCTCGTCCTCTACTACGGCCTGAGCCGCGTGTTCCTTGCCATGGCGAGGGACGGCCTACTGCCTCCGGTGTTCGCGGCGGTGAGCCCGAGAACGGGAACCCCCGCCCGAATCATTCTGGCAGCAGGCGTGCTCATGGCTGCGGTGGCCGGCTTCACCCCGATTCGGACGGTGGCGGAGCTGGTCAACATCGGCACACTCGCCGCGTTCGTCGTCGTCTGCGGCGGAGTCATCCTGATGCGCCGCTCCCATCCCGACATGCATCGCCCTTTCCGCGCGCCCCTGAGCCCGCTCACACCGCTTCTGGGGATTGCCTTCTGCCTCTACCTCATCGTCAACCTGGCCCCCCTGACCTGGCTCCGCTTCGTCGTCTGGATGATCCTCGGCCTCGCGGTGTACTTTTCTTACTCCCGCCGCCATAGCTCGCTGTCCGCTTTGGCGGACCGGGTTTGATGTCGATCACGCGCTCGCATTCGATTCCTGCGCCGCGTCTTCACTCCCCGCCGCCGCCCGCGCAAGCTCCAGCGGCAAATAGAAGCGGTGGACCCGGTTCAGCATCCAGAGACAGGTCAGAATCCCTACGAAGTGGGCCACGACGATATTGAAATTGGCCAGAAGGACGAACACATCCACGGCCCGGACGATCTTCTGTGGGTCCGTGATGGCAATCCCCGGCGGCTGGGCAACCGTCTTTGCAATCAACAGGGCAATGCTGAAGGCGGTACCCAGGATCGCAATCGTCAGTCCGAGCGAGCTGCCGAAATTGATGCCAGAGACCAGTCGGGTGATGCGGTGCTGGCAGCTGGTCGGGTCGAGGCCGCCCCTAAGCCCCTTCGCCAAGCGGGTGCAGTAGTAAAAGCCAATGACGGTGAGGGCAAGCAGGGCCGTGGCAAAATGCGCCCAGAACACGCCCTGTGCCCAGGACAGAAAACGAATATGCAGCGAGCTTGCGCTGTAGTACTGGCTGGACGCAGTCACGACCAGCAAGAGCACAGAAACCACTCCGAGACACAGCTGGGACCAGAACCCAAGCCAACCGAAGATGCGAAGGTGGAAGGCGAGGGCCCGAGTTTCCGCCGTCGGTCCCTGCGATAGAGCCGCCGGTTCGGGGCGCGGCGGAATGCTGTCCTGCAACGATCGCTTGCGCGACCGGGCACGGCGCTCCTGCAGTCGCGCGACCAGCACCAGCAAGATGTGGAGCACAAACGCGGCGGACAGAGCAATCGCGGCCCCGTTATGCCACCGGCTGTACAGGCCGCTCAGATCCGCATCCTTCCAGCCCCAGGCGGGGACGGTCCAGCTCCAGATGTATACGGCCTTGCCGGCAAAGACCAGCGACAGATAGCCGGTCAGGGGCATCAGAATGAGCAAGAAGTACAAGATGATCGCCGTGGCACGCTCGGATGGCCGGGCCCAAGGCGGACTGAGCGCGGAGTACCTGACGGAGGCGAAGGTCAGCCGCCAAAAGACGGCGACGAAGGCAAGGATGGCAATACTGAGCCCGAGAGAGATGTGCACCCACGAGGCAGCCTGGCGCTCAGGGATCGCACCCGGCCAAGAATGCAAAGACCAGCCCAGACCAAGCTGAGCGAGGGCCGTCAGGACCAGCAACCAGTGGAAGATCGACGAGACAAGGTCATAGCGGGCCACGGTGGGTGGCTGAGACGGTGGTGGCTGAGACGAGGGGGCCGGCTGTGCCAGTGGTGGCTCAGACAGTGGCTGCGCCGCCGTGAGGCGCTCCTCTTCGGCTTCGCCTTTGTCGGGTGTGGTCCGCACGGTTTCGGATTCCACTGGTCCCCCTTCGACGGGCTCGATGGCCGAAGCCGCCGATGCGCCGGGCGGGATGCTTGCCGGCTTCGTTTGATCGTGTTCGGCCATTGACGGGACAGTTTCCCTTTGTTGTTCCTGAGATTCGATCAGTGACTAAGCTGAAGCTCGCCATAACGCACGCCGAATCTCCATCGCCGCGCGCCGCATCACCCGTGCCAGCAAAACACTAACACATCCCATTGTCACGCATCGATCGCGCTGCAATGCCTGGATTTGGACGCGCGTACCGCCCTGGACGCCGAATAGATTGGCGCTGGCCCAGACTATCCGCCCGGAGACCGAGAAGGGTGTGAGACGGAGCCAAACGGCCGCTGCCGAAGGAACCGAGCCGCACTGAGCTCGACGGCGGGGCGCCGCAGTTGGTGCAATTTGCCCGACAAGCCGCCAAATGCACCAGGGCCTCGCGCGATCGCGACTTCTCGCCGGCAGGGTCATTGTGCCCGAAGGGCATGGATGACGGGCAGGCTTGCGGCCCGAACCGCCGGGAAGAAGCCGCCGACAAACCCGATCCCGACTGCCCACTGCACGCCCTGCAGCAGCAGTGCGGGGGTCACGTCGAATTGGAAGACCACCTGACTGAAGTTGGAGCCCAGGGTGGAGACCTGGTAGCCATTGAAGGCGGCCCAGGCGACGCCTGCGCCGAGCAGACCCCCTGCAAGCGCCAAGGCCATGGTCTCGAGCATCACGGCGAGCACCACCGGAACAGCGGTAAAGCCCAGCGCCCGCAGGGTGGCAATCTCCAGAGAGCGCCCGGCGACCGCCGCATAGGTCGTATTGAGGGCACCGAATACGGCCCCGAGCGCCATGATCACCACCACCACTGTGCCGACGCCGCGGATGACCTGGGTGAGCCGCTGCGACTGTTTGCCGTAATAGGCCCTCGTCGTCTGTACGTCGACCCGCAGCCGGGGGTCATGGGTGAGTGCTGCGGCGAGCCGCTCGATAACCTGGGGCTGCACCAGACGAGCGGTGACGGACTGGAAGCCATTACGCCGGTAGGCAGCCCCCACGGATTCTGCGTCCCCCCAAAGCTCCGACTCATGGGCGTCCCCGGAGGAAAAGACCCCGACGACCCGCCAGTCCTGGTTGTTGAGCCGGATGACCGAGCCGGGAGTCGCTCCCCTGAACTGGGCCTGCGCACCGCGGCCCACGATGAGCTCGCGCAGGCCGGGCTTGAAGCGCCGCCCCTGGATGATATGCACCCCGCGGCGCAGCAGCCAGACCTCGCGCCCCACCCCGCGCACCTCCACGTTGGCGTCGGTACCGGTGCTGCGCTTCGGAAGATTGGCAACGACCACAACCTCGGCCGACGCGATGGGGACATCGCGGTCATCTCGCAGAATCCCCGGCGCCTGTGCGATGAGGGTGACGGCGGCACGGTCGAGGCCGGAGGAGAGCTCAGCGTCGGCCCCGGCGCGGAGCACGATGGCGGTGTCGTCGTCGCCGGCGCTGCGCAGGGTCGCCTCGAACCCCTCGGCCATGGCCTGCAGCGCCACGAAGACGCCCACCACACCGGCGATACCCACCAGAACCACGGAGGTCGCCCCGAGCCGCTGCGGAATGGTGACGATCCCCATCCAGGCGATGGCCAGGACCTGTCGGCCCTGTGTGCTTGCGATGAGCCAGACCGCAAACAGCGCAACGGGCGCAAGCAGCATCAGGGGCGCGGTGAACCATGCCCACAAGCCAACCGAGACGGCAAGCGCCAGACCCGACGCCCGCAAGGGCTTCCGCAATCCGCCCACGAGCGCCTCAGTGTCCGGCCAGGGCATCGACAATGCTGATGCGCTTGGCCTTGAGCGCCGGAGGGAGTCCCACTGCCAGGGCGATCAGAAAGATGAGGCAAAGCCCAAGCTCCCAGCTTTGCGGCTGCATGGTCACGTCAAGCTGCCCCGCGCTCAGGTCCCGCACCGCCGGCAAGGTCGACCAGGCCAGCGCCATTCCTGCGACTCCGCCGAGCACAAGGAGGGCGCCGGATTCGGCCAGGACAAGCCCGACTACCGCAAGATCGCTGAATCCGATGGTCTTGAGGACCGCGAGCTCCGGGATTCGTTCGCGGATGGATTGGGACATGGCATTACCTGTCATCAACAGCAGGGTGAAGAAGACCGCACCCATGATCCCGGTCACGATCAGACCGATGTCGCCCACCTGCTTGGCGAAGGAGCGCTGAAAGTCCCGCTCGCTCTGGGTCTTGGTCTCGTCGGCGGAGTTCGCGAACTGGCGATCGATCGCCCCGGCCACTCGGCTCGCATGGGTCGGATCATCGATGCGTACGGCATACCAGCCGACCGTACCGGGACGATATCTCGGGTCTCGGCCCTCGTCGAAATAATCCCAGCGGAACAGCATCTGCCGCTCGAGGCCGCGCAAGGCGGGGTCGGATACGCCATAGATCCCGACCAGATCGAAGGTCCAGGCGTTGCTGCCGTCCTTGCGGGGGAAGATGGTCGCCTGCAACGGGATCTTGTCACCGACCTTCCAGCCGAACTGCTCCGCGAGCGCTTGGCCCACAATGGCACCGGTGCGCGTGTCCAGGAAGGCCTTGCGCTCAGCGGGCGGAAGGACCAGCTCTGGATACATCGCGAGGTAGGTGTCCGCGTCCACTGCAAAGTTCGGGAAGAAGTTCTTGGGGTCCTGATAGACGCCGCCGAACCAGTTGGCGTAGGTGATGGCCTTCACCCCCGCCACCGACTGGATGCGGCTCAGGTACCCCAAGGGCAGCGGCTGGATGATCGAGAAGCGCGAGGCGACGATCAGACGGTCGATGCCGATGAGGCTCTCCGGGGCCTCAAAGGCGACGCGCACCGCGTCCAGCATGCCGAACAGGGCGAAGGCCGCCGTCACCGACAGCATGGTCAGCAAGGTGCGGGCCTTCCTGCGCAGCAGCGCCGCGACGAGCAGCGGAAGGTATTTCAACCTCGAGTCCTCACGCCACCTGCTCCACCAGGGTGCCCTTGTCCAGGTGCAGGGTGCGCCTGGCAAACTCCGCGGCCTTGGGATCGTGGGTGACCATGATCATGGTCTTGCCGTAGTCGCGGTTCAGCCGCTGCAGCAGGGTGAGGACCTCTTCGGCGGAATGCCGGTCGAGATCCCCCGTCGGCTCGTCGCACACGAGCAGCGTCGGGTCCGAGACGATGGCCCGGGCGATCGCCACTCGCTGCTGCTGGCCGCCCGAGAGCTGCGCCGGCTTGTGGCTCGCCCGATCCAGGATCCCCACCAACTCGAGGGCGATCAGGGCGTTACGCCGGCGGCGGGCGGCGGGGAGGTGCGTCAGGAGCAGGGGCAGCTCCACGTTCTTCTGCGCCGAGAGGGCGGGCAGCAGGTTGTAGAACTGGAATACGAAGCCCACGTGCGCGGCCCGCCAGCGGGCAAGCTCGCCGGAGGACATGCGGTCGATCCGCCTTCCGGCGACGCGCAGGCTGCCGTCGGTCGGGCTGTCCAGCCCGGCGATCAGATTGAGCAGGGTGCTCTTGCCCGAGCCGGAGGGGCCCATGAGGGCGAGAAAGTCCCCGTCGGGGATCGCGAGGTCCACGTGGTGGAGCACCTCCACCGCCTCGCGACCCCGCTGGTAGACCTTGCTCAGCTCCCGGATCTCCACCAGGGGCAACGGCCTTTCGGCGATCCCCATGTCCGCCGCCCGCACGCCGCCTGCTCAGGCCCCGGGGGCGCGGGCCGCGATGCGCATCCCGTCCGCCAGGCCGGACGGCGGATCACGTACCACGCGCTCGCCCGGGCGCAGGCCCTCCTGCACCAGGCGCCGGTCCCCCAGACTCTGCCCGAGGGTGACCGCGCGGCGCCGGGCGCGGTCGCCTTCCACCACGAAGACGGCAGGCTTGCCGTCGCGCTCCACAACGGCGCTGCCCGGCACGAGCACACCTGTGAGCGCGTCCTTCTGCTTCCTGGGCTGACTCTCCAGGAAAGACACCCGCACGCCCATGTCGGGCAGGATACGGGGGTCCTTCTCCTTGACGGCGATGCGCACCTTGACCGTCGCCTTGCTGCGGTCCGCGGTGGGGATGATGGCAATCACCGCGGCGGGGATCTTCCAATCGGGATAGGCATCGAGCACCGCCTGCACCGGCTGGCCCGGCTTCACCCGGTTGATGTAGGCCTCGTTCACGTCCACCTCGATCTCCAGGGAGGCCATGTCCACGATGGTCCCGATCCCGGTGCGGGTGTAGCCGCCGCCCGCGGAGCTGGGCGAGACGATCTCCCCGGGCTGCGCCGTCTTGGCGACCACCACGCCCGAGAAGGGCGCCCGCAGGATGGTGTTGTCGTAGCCGACCTGGGCGACCTGCACCTCCGCCTCCGCGACATCGACCTGGCTGCGCTGGGCCTCGAGCTGCGCCGACAGGGCGTCGAGCTGGGTACCGGCGTTCTCCAGGGCCTCCTCCGAGGCCAGGCGCTTGTTGCGCAGCTCCCGCTGGCGCTTGAGATCGCGCTCGGCCTGATCGCGCTTCACCTGGATCTGGCCGAGCTGGGCCTGGGCGGCGAGCAGGCGCGCCTGCGCCAGCTGGAGCTGGGCGCCGGCATCGCTGTCGTCCAGGCGCGCGATGACCTGACCGGCCTCTACCCGCTCACCCTCCTCGATCAGGACCTGCTCGAGCTTTCCCGGGATCTTGAAAGAGACCGTGGCCTCGCGCCGCGCGGTGACGTAGCCTGTGGCCTCCAGCACCGCCTCCCTGCTGCCCGCCGCTGAGGGCGACTCGGCAACCGCCGTGTCCACCGCCAGGGCCTTGCCCACCAGGGCGAAATAGCCCCAGCCCGCGAGCACGACCAGCGCCCCCGCAACAAGCAGGAGCCAGGTGCGGCGACGCCAGCCCCCAGGCTCGCGCTCCTCCGGAGCGATGCGCAGCTCTTCGAGAAGATCCTGATCACTCATCACAAGGACAAGCCGTCCGTTAGCAAAGGCGGGAGTACCCCGACAATTGGCCCGACGCTGCGACCCCCGCCCTGATACGCCGTGACAACAGTCACGAAATCCACTTGGGCTGCGAGCTACAGTTATCGCCCGGGGACCAACTGCCACCACCTGCGCCAGAGGTTAGGCCCCCGATACTCGACGGGCAAGCGTACGGCAACAGATTCCGGTGTGCCTGCTGGATATCCGCCCGCCTTCGTCCGACAAATTAGGAGCGATCCCAAATGAGCACGAGTTCCGAGACCCGAAGCGCCGACCAGCCGAGGACGAAACCGAGTGTGTCCTTTTCGCTGCAGAGCACGCTCGGCGATTACGAGGTGGAGGAGGTCAACATGTGGGAGCTTGCTGGTCTCTTGGCTCAGGCGCAAGATCAGGCGCAAGACGAAAAAGGCGAGCCTGAGGCCGCCGCCGGTGCGGTGGGCGCTTGATAGGGGTCTTCGGATGGTGAAGATGGCAGGGCCCTGTCTTTTGGACACGTCGAGTCACGAAGGCCCGCCAGCTCACCGACGTGGCTGACCCGATCCACACCGCATCGCCCAGACTTTGGGCTGCAGGGCAGCACCCACTGCGCCCGAGGGACGACCTGTAGGGGCGACGAGCCCCTTCAGGTCGCCAAGGGCCGAAGCCGTCTCGCCGAAGGCTATCCGGACAGCCTGCTCTCCGGGGGGCGACGCGCTGACGCGGCTATCGCCACGTCAGGCTAAGCGTGTCGTCGCATGGCTTCCCGGCAATCGCCCAATCGGTCGCTCACCTGGTCAGGTCGTTGCAGTCTCCACGAAGTCCTGACGCTGTAAGATCGCGCTGTCTATCCCGCAATCGGAGGGCCGCAAGACCTTCGCAATCTGGAAGCTGGCGCTTGCTCCCCCCGCGACGTCCGCGAGATCGACGCAGCGCGGGCGAACGGGGCGGCACTTGGCATCCTTGACGATCAGTACCGTGGGGCGAAACTCGTACTTCTGGTTGGTTCGCACCACAATGGCGTACTTCCCGTTGTTGAGCTGGACGGCGCTGCCCGGCGGGAAGAGTCCGACAGCGCCAATCAGCTCGGATACCAGCTGCCCGTCGTAGTGATTGCCGCTTGCGGCCTGCAGGATCTTAAAGGCCTCGATGCTCGTCTTCCCTTCCGCATAGACACGGTCGGTGGTCACGGCGTCATAGGTGTCCGTAATGGCAACAATGCGGGTCAGGAGACCCATATTGCCTTCCTTGATGCCACGGGGATAGCCTGATCCGTCCAGGCGCTCGTGGTGCGTGTAGGCGACCTCCGCTGCCGCTCTGCCCACCCCTTCACAACCCTCCACGATGCCTTTCCCATGGGTCGGATGCAGCTGGATGACCCTGAATTCCGCCGGGGTCAAACGCCCCCGCTTGGTAAGGATCTCTTTTGGCGTCAGAAGCTTGCCGACATCGTGGAGCAGCCCGGCCATGCCCAGATCCATGAGGGCTCGATCCGGCAGCCCCAAATGATGCCCCAGCACCATGGAGAGGATGGCCACGTTCAGACTGTGCTGTGCGGTGTACCGATCCTTGTCCTTGATGCTCGCCAGAAGCGCCATGGCCCCGGGGTCACGTGCGACCTGCTGCGCACAGGCAGCGACAGCCTCTTTGGCCGCAGGGACATCGACGCTGCGACCCCACCGGAGGTCGCGCATAACCGCCCGCACCTGTTTGCCGGTGTCGTCATAGGAGCGACGCGCGATTTCCAGCGAATGGATGATGGAAGCAGGGGAATCGCCGCTCTTCGCACGTCCGCGAAGAACGGAAGGGATCCAGCGGCGCACCCGCTTGGGGCTTGTCGGTGGAGCCACATCATGAATGCCATCTGCCCTGACGCTGAGGTGCGCTGCAGCGCCCCCCCGCTTGCGGATCGCCGCCCCAACGCTCTTCTCTGTATCCACGTACACGTATGCGCAGACGCGCTTCACCGCCTGGATATCCTCGATGGAGCGCAGCGGAAACCCTTGGAAGCCGAAAGGCGACTCCAACCAGGGGCGATCGAGCTCGGAGACGAACATGCCGATCTTCAGCTCCGAGGCCGCAAGCCTGAGCTTGTACTCCGTGGATCCGGTGGCACCGTCCCGATCCGGGCCTGCAAGGGTAGCAGAGCGGACGGACGAATTCCGTCCGTCGCCGCCGGACCTGTCCAGGCCGGGAAGCGGCAGAATGCGCGCACCCCCGCCTCCCGGACGGACAATGCCTTCAGGCGTCGCCCCGGTTGCCCGTCCAGCCTTCCGGTCGCCCAGGTTGGGGTCGGTCATGGATAGACTCCGGTCGGTCGGAAGCAGCCGACTCCCGTTCCGATCAAGCAGTTCCCGTAAAGGATTAGATTAGGGTGCAGGTCCCAATCCGGAAGTGACCGCGGTCACACCACGGCAGGCGCTCCCGGTCGCTTGGCGATTCTGTGACCGATACGGTGACACCGGGTCAGCGACCGTAGAGCTTGATGATCCGGCAGAGCCGGGCCGGAAGGTCCGGATGCACCTGGTCCCACGAAAACCGCCATCCCCAGTTTCCCTCGGTGGTTCCCGGCACATTCATCCGGTGCCCGCTGTCGAGCCCCAGGATGTCCTGCATGGGCAGGATGGCGAGGTGCGAGCGCGAGGCCAACGCACAGCGAATCAGGGGCCACGGCATCGGCTCTTGTGACACCCCGAGATACTCGTCCACATAACCCCGCGTGTACTCATCCAGGGAATCGTACCAGCCCAGGGTGGTATCGTTGTCGTGCGTACCGGTATAGACCAGGGAGTCGCGGTCGTGCCGGAAGGGCAGATAGGGATTGGCGCTCTCGCCCGAAAAGGCGAAGTGCAGCACCTTCATTCCGGGCAGGCGGTACTTCTTCCGCAAGGCGTCCACGGCGGGCGTGATGAGGCCGAGGTCTTCGGCGATGAGCGGCAGCCGTCCGAAGCGCTGATGCAGGCGCTCGAAGAGCTCATCGCCCAGCGCCTTCACCCACCGCCCATTGACGGCGTATTGCTCCTCCCCCGGAATCTCCCAATAGGACTCGAAGCCGCGGAAGTGATCGATGCGGATCATGTCGAACAGCCGCATCTGGGTGCGCACCCGGTCCAACCAGAAGCGGAACCCGTCCGCGAGCATCTCTTCCCATCGGTAGAGGGGGTTGCCCCACCGCTGACCGGTCGCCGAAAAGTAGTCCGGCGGCACCCCGGCCACCACCCGCAGACTGCCGTCGCCGTTCAGATCAAAGTCACTCGGGCGGGCCCATACCTCGGCACTGTCATGCGCGACGAAGATGGGCATGTCGCCGAAAAGCTTCACCCCACGCCCGTTCGCGTAATCCCGCAGGGCCTTCCATTGGCTGAAGAACAGGAACTGCTCATAGACGATGTAATCCATCTCGCGCGCCAAGCGCCCGCGCGCCGCCGCCAGGGCGCGGGGATCTCGATGACGCAGAGGGTCCGGCCAAGACCACCAGCACTGGCCCGTATCCTCGCGCAACGCCCGGAACAGGGCATAGTCCTGCAGCCAGTAGCCGTTCTCGGCCGCGAAGTCCGCAAGCGCGCGGCTGTCCTCGTCGGTCGCCAGCCGCTGAAAGCCCGCCCAAGAGGCCCGCAGCGCTTCCCCGTCCAACGCCGCTGAATCACCCTCCTGAACAGCCTCTGCCTGCTGCAGCCAGCCCCGCTGGAGCAAGGGCGCCAGGGAGATCATCCGCGGGTTCCCCGCGTGGACCGAGCTCGTCTGATAGGGCGAGTTCTCCATCTGCGTCGGCCCGACCGGCAGCATCTGCCAGACCGTCACACCGCAGTCGGCCAGGAAGTTGGCGAAGTTGAACGCCTCCGGGCCGAGGCATCCCCAGAGGCCCGGGCCCGGGAGCGAGGTCAGATGAAGCAATATGCCGACGCGGCGGCGGTCGAGACAATCGGCCGGTGGCCGCTCTTCGGTTGACATGCTCGCGAGGATTCTCGATCTATCCGTCCAAGTACGACTGTCCAAGACCCGCAGTAGCGCCCATAGCTCGGGAGCTCCTTTCGGTACTCGCCCGATGATGGAGGATCAGGCAAGGCAGGAGCAGGGGGACACCAGGGGCCGGCGTACTTTCAGCGCCCGGGGCTCGCGAAGGGGGGGTGGAGGGGCAGCCTTCATCGGACATGGTTGACGTCCTGGGCCAGCATCTCCGGCGTGACGAGGGTCACACCGCTCTCAGTGACATAGAAGCCATTCTGCTTATCGGCACGCCGGTCCCTGCCGAGGGCCATCCCCTCCGGAATCCGGGAGCCCCGATCAATCACGGCCGTGCTGATCTCGCAGTTGCGGCCAATGTCCACATCCGGGAGGATCACCGAGTCGTGCACGTAGGAGTATGAGTTGACCCGGACGTTGGAGAACAGCAGGGAGTGCCGGACCGTTGCCCCGGAGATGATACAGCCTCCTGACACCATGGAGTCGACCGCCATGCCGCGACGGTCCTCGTCGTCAAAGACGAACTTGGCCGGGGGGAGCTGCTCCTGGTAGGTCCAGATCGGCCAAGTCTCGTCATAGAGATTGAGCGGCGGCGTCACGCCGATCAGCTCCAGGTTGGCCTCCCAGAAGGCGTCGACCGTCCCCACGTCACGCCAGTAGGCTTGGGCACCGCTGCGCACATCGCGGAAGGGGTAGGCAACCACCCGATACTGCTCGATCACCCGCGGGATAATGTCCTTGGCGAAGTCGTGGCTGGAGTGCTTGGTGTCCGCATCTGTCATAAGCTGCTCGAACAGGAACCCCCGGTTGAAGACATAGATACCCATGGAGGCCAGGGCCACGTCCTCGCTACCGGGCATAGGGTCCGCATCGGAGGGCTTCTCGCGGAAACGCCGCACCCGGTGGTCCTCGTCGATGGACATCACGCCGAACTCCCGCGCCCGCACGAGATCCACCTCGATGCAGCCGACTGTCATGTCGGCCCCGGACTCCACATGGGCGGCGACCATGGCGCCATAGTCCATCTTGTAGATGTGGTCACCGGCGAGGATCAGGACATACTCCGGGTTGTGATTGCGAATGATATCCAGATTCTGGAAGACGGCATCCGCGGTACCGGCGTACCACGCAGTCTCCGCGACCCGCTGCTGTGCCGGCCAAAGCTCCACGAACTCGCCGAACTCGCCGCGCAGGAAGCCCCATCCCTTCTGGATGTGGAGGATGAGGGAATGGGCCTTGTATTGGGTAAGTACCCCGATGCGGCGGATGCCTGAGTTGATGCAGTTGGAGAGGGGGAAATCCACGATCCGGAACTTGCCGCCGAAGGGAACCGCCGGCTTCGAGCGCCATTTGGTGAGGTGCTTGAGCCGGGCGCCACGGCCGCCCGCCAGAATCAGTGCCAGGGTGTTGCGGGTAAGTCGGCTAACGAAACGTGGATTCGTATCCGGCATAAAATCTCCCGCCCCCTCGGCGCCTCCATCGTGAGCTGAACCCCTATGGTACCATCATCGAGCCGGGGCGCACGGCCCCCACGCGCACCGCCTTCTGCCCGGCCCCGTCCTGCCCGCAACAAGAGCTCCGCCGCAGATCATGCCACAGGGTAACCCCACCGCCGAGCATATCACCGAGCCCACAAGACGCGTCCTAGAAGCCCGACACCACAACCCCTTTGAGGTCCTTGGCAGACACTCGGAGGGCGACCATGTTGTTATCCGGGCCCTGCTGCCCCGGGCGCGGCGGGTACGCATCGTGGAGAGCGCCGTCGAGCTGGAGCGCATCGAGGACACTGCCCTGTTCGTCTGGCGGGGTCCGGCCGCCCAGGCGCCGGCGCGCTACCGTCTGCACTGGTACGACCCCCAGGGCAACATCCATCACCGGTACGACCCCTACTGCTTCCCGCCGCAGATCGGCGACTTCGACCTCCACCTCTTCGGGGAGGGCCGTCACTGGCACGCCTACCGTTTCCTCGGCGCCCACCCGCGGACCGTGGAGGGGGTGCCCGGCGTGCAGTTCGCCGTCTGGGCGCCCAACGCGGAGCGGGTCAGCGTCGTCGGTGATTTCAACGACTGGGACGGGCGTGCCCACCCGATGCGGGTGCGCGGCGGCTCAGGCGTTTGGGAGCTATTCATTCCGCAGATCGAGCACGGCGGCTACTACAAGTTCGAGCTGCGCGACCGGCACGGAAATGTGCACGTCAAGATCGACCCCTATGCGGCCGCCTTCCAGCAGCGGCCGGACACCGCAGGCATCGTGTGCGAGCCAACCGCCTACCGTTGGCACGATCAAGCGTGGCTGCAGGCCCGGGCGAAGGCGGACTGGCTGCATCGCCCCATGTCGATCTATGAGGTCCACCCGGGCTCCTGGCAGACCGCCCCCGACGGCGCGTTCCTGAATTACCGTGAGCTCGCCGAGCGCCTTGCCGCCTATGTGGACAAGATGGGGTTCACCCACGTGGAGCTCCTTCCGATCACGGAGCACCCGCTGGACGCCTCCTGGGGCTACCAGTCCACCGGCTACTTCGCTCCCACCAGCCGGTTCGGCTCGCCGGACGACTTCCGCTACTTCGTGGACCACCTGCACCAACGAGGCATCGGCGTCATCCTCGATTGGGTGCCGGCCCACTTTCCGCGGGACACTGTCGCCCTTGCCCGGTACGAAGGGTCCGCACTTTACGAGCATGCCGATCCCCGGCTCGGCGAGCACAAGGACTGGGGCACCCTGATCTTCGACTACGGCCGCAACGAGGTGAAGAACTTCCTCCTCTCCAGCGCCCTCTTCTGGCTGGAGGAGTTTCATCTGGACGGGCTGCGGGTGGATGCGGTCGCGTCCATGCTGTACTTGGACTACTCCCGCAAGCCCGGCGAGTGGGCGCCGAACAAGTTCGGGGGCAACGAGAACCTCGAGGCCGTCGAGT
>Ga0315535_1001675_pt1 | contig 14578 bp, 14 predicted proteins | sample SalMarSW160220MG_2_FD_203092 | JGI IMG/M metagenome (GOLD analysis project Ga0315535, IMG submission 203092) | Salt marsh sediment microbial communities from the Plum Island Ecosystem LTER, Massachusetts, United States - Salt Marsh Sediment SW1602-20 ...
GCATCTTTCCTTGAAAAGTGGGGGCGGCTCGGGGGCCGTGCCTGTGCTGCGATTCTATACGATGGGGACGGGTGGCCGAATCCCCCCCGTGCCGGCCGCTATAATGTCGGGACCTCTTGTCCGCAGGAGCAACGGCATGGAGAACCTGACGCAAACGCTTGCCCTCACCATGGGGGCCGGCTGGGCGAGCGGCATCAACCTGTACGCCACCATCCTGGTGCTCGGCTTCCTGAACGCCACCGGGCACATGACTCTCCCGCCGGGGCTGCAAGTGTTGTGCGACCCACTCGTGATGCTCGCGGCGGGCGTCATGTACGTCGCGGAGCTCCTTGCGGATAAGGTGCCCGGGGTCGACGAGGAGGCGAAGGCGCTCTCGCCGCCAAGGCAGGGGCGGGCGCCCTCCGAATAGACTGGCCCGTCGTGAAGGTGTATCTGGTGGGAGGGGCGGTGCGCGACCGGCTGCTCGGCCAGCCGGTCAAGGAGCGGGACTTCGTGGTGGTCGGGGCCAGGCCGCAGGACCTGCTCTCTCAGGGATTTCTCCAGGTCGGGCGGGAGTTTCCCGTCTTTCTTCACCCGCACACGAAGGAGGAGTATGCGCTCGCCAGGACAGAGCGGAAGACCGCCGCCGGCTATCGGGGCTTTGCTGTTCACACAGACCCGGATGTCACCCTGCAGGAGGATCTCCGCCGTCGGGACCTGACCATTAATGCGCTCGCGGAGGACGAGCAGGGGAACCTCATCGACTACTACGGGGGACGCGCGGACTTGGAGGCCCGCCTGCTCCGCCATGTCTCGGATGCCTTCGTCGAAGACCCGGTGCGCATTCTGCGGGTGGCCCGCTTCGCCGCCAGGTATGCGGACTTGGGCTTTGCCGTTGCGAATGAGACCATGGCCCTTATGCGGGCCATGGTGGAAGGTGGCGAGGCGGATGCCCTCGTCCCGGAGCGGGTTTGGCAGGAGCTCGCGAAGGCTCTGGGGGAGGCGCGGCCCTCCCGCTTCTTCGAGGTGCTCCGGGCCTGCGGCGCCCTGTTCCGGCTGTTCCCCGAGCTGGACCGCCTGTTCGGCGTTCCGCAGCCGCCGCGGTGGCACCCGGAGATCGATACGGGTATCCACACCATGATGGTGGTGGATATGGCGGCCCGATTGTCCGAGAGCATCGAGGTGCGGTTCGCGGCGCTGACCCATGACCTTGGCAAGGGCACCACCCCGCGGGAGACCCTGCCGAGCCATCGTGGACATGAGGCACGCAGTGTCGTGCTGCTCGATGCCATCTGCGAACGGCTGAAGGTACCTAAGCGCTGCTGCGCCCTGGCGCGGGTGGTCGCCCGCTATCACGGCCTGGTGCACAAGGTGACGGAGCTGAGACCGGGGACCGTTCTCGATCTGCTGGAGGGCATGGACGCCTTCCGCCGTCCGGAGCGGTTTGCGCAGGCGCTGGCCGCCTGCGAGGCCGACTACCGGGGTCGCACGGGCTACGAGGAGCGGGAATACCCCCAGGCGGAGCATCTGCGGCGCGTTCTCGGGGCCGTGATGGCAGTGGACGTGGGTGCCATTGCCGCGGACGTCGCGCAGCCCGCCCAGATCCAGCAGATGATCCGCGAGGCACGTATCCAGGCGATTCTCCGGGCCAGCTGATCGGGGTCCGGACGCCAAACGGCCGCGAGGCGGGAGCACGGTCCCGGACACCTGAGTGGCTGACTTTGTGAGCTGTGTCAGGCTTTCGCATGCAGCCGTCCTCCTGTCCGGGCGCGGCTGTCACACGATGACGACAGTTGGCGAGAAACGCGGCGCGACGCCGGCATGGTCGGCGGAGTCGATTCCCCCCGAAGAAACCTTTCCGAGCGGAGGCTTGAGCGGATCGCAACGCCGGATCGCGGACGGCCTTCCTTCAGGGCGGGGCTGCTGGCCCACATCTTGTAGAGCTCTTCCCGGGACGGGCGGGTCGTCACCGGGCGCACCCGCCATGTCCCTCCGGAGCCTCTGCCTTGCTCTTTGGGGAGAAAGCCGATGAACTCGACTCAGTCTGAAACGGCTGGCAATCGCCAGGGGTCGGACCTGTATGCCACCGATGCCGGCGCCTTCATCCGGCTGTGCAGGGTGGTCGAAAGCTATGCGAATGGCAAGCACGTCCGCACCCATGCCTACTTGCATGCCTCGATTCGGCGCCTCTCCGTCTTCGCGAACGATGAGTCTATAAGCGTGCACACTCCGGAGCGGGTTGCCAAGGCACTTTGCATATACGGTCAGCTGCTGTGCTCCCGGCAGCGGGGGGCGCTGGAAGGGTGGCTCGAGAAACGACCTGGGTCCGACCGCCAAGCCGCAGCCTAAGCTTTGACAGAAATCGCCTTAGTCCCATCTTCCCGCGCTACCGGTATTGCACCGCCTCGACTGGAGTGCCTGCCGTCGGCCAGCCTCTGATCGGAATCGAGCAGTGCTTCCCAGGGGCCTAGCCGTGGTGCCGTAGCCGGCTACGCAGACCGCAGTCGCCCTGACTCTAGCGGCCTTCCTCAGTCCGCAAAGTCCAGCCGATCCTGCAGGCCCTTGACCGCAGCGGCGGCCCAGGACTCATCCTTGTTGCCGCCGGGGTGCCGCTCACGCCGAGCGCCCCATCCGGGAGCCGGCCGCACGAATGGGCATGCCTGCGTCCAACACCAGGATGCCGTCCACCGGGTCCATCTCCTGGCGGTCGAAGCGACCACTTCTGTCGGGCTCACCGAACGGAGGAGTCTTTCGGGAACCGTAGAGCGCTTACGGCGTCCTACTGGTAACTGCTCAGAGCAGTTCTGAGGAAGTGCTGATCGACCCCGATTCTTCGCGGCGACGGCTTTCTTGTTTGTGCTGGTTTGGTTGCGCACACTCGGCCAGCTCCAGAATGGGTCAGCGCTTCCCCCACCGAGCAAACGTTACTGACTCTTATAGCCTGATGAATTTAGCCGAGAGCCTGATCGAGACCGACGCGATTGATGTTCCGGAGGAGGTGGAGGAGGCGGCCGGCCTTGCCGGCGGCGCGGGTGGGCTCCTGCAGGGATGGCGAGTGGGGGCGGACGACTCGTCAGACCCTGTGAATGACGACCTGTACGTCTCGGACAGCGGCCCGGGGGACCTCGACCCGCGCGGGCGGAAGGTCCTGACCGGGGTTCCGAGACGCTCGGAGCCGAGCCGGGATCCCTTGCACAACTACCTGAAAGACATGGAGGCCTATGGTCTGCTCACGAAAGAGCAAGAGGTCGAGCTGGCCATGGATATCGAGCGGGGACGGCGGATGGTTGCCCAGGCGCTGGTCGCCTGTCCCCTCGTCGCAGCGGAGGCTTGCCGCGAGCTCGACAGCGTTCGGCAGGGACGGCTCCCGTTGGGGGCGCTCGTCGCCGAGCGGCCCCAGGAGATGGAGCAGGCGTCGGAAGAGGCCGGTGAGTCTGAGGCATCTTCATCCTCGAATGCCGCCGACTTGGGCTCTCTGACGCGCTGCTTTTCCGACGTTGCGCGGCTTCAGGCCGCGTTGGCCGGCGTCTGCGCCAGGCACGGCGTGGCCAGCGGGGAGGCGGATCGAGCGCGGGGAGCCCTCCGGGACGCCTTGGCCCAAGTCGCCTTTTCGCAAGCAGGCCTAGAGCGACTCGCTCATGTCCTGGACCGCCTGGTGTCGGACGTTAGGCGACAGGAGCGCTTGATCGGCCGCATCTGCGCGGATGGTTGGGGCCTGCCACGAGATGCCTTGCACACCGGCCTGGACGATCCGGGTGACACCGCTTGGTGGGAGGGGCTGCTTGCAGGCCAGGGCGCCGAGGGAGACAAGCTGGCCCTACGCGGTGCCCGCGAAGAGCTGCAACGTCTGGAGAAGGCGGCGGTACTCCCGCTGCCTGAGATCAAGCGCCTCGGCGCTCTGCTGAGCCGGGGGAGGGCCCATGCCCGCCGGGCACGGGATGCGATGATCAAGGGCAACCTTCGGCTGGTCATCTCTGTGGCCCGCCAGTACCGTGGCCGCGGGCTTTCGTTTCCCGACCTCATCCAGGAGGGAAACGTCGGCCTGATGCGGGCGGTGGACAGGTTCGATTACCGGCGGGGGTTCAAGTTCTCCACCTATGCCCATTGGTGGATCCGGCAGGGGATCACCCGTGCGATCCAGGAGAAGTCCCGCAGCATTCGCGTACCTGTTCATGTGCAGGAGCGCATCCATAAGATGCGGCGGGCCTCGCGCGAGATCGCGCTGACGACCGGACGGCACGCCGGCATCGATGAGCTGGCGGAACACCTCGACCTCCCGGCGGACAAGGTGCGTGAGCTGCAGCAGATCGGCAGAGGCACAGTATCCCTGCAGACCCCGCTGGGCGACGACGAGGAGACGGCCTTGGGCGACCTGATCCCGGATCAGGGGACGGCGTCGCCGGAGTTTGCGGCCGTCGGCCGCGGGCTGGAGCAGAAGGTCAGAGACATGTTGAGCTTGCTTGGTTCCCGGGAGGCGGAGGTGCTCGCCCTGCGCTTTGGGATCGGGGCGGAGCGGGAGTACACCCTCAGCGAGATCGGGGACCGGTTCGATGTCTCCCGGGAGCGCGTGCGCCAGATCCAGCAGAATGCGGTCATCAAGCTCCTGCGCGCCGGGTTTGCGGAGGAGCTGAGACCCTACGTCGAAGGGTGAAGGGCTGACCGGCGCAGAGGGTGTATGCCGCGGCGGCAACGGCCGTTGGGCCAGCGCCACCCCGGAGAATGTAGGTCGCTGCCACCATGACTGCTTCCCTCACCCCGCTCTTTGCCGAGGTGGATGGCATTGGGACGTGACCTCGGAGAGGCCCGAGGAGAAGTGCCGCCTGGAGGTCCTTGTGGAGTTGCCCGGCGGTCTCGGAGAGACTTCGTTGCCGAGCCTGGGTGAACCAACGCAATGCAATCAAAGCGTTGCAAGCCCAAACCCGCCGCAAGACAGGGGTGATCGGTGCGTCCCTATCCACCGACCTGGGCATCGGACCTGGCCCCCTCGTGCAGGGCCAGCCATCTGAAGATGTCCTCACGACTCACCATGCCCACCAGACGCCCACCGCTGATGACCGGCAGCTGGTTCACACCCCGCTGAACGAGGAGGTCCAACGCGCGGGACGCAAGCTCTTCCGGGGTGACGGTGGACAGCTGCGCGACGGGCGTCATGACTTCGCCGACGCGCACCTCTCCCAACTTGTCTCGTTCCAGGCGCCGCACGTCCTCGAGGCAGATCAACCCACGCAGTCCGTCCCGGTCGAGGACAGGGTAGGCCCGCTGGCTGGTCCGCAGCAGTCTGGTTTCGACCAGCTCTCGGACACTCATGTCGGGCGCCGCCGTTTGGTAGTCCGTGCTCATGATCCGCCGGACGTGCAGGTCCCCCAGGGACTTCACCACCAGCTGACGCCGGTAGCTCAGGATCGCGGCGTTATTCAGAAACCAGCCGATCAGGGCAAGCCAAAGTCCACCCACGAGTCCTGTTCCGAAAAGGGGCACCTCTACGCCCAGAATCATTGCGAAGCCGGTGCCGATCAGCGCCCAGGCGACCAGCTGCCCAGCACCGGAGGCCCACCGGGTGGCACGCGTGAGGTCTCCGGTGATCCCCCATAGGACGGCCCGCAGGACCCGCCCACCGTCCAACGGGAACCCGGGGACGAGGTTGAAGAGACCGAGGAGGATATTGATGGGCCCCAACCACAAGAGCAGGGTTGCCAGAGGTCCCAGCCTCGACATCGCCCCCGTGGGTCTCTGCGGGTCAATCTGGATCGGGCCCGTGAGCAGGCTCGCCACCCACAGGAAGGCGATGCCCAGCACGAGGCTGGTGACAGGGCCGGCAATAGCCATTGCCAGCTCGGACCGCCAGCTCGCGGGCTCGGACTCCATGTGGGCCATGCCGCCGAACACGAAGAGGGTGATCCGCCTGATGTCGACTCCGAGGCGTCGGCCAACCACGGCGTGCGACAGCTCATGCAACAGCACCGACACCAGAAAGAGCACCGCGGCCCCAAAAGCGGTAAGGACAGCAGGCCCGACTCCCCAGTCCGGGTGCCAGTAAGGGAAGAGTCCCCAGCCCAGGGCAAGCATGATGAGGGCAAAGATGATCAGCAGGCTCCAGTCAAGGCGAACCTCCACGCCGGCGACCCTGCCGATGGGCAACCCCCGGGCCGCCAGGGGGTGCCTCTGGGTGGGATGGCGTTGGTCTTCCAGGATTTCGTCCTTCACTTGGCGGTCCCTTATCTCGGCCAGGTCTCCGGGCGCTGCCTGCGAAGCGTCTGCAAGCTGGTCCGCCCCGAGAGCGGTCTCGTTCTCGTGGTCAGGTGCGGGCGTCGAGGCGACTTGCCAATCCGTCCGAATCCCGCGAGTCCGGCCGACGGCTCTCATCCGAAGGGAAACGGGCGCCTGCTTAGATTCCCTGGAGCATCCGCTGAAGCTCGATCGCGTTGCGCACGGCGTGCCCGGCCTCATCGTTATCGAAGTAACAATAGACGCGCAGCCCCTGTTTGGCCCAGTTCGAGATGGCCCCGGCCCAGCCCGCCAGCGCCTGCGGATCGTAACGTCCCCGATAGGGCCCGCCCGGTCCGTGGAGACGGATGTAGACGAAATCCGTGGTGACCTCTCTCGGGGACAGAAAGCCGTCCAGCTCGTAGATGCAGAAGGCAGCGCCGTAACCCCGCAAGAGCTCGTAGGCTTCAGGATTGAGCCAGCTATGGTCCCGCAGCTCGAACGCGTAGCGGTACTCGTGGCTCAGGGAGGCGAGAAACCGTTCGAGCCGCTCCACATTGAAGCCCCAGCGGGGAGGCAGCTGGAACAGGATGGGACCCAACCGATCGCCGAGCAGCCTGATGCGCTCGAGGAATCGGGGTACCCCCGTTTGGGGATCCTTGAGCTTTTTCACATGCGTGATGTAGCGACTCGCCTTGGCCGCGAAGATGAATCCTATCGGCACCGTCTTGCGCCAGGCTTCCACTGCCTTCTCGGAAGGGAGGTGGTAGAAGGAGTTGTTGATCTCGCTGCTGCGCAGTTGTCGGGCGTAATGCTTCAGACGTTGATCGCTAGCGAGATCGAGGGGATAGAAAGGACCGGTCCAGTGGTCATAGGACCAGCCGGATGTCCCGACAAACACGGACGAGGAAGCTTTCATGGGAGGACCTCCCGGGTGGGCGCTCGGGCTGCATCCCTCAGAAGTTACTCACATGCAGGTCGTTTTGTCTGTCGTTCGGATGTACGGCCGATCACCGGCTTGGGGCGTATTCTCCAAAGGGATCGGGAAGGCATTTTGCACCTGCCATCCCGATGGACGATAGAAGTGACAGGGAGGGACAGGCGAGATGTCCGAGCTCCGCCAGGATCCGATCACGCACGAGTGGGTCATCATCAACCCGGAGCGGGCTGCCCGGCCCCACGATACGGGGCCACAGAAGGGTCCGCACCGGTGTCCCTTCTGTCCCGGGAACGAGGATCTTGCGGCCGACTCGGTCGATTCCATCCCTGGAGAAGATGGCAGCTGGTCCGTCCGGGCGGTGGTCAACAAGTATCCGGTGCTGGTCCCGGCGCCTTATCCCGCCGACGGCTATGAGGTCCTGGCGGAAGGCTGGCGGCGGTTTATCGGCTACGGCCGCCACGAGGTCATCATCGAGACCCCTGACCATGGTGCCACCCTCGGCTCGATGCCCGCTGGACAGGCACGGCGGGTGCTGGAAATGTACCTCCGCCGGTTTCGGGCCCATGAGCAGGCCCAGGAGCCTGTGCGCCAGGTAGTCCTCTTCCGGAACCACGGGCCGCGCGCGGGCACCAGTCTTGTCCACCCCCACTCCCAAGTAGTGGCCACGCCGGTGGTCTCGCCGGATATGCGCCGCCGCATGGCGGCGGAGGTCGCCTTCTTCGATCGTACCGGCTGCTGCGGGCAGTGCACTGTCATCGCCAAGGAGCAGGCAGCAACCACCCGGGTGGTGCTGCATACCGAGCGCTTCGTCTCGATCGCTCCCTTCGCCTCCTTGGCCCCGTTTCATCTGCAGGCAGTGCCCCTGCGGCATTGCGCGCAGTTCTCCGGGGTGGGGGCGAGCGAGCTGGATGACCTTGCGGGCCATCTCACCCGGCTGTTGGCGGCGTTTCATCGGCAGCTCGGGGATGCGGACTATAACCTGGTGATCGTCACGCCGCCCCTGGATCAGGTGCACGCGGGGGCGAATCACTGGTACATCGATATCCTTCCCCGCCTCACCACCCCGGCGGGCTTCGAGCTGGGGTCCCGCATTGTTGTCAATGTGCACTCGCCGGAGACCGTGGCGGAGCAGCTCCGCTCCGCGCTGAGCGCACAGGGCCAGGAGTGGCCACTATGAAGCATGAGGAGGACCGAATTGTCATTCGTACCGCCACGGACAGCACGCTGGTCAATGCCCTGCAGCGTCGCTCCTTAGAAGGCGAACGAAAATCCTGCCCACTCTGGTATGTGATTTTCCGGCAATCGCCTTAGTCTGCGGCCGGCTGTGATGCCTCCTTCTTGGTCGCCTCCAGCAGCTGGTTGACCGCGCGCTCCGTGAGGCGGTCCCCGCTCAGGATGCGCGCTGAGCCTTCCCGTAGCCGCTGGGCAAGACGCGCCGCTGGTAGGGAGAGGGGATCGTCCCCTTGCCGCCCCGCGAATAGGTAGATGGTCTTCAGGCCGCTCACCCAGGTAAGGCGCAGGGTTCTGCGGGTACCACGTTCGCTGGTGAATTCGACCCAGGCGCCAAGGCTGAGCTCTCGCGCGGCTTGGACGTATTTGTCCCCTGGGTCTGGAGGCGAGGATGGGGCGGGGGCTGGCTTCGGGTCGTCCGGGATTACCGTGGACTCCGCGGCTTCCTGTGCCTGCGACACCGGGCTGTCTTGTGGTGGTGCGGAGAGGACGAGGCCGGCGCTGTTATCGGCGTGCGGATCCGCGTCGTCCTCCGGCAGGTCGGCCCGCATCGCTGCCATATGGAGCCGGACCAAGGCCCGGAAGAACTCATCCCTGTCTGCCTTGCTGATGACCAGCCCGTCGAGGCCGGAGCGGAGCCTGTGCAGCAGATCGGGGAGCGTATTGAGGAGTCGCCGACGCTCTTCCCGGTCGTGTTTCGGCAACACGCTCCAGACCAAATCGTCCATGGTTTGGAGTGCACCCCTCCAGCTTGCGCTTTCCTTGCCCTTGTCGACGAAGACCCGGAGCAGGTACAAGCGCCAGAGCTTGCTCAAGAAATCGCTAACGAGGGGCGGCACGTCCCGATTCTTGATGCGTCGGTCGATCTGATCCGAGACGATCGATCGGGCGCGCTCGATCCTGTCCCGTCGCTCGAGGCCCTCCACCAGCTGGATTGCCTGCGTCTGGGCCTGCTCGTCCTCTTGGGCAAGGAATGCCTCCAGGCGCTCGAGCTGCGCGCTGAAGATAGCGGTGTCGTTATCGAAGCCTTCGATCACCGCGTCGATGAGGGCCTCGATCTCGGCCAAGAGGGCCGGCATTTGGTCCGGGCTGCGCCCGATTGTGGAGCCGGCGATCGCGTCCAGAAACCGGCGGGCCGGGTGCTGCTTATCGGAGAAGAAACGCTTGTCAATCAGGGCGACCTTGAGCGCCGGGATCTGCAGTCGTGCGATCTGTGCCCTCAGGGCGTCGGGGAGCTCGTGGTCGCTGAAGATCAGATCGAAGAGGGTCGCAACGACGTCGATCGTGACCCCATCGAGCGGACTGGCGAGGCTCGCGATCGGCATGCCGCGGATCTCGCGCAGGATACCCTTTGCCCCTGACGCGAGCTGCGGCCAACCAGGACCCGACCCTGTTCGTACACCAGGCTCGGCGCGTTGAAGGCTGGTCAATCCTTGCAGGAGCTGCGCGGCCATTGGCGACGCCGGCTGTGCGTTTCCTTGTGTCGGAATGCCCGCCGAAGTCGCCGGCGATTGAAACGCCCGAAGCCCGCTCACGAGCTGAAGAAAGAAGTCGTTCGGGTTCCCTGCCTGTTCGCGCGTTGAGTAATCGGCGTCTCCCGCCCTCCTCGAGAGAGGGCCGGGGGGAGAGGCAGGGCTTTCCGGCGCCGGCAGCGGCTCACGCCCGGCGGCTGTCTGTTCCGGAACGGGGATAGACGACATTCCGCCGGCCGAGGGTTCGCCGCGGTGGACGCGCTCCCCTGGCCCCTGCGGGAGGTCGGGCAGGATGTCGTGGTCGATGAGGAGACGGTTGAGAGACTGATACAGGCCGGGCAGCTGGTCTCCGATCTGGCGATCGAATTCCTGAAGCAATGCGAGCGCGATCTGATCCCCCACCTCCAGGTCCAGGGCGGTCTCGAGGAAGGCGTTGAACATCGCCTTCGGGCCGAGCGGGTTGTCCTCAGGTTCCAGGCTCCGAATCTCGAGGAGCTCGGCTACGCGCCGTGCCAAGGTCGTCAACTGGTGCGCGCAGTTGTACGACACCCGGGCGGCGAGCTTGCCCACCGCGAGGTCACGCTCAAAATCCAGATCATCCACCAGCCGGAGCTCGCCCAGGTCTTCCAGCGGCGGCTGAGCCGACTTGTCTTGCGAGGCTACGGCCCTGTCGAAGATGCGTGTGAACTGGGACTGAAACGCCTTGAGCAGCTCCTGACCCCTCTTGCGCAGCGTGCCGTGCGCCGCGAAGTAGAGGTTCTGCATGTCCAGGCTGCTGGCCCGATCCGCCATCTCGAAGAGGTGGTCCTGGGAATCGGACAACCCTTCGAGGAAGGCGGACGCGACCCTGCTGGCCAGCTGGTCGCGACAGCTGTTGAGCACGGCCAGACGGTTGCCCGAAGGCCCGGAATCGGCCGAGTGACGACGACCGTCAAACGGAAGGACGTTGCTATAGACGGTCTCGGTCACGGACACTCCTGCACAGGCCCGATGCACCTCGTGGGACGCTCAACTTGGAGGTCTCCGTTTCCGGGAGACGGCTGGAGATCGGCATGGCCGCCGGCCCCGGGGGCCGCATTGCAGCTCATGTGCGCGTATCTGGTTGTTTCGCTTGAGCTAAAGCATAGAGACCCAAGCCTTTTTTGACTGTGAAGCCTGTCCCATTGCCGATCGACGAGGCATCCCCGCCCGGGACCGGTGCTTTCCTGGCCTTTCGCGACTATGCGCTGCCCCGTTTGGGCGTCAAAGAGGGTGATCTTTAAGGATCGAACGCGAACTTCCATGCGAGGGCGGCCACCACCGTGATGATGGCGTAGGGCAACAGGATGGATGCCCGCAGGGTGCGGCGGGCAAAGACGGCTCTGTGCATCAGAAGCGCGAGGCCCATCCCAAGCACCAGCTCGAGGGCGACCGATCCCACGGTGATGGTCAGCGTGTTGGGCAGCGCCTGCCACCAGACCTCGGAAGTCAGGACGCTCAGGTAATTCTGAACGCCGACGAATGCGTGCCGCGCCGGAAATCGCAGGTCGTAGCGGAAGAGCGACAGCCAAACGGCGTACAGAATGGGGTAGGCAGTGACCAGCAGCATGGCGATGACCGCCGGCGCGCAAAGCAGCCAACCCAGCCGTTCCTCGCCGGGGTGCCTCCCGGTCACAGCAGGCCCTCCGAGTGCAGGGCGCGGCCAACGGCCCGGCGCACCCGCTCCACGTCCCGCTGGGGATCGATTCTGCCCTTGGGATCGATGGCCTCGGCCAGGAATGCCATCCCTAGACTCCCGTACCGGCGGGGTCACGCCAGCGTTTCAGCGCTGCCGGTCCGTCGGCTGCTGCTCTGCTTCGGCCTCCAAGCCGGCAACCAGGTCCTGGAAGGCGGCGTGAGTCCGCTCGTCGATGGCACAGAGCCGCCGGTGGGCCTCGAGCACCAGCCTCAGCATCGCCTCGTCACCAACCGCTGCGGCGGGCAGACCGGCCAAGTCGCTGGCTGTTGCGCCAGCGACGTCGACCAGGTTGAACATGCGGTCGAAGCAGACTGCGAGGAGCACCTCCTTCATGTCTTTGCTGGGGCTCACGATGGTGGATCTGAGGCCCCCGGTCTCGAGGGCATGATTGCCAATGCGCGCCAAGATACCGAGACAAGTGCTGTCGATGTTCTGGGCCGCGGACAGATCGATGACGAACTGGGTGTACTCCCGCTCCGCGAAGGCGCGATCCAACAGCGCATTGAGCGCCGGGCCCAGCGTGTGGCGAAGGTCCCCGCCGAGCTTGAGATGCCAAGTGCCGCCCTCGCGGGCGTACCGTGCCGTGCCTTCGGTCATGCTGAGGCCTCTCGTTCCGGGATTGCTGAAGTGAGATGCTCGGGATGGACGGTGCCGGAGCTCGGCCCAGGCGAGTGGATTAGACTTTGCCCGCTGCCTCCGGTGCGGTCCAGCGCAGCCGTCGGGACGGTGGGCTGACATCAACTCCCTACGCAGCAACGGATTTTAAGCCGTCTATACGCTTGACTACCGACAACTATGGACTAGCTTGATGCTTATCAATGGGTGCTTCGTCCGGAGTGTCGGCAAGGGGGAAATCTATGACTGAAGAGAGAGATTGGCTCGGCGACTATGCAATTATTGGTGGGATTGCTGCCTTGTTGGTCGGGGTGCTCCTGGCTGTATTGCTCAGCTGATCTGCGAGAGGGCGAGCTCCAAGCCTGTCAGCATTCGGACAACAGCGAGTGCCTCCCGCTCGCCGCGTCGCGTCAACGGAACATGGGTGCGACCGGTGTGGCGGTGGCGCAGGGGCCGGTTGGTCTCACGCTGACGCACGAGGTCCAGCTTCCGGAGTGTTCGCAGCTCGCATAATCCCTTCCGGCGGCACGTCTTTCAGTCCTTCTACCGGGGCGACGCAAGTGCTATCTTGATAGCTTGCCGTTTAGGTGAAACCGTTGGGTCTGCGCGCGGGCACGGCACGAGGGATTATGGGCAATCACGCGTACGTCGCGTCCGTTCCACTGCTTGCGGGATTAGATGCGCCGGAACTTTTGAATCTGCTTCCGGACGGCGCCTACATCACCGATCGGGCACGCAGAATTGTGTTCTGGAACAAGGCGGCTGAACGCCTGACCGGCTGGTCCACGCAGGATGTTGTGGGGCGGGCTTGCCACGACAACATCCTCATGCATGTGGACAAGGATGGCCATGCGCTGTGCGGCCACGAGCATTGCCCTCTGTACCGAAGCATTATCACCGGCCAAGCAAGCGAAACCCCTGTGCTGGTGTTTGCGCGGCACAAAGGTGGCTCGCGCACGCCGGTCGAGGTCATGGTCTCGCCAGTTCGTGATCGCACGGGCAAGGTCATCGGCGGCATCGAGATCTTTCGTGACCTGACGGACTACATGCGCGACCAGCTGCGGGCCAAACGGATTCAGGCAGCCGCTGTCAACTGCACGCTCCCGCCCGACGACCGGGTGGAAGTCGAGACCTGCTATCAGCCCCGCGACGTCGTTGGGGGGGACTTTTACCGTGTTGAGCGCTTCGACGAGCACCGGTACGCGCTTCTGGTGGCCGACGCGATGGGACACGGCGTAGCCGCCGCACTGAACACGATCCAATTGCGGTCGTTGTGGAATGACCACAGGGCGGAGCTGTCTTCTCCGGCGCGCTTCGTCGAAATGCTCAACGACCGGCTGCACGCCCTGGTGCAGGGCGAAGGCTATTTCGGCACAGCGGTTTACGCCACTTACAACGCCGCCACCGGGCAGCTAACCGGTGTTCGCGCCGGACATCCGTCGCCGTTTCTATTCCGCTGCGGCGGTGGCATCGAGGCGGTGGGTAGCCGCAACCCCCCCCTGGGGATGTTGGCGGGGAGCCGGTACGAGGAAACCGTGGTGCAGCTCGACCTGCGCGATACGCTGTTGCTGTTCACCGATGGCGCCACGGAAATCCCCGGTCGTCGTGACGGCACATTAGGCCCGGAAGGCTTGCGGGAGCTGGCCAAGGCGCAGACCGGCGGAGAGGACCCTGCAGGGTTTCGCCTCGGCCCGCTCGAACAGCAGTTGCTGCAGTTCAGCAACCAGATCCACCTGCCCGACGACCTGACCCTCGTCCGGTTACGCCGGATGCGTTGATCTATCGGTATGCGGCGTGGCGCTCCGCCCGCGATCCGGAGCAGGGTGCCCCGGCCTTTTACCATGGCATGAAGTTCCGGCGGAGTGCCCCGCCCGACCCGCTTCCGGCAAGGAGTCCGCCTCTCTTGGGCGTTCCCGCTCAGTCATGGTACTTAGCTCGCAGCGGGACGAAGATGTACCATAACCCAGCAGAAGGATGGACTTCTCGGGTGGCGGGCACTCCGCGCCAACGCGTCGCCAGGCCATCCCTCCAACCCTCATCCAGAGAGAGATCGTCATGACCGTTTGCAAGGAAATCAACAAGTTCTCGCGCAGTCACGAGCGAATCGCGGACTTCTTCTCGCTGCTGGCGGTTGCGCTCCTGTTCGCTTCGGTCTGGGCCACGCTTCAGTTTCATCCTGTCGTGATCAAATGGCTCCAGCAGAACGTGTTGCTGCACAGCCTGATCCTGGTTGCCACTTTGGTGGCGGTTGTTTTTCTGATCCTCGGCTTACTTGCCATTGGCTCCGCCCGTTTTGGTGACGATAGCGAGCGGTGCTTTCGCACCTTTCGCGGACGGCGGCGTGGTGGCTCGCCCCTTGCTGTCTTCAACATCTGGTTGAACCATATGGAGAACGTCGGCAAGAAGCACCGCTAAGGAGGA
>Ga0315535_1001676_pt1 | contig 14577 bp, 10 predicted proteins | sample SalMarSW160220MG_2_FD_203092 | JGI IMG/M metagenome (GOLD analysis project Ga0315535, IMG submission 203092) | Salt marsh sediment microbial communities from the Plum Island Ecosystem LTER, Massachusetts, United States - Salt Marsh Sediment SW1602-20 ...
ATGAGCGCGACGGTTTCTTCGTCGTTCATGGCCATGCGGGCGAAGGTCTCGCGAATGTCCGTGGCCGCGGCCACCGGGTCGGGCTTCCCGTTGGGGCCTTCGGGGTTCACGTAGATCAGGCCCATCTGCACGGCTGCGAGGGGATTGTCGAGGTCGCGTTCCCCTGTGTATCGTTCGTCCCCCAGCCATGTGGTTTCGGTTCCCCAGTAGACGGATTCATCCGGCTCCCAGGCGTCCTCCCGCCCCCCGCCGAACCCGAACGTCTTGAAACCCATGGACTCCAGCGCCACGTTGCCTGCAAGGATCATCAGGTCGGCCCAGGAGATCTTTCGGCCGTACTTCTGCTTGACCGGCCACAAAAGCCGGCGCGCCTTGTCGAGGCTGACGTTATCGGGCCAGCTGTTGACCGGGGCGAAGCGCTGCTGGCCGCTTCCCGCACCACCTCGGCCGTCGTGGATGCGGTAGGTGCCGGCCGCGTGCCAGGCCATGCGGACAAAGAGTGGTCCGTAGTGTCCGAAGTCCGCCGGCCACCAATCCTGCGATTCGGTCATCAGGGCACGCAGGTCCTTCTTGACGGCAGACAGGTCGAGGTTTTCGAACTCTTTTGCGTAGTTGAAGTCCCTGCCCATCGGGTTCGACTTGCCACAGTTCTGGCGCAGGATCTTCAGTTCGAGCCGATCCGGCCACCAGTCTTTGATGGACGTGCCGCCGCCGGCGCGTCCTTGCCCCATGCCCGTAACCGGGCATTTGCTTTCTTCACTCATGACTTTGGCTCCTTTCCATATCCACGGGTAAAGCCCCGCCCGCTCGCTCTCGAGGTGGCAGGGCTGAAATCACTTTCTCAGGACCGTCAGAGGATCCCGCTTGTGTTCTTCTTCCATGATGAGAATGTCCTTGAGGGCGTGGCGGGGGCCGTATTCCCATTCGAGGTCTTTGTTCAACCCATCCAGAATCGCTTTCCGTGTGATATTCGTGCGGTCACCTCCTTTTGCCGGTCGGCATTCGGCCGGCGGAGCGCGACTTTCTTTCCGACGCTTGTTCTTCGAGGCAGTCCCGGCACACCCCGTAGAACTCCATGGTGTGACGGCTTACGTGGTGCCCCGTCTCGGACTCCACGGACCGCTCGAGCCGGATCCTCGGCCTGATCCCAAGGTCGAGAATCTTGTGGCACCTTTCGCAGATGAAGTGGTAGTGTCTCTGCTCCATGGCCAGTCCGAAACGGCTCTCGCTCGTCCCGAAGGGCAACTCGCACAAAGTGCCGTCCGCGACCAGAAGCCTCAACGTCCTGTACACGGTGGCCAAGCTCACCCGTGGGTGGTCTTCTCTGAGTTGGCCGTGAATCCAGTCCACGGTTGGGTGAATGGGGTTTTCTTCCAGAAGGGCGACGATGGCGTCCTTGTACTTGAACGGTTTGGGCATGGCGCTTCCCTCTCTTCGCCTCAGTTAGAAAACAATAACGATTATCGTTATCATTTATTTCAACATAAGTTCCTGTTCCAGCAAATGCCAGTTCATTTTGCTTGTGAGCAATCTTGAATCGTTCAGTAACTTTCGAGAGAAATCGAAACGGAGAACCCAGGGCCCTTTCTGCGCAATCTCCTCGCGATGTGTCCTTGTGCCCAAATGGCCGGTCCGCACGCCTCGGCCCCGTCTCGCCGGATCGCAAGGTCGAGTCCGGTCTGGATCACAAGCGGTAAGCGGCGGCCGATTCGCTGACGGACCGACGGATGGCTTCGGCCGTTTTCCTTCCGAGACCCTTCACCTCGACGAGGTTCTCGACGTCGGCGCGCAACACGGCCTCCACCGAGCCGAAGGCGTCCAGCAGTCTCGCGGCTCGTTCGGGGCCGATGCCCGGCAGTCCCTGGAGGATATAGAGCTGACGCTTCCGTTTGCCTTTCGGGCGGTAGCCGCACCGATGCCGCCCGACGGCCGCAAAGGCGCGGTACTGGCTCTCCGCGTAGAGGATCAGGCGGGCCGTCTCCTGCTCGTCCATCGAACGCAGAACAGGAATGCCGAAGATCAGGGAGAGAGAGATCAGCGCCCCCTGGAGCGCCTCCCTTCGAATGCCGGTGGAGGCGAGGTCCGAACCGCGGCCTTCCAGAATCATCAGGCTTCTCTTCTCCGAGCGCGCGAGCCGCGACGCCTGAGAGAAAAGGCGCCCGTCCACCACGGACACGGCGAAGTCGACCAGGGTCTTGCGTTCCACGAGCAGATCGTCCCCGACCCGATAATCACCGAGTTCCAGGCGGGCCACGGACACCTCGACGGCGGGCAGCGCCTTCAAGGCGTTCAGCACCGACTCCGGCTCCCGGTCGTCAGCGACTATCTCCAAGACGGCGCTCTTCCCGGTCATGCCTCGATCCCTTCCCGCAGCAATCATACCAAAGCGGCCTCCGGAACTTGCGGACGATCTCATCCATTGACACTCCGAAAGCGCTTCACTACAGTCGAATGATTGAGGAGCCGGGGCCCGGATTGGCAGCGCGCTCGCTCGGCGAACGAAAACGGCTCACGAGGCGGGCGGGCCCGGCCGAAGCACGGCGGGCGATCGTGGACACGCGTGTCCACGACCCGGTCTTCGCCCCTCTGGACCGGGATGACCCGGCCCGTAGGAGACGACCATGAGCGAACTCTTTGACCTGAACGCGCTCTGCCGGTTCCTGGCCGACGTGGACCCCGCCTTCGCAGACCCTGCTGGAGTCGCCCTGACACCCTTCCGCGGCGGCGTGTCGAACCTGACGGCGCTGATACGGGCGGGCGACCGGAAGCTGGTCGTGCGCCGCGCGCCGCCCGGAAAGAAGGCGGCCACGGCCCACGACATGGTTCGCGAGGCGCGCGTACTCACCGCCGTCCGGCCCCATTTCCCGCTGGTGCCCAACGTGGTCGCGGTCGGCGAGGACCCCGGAATTCTTGGAACCCCGTTCTTCGTGATGGAGTTTCTGGAGGGCAGGACCATCGGGCGGGACCTGCCCGAGGAAGTCTCGGCGGAGCAGGCACGAACCCTGTGCGAGAACCTGGTCGACCTGCACGCGGACCTGCACGGATTGAACCTGGAGGAAACCGGCCTCGCGGACCTGGGCAAGGCGGAGGGATACGTCAAGCGTCAGATCGAAGGCTGGGCCGCACGGTACCGCGCGGCGCGTACCGAGGACGTACCGCGATGCGAGGCGATCATCGCCTGGCTCCAGGAGCACATGCCCGCCGAGTCGGGCGCCTGCCTCATACACAACGATTTCAAGCTGGACAACATGGTGGTCGCCCCCGGCGACGTCACGCGCATCGTCGGCGTCCTGGACTGGGAGATGGCCGCGGTGGGCGATCCGCTGATGGACCTGGGCGCATCCCTCGCCTACTGGGTGGAGCGGAACGACCCGGCACCGCTCAAGGCCGTGAGGACGCAGCCGACGACCCTGCCGGGCATGATGACCCGCCACGAAGTCGTGGCCCGCTACGCCGAGCGCACCGGCAGGCCCATCGGGGACTTCACCTACTATTACGTCTACGGCCTTCTCCGCCTCGCCGCCATCGCCCAGCAGATCTACGCCCGGTTCAAGCTGGGCCAGACCGACGACCGCCGCTTCGCGACCTTCGGCCAGGCCGTGACGATCCTGTCGGACCAGGCCCTTAAGGTCATCCGCGAATGGGAAGCCGGGCGGACAAAGGCCTCGCGCATGGCCGCCCTGCAAACGGACCGGGCCTTCAGGCTGGACGGGAAGGTGGCCGTGATCACGGGGGCCAGCCGGGGCATCGGCGAGGCGGTCGCCCGCCTCTTCGCCAACCAGGGTGCGCACGTCGTGGTCTCCTCGCGGAAGCTCGAGGCGTGCGAAGCCGTGGCCGCAAGCATCCGGGAAGCGGGGGGCCGGGCCACGGCCAAAGCCTGCCACGTCGGGGACGCGCGGCAACGCCAGGCCCTCATCGAGGGCGTCGTTGAAGAGCTGGGGCGCCTGGACATCCTCGTGAACAACGCGGCGACCAATCCGTACTTCGGCCACATCCTCGACACGCCTGATTCGATGGTCGCAAAGACCGTCGACGTGAACCTGGCCGGCTATTTTCACCTCTGCCAGCTGGCCGGGCGGGCCATGCGGGAGCAGGGCGGCGGCGTGATCCTCAACACCTCGTCGGTGAACGGCGTAAACCCGGCGCCGCTGCAGGGCATCTACTCGGTCACCAAGGCGGCGATCATCAGCATGACGCGCGCCTTCGCCAGGGAGTGCGCCCCGTTCGGCATCCGCGTCAACGCCGTGCTCCCGGGTATCACCGATACCAAATTCGCCTCGGCCCTCACCGGGAACGAGGCCCTTCTCAGGACGATTCTGCCGATGGTGCCGCTCGGCCGCGTGGCGGACCCCGCCGAGATCGCCCCGGCCTTTCTCTACCTGGCGAGCGAGGCGGCCGTCTACGTCACGGGCGCCTGCCTGACGGTCGACGGCGGCCTGCTGGCCTGACCAGCGAGGAGATGAGCTATGGATTTCTCCCCTTCGGACCGTGTCGTTGCCATGCGCGAACTGGCGCGCGATTTCTGCGCCCGCGAGGTGGAACCCGTCGAGCGGACGCTCATGGCGCAGGGCTGGAAGGACCTGGAGGCGCGCATGGCCCCCGTCCGGGAGCGGGCCAAGGGCACGGGGCTCTTCGCGCCCCACGTGCAGGCGGCAGAAGGTGGCGCGGGGCTGACCCTGCTCGAGCAGGCCCAGCTCTCCGAGGTGCTCGGCATGCACCCCCTGGGCCACTACGCCTTCAACTTCGCCGCCCCCGACGTGGGTAACATGGAACTGCTCCACGCCCACGGGACGGACGAACAGAAGGCCCGTTGGCTCGGCCCGCTCGTGCGCGGCGAGATCCGCAGCACCTTCCTCATGACCGAGCCCGAGCACGCCGGCTCCAACCCGGTCTGGATGAGCACGACGGCCGAGCGCCGCGGCGACGGGTGGGTGCTGCGCGGCCACAAGTGGTTCGCCACGGCGGCCGACGGCGCTTCGGTGGCGGTGGTGATGGCCGTGACCGACCCGTCCGCCTCCAACCACTACGCCCGGGCCAGTATGTTCCTGGTCCCCACGGACACCGAGGGTTTCGAGCTGATACGCAACGTCTCGGTCATGGGACACGCCGGGGGCGGCTGGTTGAGCCACGGCGAACTCATGCTGCACGGCGTCCGCGTGCCCGCCGACGCCGTGCTCGGACCGGTGGGCGGAGGCTTCAAGCTGGCCCAGTCGAGGCTCGGTCCGGGACGCATCCACCACGTGAGCCGGTGGATCGGCGTGTGCCGCCGTGCGCTCGACCTCATGTGCCGCCACGCCGCCGAGCGGGAGCTGGCCCCCGGACGGCCGCTGGCCGCCCAGCAGACCGTGCAGGCCTGGATCGCCGAGTCCCGCGCCGAGATCGAAGCCGCGAGGCTGATGGTCCTTCAGGCCGCGTGGACCATCGACCGGCAGGGCGAGTCCCGGGAGGACGTGTCGCTCATCAAATTCCACGTGGCGGGTGTGCTCCAGCGTGTTCTCGACCGCGCCGTACAGGTCCACGGCGCCCTGGGCATGACGGACGATACGCCGCTGGCGTTCTGGTACAGGCACGAACGGGCGGCCCGCATCTACGACGGGCCGGACGAGGTGCACAAACGCGTGGTCGCGCGCAGCATGCTCAAGGCCTACGGCGTGGACCTTCGGGGGACGGGCGGGTGAGGGAGTGATCGAGTGATTGCGCCTGCCGGCGCCGTGAGTCCGTGATTAGGGGAGTAGGCGAGTAGGAAGCATGACGCCCTTCGCGGGCTGGCCGCTTACGGGACCGGGAATCGCAAATCGCATTCCTCTTCTCCTCCCGTCCTCCCTGTTTATTGTTACTTCGAAGGCCCGTCCTCCGCCGTCGTTCAAATCCGAAATCCCAACTCCAAAATCCCAAATTCCCCTCACCGCCCCACCGTCTCACTGTTCATCTCCCGTCCCGCCTTTCTGACCGCCTCCACGGCCTCGGGGTTGGCGGCGGAGGCGAGGCTTCCGGGGTCTTCGCCCGCAAGGACCTTACGGATGACGCCCCGGAGGATTTTGCCGGAGCGGGTCACGGGCAGGGTCGAGACCCAGACTACTTCTGAGGGGCGCATGGTGCCGCCCAGGCGATCCGCCACGTGGGATGCGACCTCGCGGCCCAGCTTTTCGGAAGGCGTGAAGCCCGGCCGGGGCGTCGCCACGAGCACGAGCCTCGTGCCCTTGACCGGGTCGGGCAATCCCACGGCGGCGGCCTCGCGGACGGCCGGGTGGGTCGTGGACGCGCCTTCCACTTCGCCCGGGCCGACGCGCTTGCCGGCGATCTTCAGCGTGTCGTCCGACCGCCCCGTGAGAAACCACTGCCCGTCGCCGTCCACCACGGCCCAGTCGCCGTGGCACCAGACCGACTCGCCGAATTTCGCAAAGTAGGTCGTCAGATAGCGCGCCCGGTCGTTCAAAAACGCCCGGGTCATGTTGGGTGCGGGCGCCGTGCACACGAGGTAGCCCACGTCTCCGCGAACGCCGTTTCCCGCCTCGTCGAAGACGTCCACGGCCATGCCGAGGGAACTCCCCTGCAGCGAGCAGGGCTTCAGCGGGGCGACGGGCAGGGGCGCCAGCAGACAGCCCATGAGCTCCGTCCCCCCGGATATGTTGATGACCGGACACCGCGAACCGCCCACCACGTCGAAGAACCACCGGTAAGCGGTCTCGTCCCACGGCTCTCCCGTGGAGCCGAGAATCCTCAGGCTCGACAGGTCGCGCTTCCGGGCGTGGGCATCACCGTGGGCGGCCATGACGCGCACGGCGGTGGGCGCGACGCCGAGGTGGGTCACGCGGTGGCGTTCGACCATGGCCCAGAGCCGCCCGGGGTCCGGGTAGTCGGGCGCACCGTCGAGCAGAACCACCGTCCCGCCATGGAAGAGCACGCCCAGGATCTCCCACGGCCCCATCATCCAGCCGATGTCCGTGAGCCAGAACATGACATCGCCGGGCCGCACGTCCAGGTGATAGCCCACCTCCTTTGCGGTGACCGCCTGAACGCCGGCGTGCGTGTGCACCGCGCCTTTCGGACGCCCCGTTGTGCCCGATGTGAAGAGGATCATCGACCGGGCGCCCGAGGGCAGTTCGGCCGTGGGAAAGGCGTCCGGGCCTTCCGATTCCAGCCCGCGCCACCAGAGGTCCCGGCCTTCGACCCACCCCACGGTCCGGCCGGTCCGCTCGAGGACCACGACCTTTTTCACCGAAGGTGCCAACTCGCACGCCTTGTCCGCGAGGGCCTTGAGGTCGATGACCTTGCCCCTTCGCGTCGTGCCGTCGGCCGTCAGGAGCACCCGCGCGCGGGCGCCGGTAAGACGGGTGGCCAGCGCCTCGGGACCGAAGCCGGCGAAGACGGGCACGGGCACGGCGCCGATCTTCAGGCAGGCCAGCAGGGCGACGACCACATCCGCGCTCATGGGCAGGTAGAAGCCCACCGCGTCGTTCACGCCGACGCCCAGCCTGGCGAGCCCGCCCGCCAGGCGACACACGCGCTCGTTCAGGGCGGCGTAGGTCAGACTCTCGGTACCGCCGGCGTCGTCCTCTGCGATGACGGCGGTCCTGTCGCCGATCCCAGCGCGCAGGTGGCGGTCCAGGGCGTTGTGCACGAGGTTGATCCGCCCGCCGAGAAACCAGTCGGTCCACGGCAGGCCGCGCGAGTCGTCCATGACCTTGTCGAAGGGGCGGAACCACTCCACGCCCAGGTCGTTCAGCATGGCGGGGTAGAACCACTCGGGCTCTGCAGCCGCCCGGGCCCGCAGCTCTGCCGCGTCCTTGAGGCCGTTTCGCAACATGAAGCGCGCCACGTGGGACGCCTCGAGGTCGTCGGGGCGGGGCCGCCAGATGAAGTCGCCGTCTTTCATGATTCGCGTGCCTCCCGCACGGAGGGTCGCCCGGTCTCGCGGGCGCACCGCATCGCTACTTGAGGGGCCGGGGCATGGGGAATGTCTCGCGGGTCCGCACCCAGTCCTGGCCGCCCATGCGGCCGACCGCGCGAAGCCTGTCCGGGAGAACGCGCCCCTCCCCGTCCAGGAGGGCCTCGTCCAGGTGCAGGCAGAGGATCCGGCCCACCACCAGGTTGCCCGCGCCGCCCTCTCGGCCGTAGGTGTGGACCTCGACCAGCTCGCACTCCATGTTCACGGGGGACTCGGCCACGAGGCCCGGTCGAACGCGTCCGGCCGGGACCGCGGTGAGCCCGGCGTGCTCGAACTCGCTTTCACCGTAAGGCAGGGGTGCGGAAGCCTGGTTGACCTTGTCCGCGATGGCCTCGGTCACGGTCGCCACCACGAACTGCCCCGTGGCGAGGATATTTCTCAGCGTGTCCTTCAGTTCGCCGGTCTTCCCGGCGCGGGTCGGACAGAAGGCCAGGTACGCGGGATTGCTGGAGACCACGGTGAAGAAGGAAAAGGGCGCCAGGTTGGGCCGCCCCTCGGCGTCCACCGTGGACACCAGGGCGATGGGCCTGGGCACCACGATCTCCACCAGACGTTTGTAGAAATCGACCCACGGCGTGTCTTCCGCCGACAGGGTCCTGAGCGTTCGGTTCGGCATGAAAACTCCTTGATCGTGCTCTTTCAGTCCCTGACCCAGCTCCGGTTGTACCCTTCGTCCTCCACCACGCGGGCCTGGTCGGTGGGCGCGAGGGGCTTGAGGGTGTCGACCATGACGGCCAGTTCCTCGGTCCGCGACGTCCCGATGGACGCTTCGTAGGTCCCGGGGTGCGGCCCGTGGGGCAGGCCGGTGGGATGCAGGCTGACGCTGCCGGGACCGACACCCTTCCGGCTCGTGAAGTTGCCTTCCACGTAGAAGATGATCTCGTCGCAGTCCACGGAGGAATGGGGATACGGGCACGGGACCGCGTTTTCGTGGTAGTCCACGAGACGGGGCACGAAGGAGCAGACGATGAAGCCTCCGCCCGCGAAGGTCGTGTGGATCGTGGGCGGCAGGTGGACGAGGCCGGTCTTAGGCTGGAACGCCCGGATGGGAAAGGCGAAGGGCCAGACCTGCCCGTCCCACCCGACCACGTCGAACGGGTCGTGGAACAGTTCGAAGGCCGTGAGGCGCCCTCCGCGGAGGGTGACCAGCCTGCGGGGCGCGTCAAGGGATTCGGGGCCGCCGTCCGGCCAGTCCGGGGCGCGGAAATCCCTGTGCGAATAGGGCGCGTCCATCCGGATCTGGCCCGAGGCGTTGCGGAACTGGCGTGGCACGTCTATCCACGAGCGACCCTCCAGAACGAGCAGGGACACCGCGCCGTCCACGCGCCACCGGTGGACCAGGCTCCTGGGGACGTAGACATAATCCTGGGCCGAAAACGGGAGTATGCCCAGCGGTGATTCGAGGCGGCCCGACCCTGACTGGACGAAGACCAGTTCATCCGCGTCCGCGTTGGAAACGAGCGTTTCGTCATCCGCGTCGGCGTGGGCCACCCAGACGCCCACATCGGCGTTGGACAGCAGAAGCCTCCTCGAGAGAAAGACCTGCCCTCCGCTCGGGACCTTTCCTGTCAGAAAGTGCCTCCGCCTCAAGGCACCGTCCCAGAAGGCTTCTCCGGCACCAGGATGGGGGCCGAGGTCCTCTTCGGAGGCGATCCAGTGGGGCGGTTTGCGGTGATAGAAAATGGTGTAGGCGCCGTTGAACCCCTCGCGGGTGAAACAGTGTTCGTAGGCGAGGTCGCCACCCTCGGGCCGGAAGGCCGTGTGGGGCTTGGGCGGAACCTGGCCGCGCTGCAGCCTGTGGATCATTTCCTTTTCTCCCTTCGGCGGACGGTGCCCGCCAGCACGCCCAGGACCGGCCCGCCGTCGAGTTCGACCCGGTCGCCGGGTTCGAGGAACCGGCCGAGTTCCAGGCCGCATCCGCCGGATGCGGTGCCGGATCCGAACACGTCGCCCGGTTCGAAGCGGACGCCTTCCCCGGCGAAGGCCAGCATCTCTCCCCAGCTCCAGCGAATGTCGCCGAAGAGCCCATCGGACCAGGTTTCTCCGTTAACGCGGGCGGCAAGGCGCAGGGCCGACAGGTCGCCCAGTTCGTCGGGCGTGACCAGCCACGGACCGAGGGATGTGGCGAAGTCCTTGCCCTTGTTGGGGCCGAGGCCCACTTTCATCACCTCCCGCTGGACGGCCCTTGCGCTCCAGTCGTTCAGGAGCGTGTACCCCGCCACGGCCGCCTGCGCGGCGTCCTCGTCGGGAGACTCGAGCCGGTCGCCCAGCACGGCCGCCAGTTCCAGTTCGTAGTCCATCATGCTTTCGCCGGCCGGGAACCAGATCGTTTCGCCGTGCCCCTGAAAGGCGCGCTGGTTAGAGCGATAGTAGACGGGATAGCGGTACCATTCGGGAGGCACGTCGAGGTTCCTGCGGGACCGCGCCGTCCGGACGTGGCCCTCGAAGGCGTAAAAATCCAGGAAGGCGCCCGGATCGGGCACGGGGGCATCGAGGTCCGCGTCGGACTCGAACCAGAACCGCACACCGTCCGGCACCCTGGCGCCGTTCAGGGCTTTCATGACCGCCCTCGGCGTCTCGAGTGCCGCGCCGTCTCGAACCAGAAGTCCCTTCAGGGTGGCTGGACAGGCCTCGTCTTTCAGCAGGATCTCCGCCGCCCGGGCCACGTCCACCCACAAGGGACCGCGGGGGTCCTCGAACCGGACGGCCGCCCGGCCGCCGGACGGCGTGCGCACCGTTGCCAGCCTCATGGCCTCAGTTCCCCGACCAGGGATTCGGCTTCGCTGCCGCGACGCCGCGCGTTTCCTGGTCTCGCTCGATGGCCTCGAAGAGGGCGCGGAAATTTCCGCCCCCGAACCCGCGGGCGCCCTTCCGCTGGATCAATTCGTAGAAGAAGGGTCCGCCCTGTTCCGAATCCTGGAGCAGGCGGCCTTCCACGGAAAAAATCTGCAGAAGGTACCGGTCGTCCGCCCCGTCCACGAGTATGCCGAGCTTCCTCAAAACGTCCATGTCCTCGTCGAAGTTGGTCACCTTGTTCTCTTTAAGCCTGCCCGGCAGCATGTCGTAGTAGGCCCCCGGCGTGTCGAGAAACCGGATGCCCGTTCTGCGCATACCATCTACGGCGCCGACTATGTCGGGCAGATGGAAGGCGATGTGCTGCACACCGGGGCCCCGGTTGTCCTCCACGAATGTGTAGATCTGGCTGGCCTCGTAGTTGGGACTCAGGGGCTCGTTGTTCGCCAGTTTCACCTTGGACTCCGGGTCCCACATGACCGCCGAGAAGAGCCCCGAGCCGTCGTCACGGCCCTTCACGTCCGACGTGTGGAACTTGATGCGCCAGTACTCCTCGAAGCCCATCACGTCTCTGAGCCAGTCCACGTAAGGCTTCAAAGTAAGAAGGTTGGAGGTGACATGATCGATCACCTGCAGATGGTAGCGGTTGCCCTGGACGGGCGGCTCGATCGGCGCGAAACCGGGCGGCCTCGAGGCAGTCGCGTGCTCGGTGAAGCGAAACCGGACGTCGCCGAGCGGCGAGGCGATTTCGAAATGACGGTAGGGCCCGCCGTCCGCGTCCACATCGTTTATAACTGGTGTCGTGAAGGTGGCGGCGCGCTCTTCGAGCGTGCGGCGGGCCGCGTCCAGGTCGCGCACCCTGAGGGCCAGAACGGCCACGCCCTCGGGGTGGCGCTTGAGCCAGCGGTCGGCACGGCACCCGGCCATCTTGGGCGACACGCACACGAAGTCTGTGGAACCGGCGCTCAGGAGGAGGGCATCCTCGCCGAATCGGTCGGCGCGTTTTTCGTCCAGGCGCGCCCGACCGTGAACGTCCATCTTTTCTTCGTAGAAGCGCCGGGCCTTGTCCAGGTCCTCAACGACGTATTCGAAGAGGTCCCATCCGATGATACCCAGTCCGCTGCTCTTGGCCTTGTCCTGCATATTCGCCTCCCGCTGCAAGTCGCGTTCCTTACGGAGGCCGCCGGACGCAATCGGCCCGGTCGCCGTCGTGGTCGCGTGATTGATTGTGGGTGCGTACCGCTAACTGATGGCACACCCTTCGCCGCCTTATCTTCGAGAAACTCGACGGACTATCACACGCTTAACAACGCGTGGCCGTGCACGGCTATTTCTCGAGGGCCCAAGACCGCAAACCCGGCAGAGGACCAGGCGAAGGCCCGGAGCGAAGAGCCGGGAGGACCCTCCGGACCCCGTGCCCGAAGGGCGGAAGGGAGATCTTCGACGCCGCTGGCGGTCCACTCTCAGGGCGGGTCCTCCCTGTCCCGCGCCCTCAGCGCTTGTCGTAGGGCTTGAACGCCACGACGCCCCGGCGGTAGTCCACGAAGATGTCGAAGAGGTCCAGAATGTCCCGCCCAACGTTGCCGGACATGGGAATCAGCCTCGTGCTCAATCCCATTTTCAGTATCGGTACGGTAGGCATGTGAAAGTTGGCGCCCGCCACCTTGATGTCCACGTTCTGAGCGATACCCGATACGACGTATCCCGTGACGCTCAGACCCGTGTAGGAGCCGTACTTGGCCGTGTTGGCCTTGATGCCCAGCTTGTGGGCGCAGGTTTCGGAAACGAAGGTCGAGGCAGAGCCGGTGTCCACCTGGCAGAACAGTCCCGGACGGCCCTGGATGGAAGCCTGGAGACAGGGCCTGTCCCACGACCAGACGGCTGGCGGCGCAAACGTTCCCGGACCCATGACCTTTGCGGGATCCGTTCCCGATGGGTAGAGCTCCAGGTGTCCGTGCCGCCGATCGTAGTGGACCGCCCAATGGTTGAATAGGGCGAGGGGGATGATGCCGCGCTTGTTCCAGAAGTCCGTCCTTTCGGGGATGACCAGGGCAGGGACGTTGCGGATAGTAACGCTCCCCACCTGGATCTCGGGGATGAGCACCCACTCGGTCCGCTGCTGGCGTTGGCTCCCCACCCCCTGGTACCGACCGGCGGCCACCGGCTTCAGATTAAGATTCTCGACGGTGGTCTCGTTGATCATGGGCACGGTGCTGCCGGAATCCAGGAGCATCCAGCGCTTGTCGGAGCCGCCGATGGTCACCGGCACGACGACACTGGTCGAGGTGCTCAGTCTCTCTGTGCCGGAGATCTGGAGGTCGCCGCCGCCCACCGAGGGCAGGTCCATCTGCGAGCTCTTCTCTTTCAACGGGATCTTGATGACGCCTTTCGAGGCCGCAGTCGTATCCAGGATCGTTCCGTTCCCGGCCGCCTTCAACAGGGACAGCCGGGCCTTGAAGTAGGCGCCGTCTTGAGGGTTTGTTTCGAGCAGTTTGTCCAGAACGGGGATGCAGACCTTCGGCGAGTGCTCCAACGAAAGCGCGTCCAGGGCGAGGTCCTCCGAGGGTGGAGACACGTCGGACAGGGCCTGCTCCAGCAGTTTCCTGGCACGCGCTGCTTGCCCCCTCGCCATGAGCGCCCGGATGGACAAATGGTAGGCCTCCGCCTGCGACCCGGGACGCTGATAGAGCGCCCGCCACTGCGCGAGGGCCTGAGGAAGATAGCCCATCCTGAAGGCACATACGCCTCCCTCCAGTCGGAATTCCGAGTGCTTCGGAAAGGCCTGCGCCTCCCGCAGCGCGAGACGGGCTGCCGGCAGGTATCGGCCAAGACCCATCAGGCTCCTTACGTGCAGATAGGCCAGGACGGCGTCCCCGGGTGCCTTGCTCTCCAGGGCCTTGATCCGGGACAGGGCTTCCTCGTACTTGCCCCGGGCGATTAGACCCCGGATATCCACGTGCGTTCCGGCGGCCTGGCCCTGCGGCGAGACCGGACGGGCGGCGAGAGCGACGGCGCAGAACAGGGCCGCGAGCAGAATGAGAGGGCCGGCGATTCGATGGGATCGGGACATGGGATTCCTCCTCTTGTGAGTACCTGCTGCAGTAGAATCCGACCGGGGGATCGCAGACCAAAGCGTTGAATTTCTTCAGTCGCGGGACGCATCCATCATAGTGCCACGGGCCGCTCGCGGCAAACGCCCCCAACCCGTTGCCCGAGGGGCGGGACCCGAAACCTGCGACCCGTTACCGTGCCCGGGGAGTGCGTCTGTCCGTCAGCCCTCCTCGGCGATCCACAGGCCGGCGATGATGACGCCCGCGGCCAGGACCTTATCGAGCGTAATGGGTTCGCCGAGAAGAACCCGGGCCAGAACCAGCACGTAGACGGGCACGAGAAAGGTGAATTTGGCCGTGGCCACGGCGCCTATTTCGTGAATCCCCTTGAGGTAGAGGAAATACCCGATGCCCGTTGCGAACAGCGCCATGTAGGCGACGCTGGCCCATCCGGCGGGGGTGGCGGTGACCAGGCTGTGCGCGGCCCCGCGGGTGAAAAGCCAGGGGACGAGCAGCACCGCTCCGACGACGTAGGTCATCCAGGAGAGGTCAAAAGACGGGAAGGTGTGGGCGACGGGTTTGGAGAGCACGCTGTAGACGCCCCAGGCGACGGCGGCACCCAGGGCCATCAGATCGCCGCGGTTGGGCCCGTGCGTCAGCAGCTGTCCGAGGGCGCCACCCGAGACCACCCACAGGACCCCTGCGAAGCCGAGCAGGATGCCCGCGGCCTTCTTGAAGGTCATCTTCTCCCTGAGGAAGAGCACGGCGAACAGGACGGTGAACAGG
>Ga0315535_1001678_pt1 | contig 14566 bp, 10 predicted proteins | sample SalMarSW160220MG_2_FD_203092 | JGI IMG/M metagenome (GOLD analysis project Ga0315535, IMG submission 203092) | Salt marsh sediment microbial communities from the Plum Island Ecosystem LTER, Massachusetts, United States - Salt Marsh Sediment SW1602-20 ...
CCCACACCGTGAATGTTGTTCAGATCGGTCCTCCACCGGATCATCCCCAGGTCGAGCAGGCTGGCTGAAAGGATAACTTTTTCACTATAGCGGTAGATGATTCCCAGGTCCAGTGAAATCCCCGGGTTTCCACGATTCAAAAGGTACTGAACAGGATTGATCTCACCCAGCTCAATGCCTTCAATATTTCCGCCTGCATCCATGGTCAGCGTATAAGGGAAGGAGGTATTCAACCTGTAGTCGGTTTCAAGAACCAATCCGAAATTGTTTTCGTTTGTGGTCAGAGCCATATTGGACCTGCCGACAGAGAGGTTGGCTTTTCCAAAAAGCAGTTTTGCCCGGATCCCGGCAGTCAGATAAGATCCCATGACTTTTGATACCCCCACCGAATATTCCCTGATTTGGTAACCGCCGGGCCTGAATCCATTGTAACGGGCAGTCTCTCCGATGAAGGGACCATTCCCGTGCACAGCCAGCTCGGCCAGGTCCCTGGGTACAGTCTGGAATCCGTGGACCCTTTCGGCAATGTTGAATGTGAAATAGAGCGATTTGCGTCTGTATCCCAGCGCTACGGGTACCCACATGGCTTCCACCGAATACAGGTCTGTCCGGTGCATCTGGTCAAACACACCCTCAATGTTCCACGCGCCCGAACCCGCCAGGTCATTGTAAGTGAATGCAGTATTGGAATAGGAAACATGTGCCGCGGCCAGCCCGGGGATGCCCACATAGTATTTGCAATGTATCTGAACAGCCGGGTTCAGCAGGTTGGATTGGGGCACATCGTGCATCAGGTAAAAGGTATTGCTCTGCTGGGCCTGAAGCAGGAAAGTACCGGGGAGAAACAGTACAGACCCGAGAAAAACAATGATATTTTTAACCGCTTGCTTCAAAAGTTAAAAGTCAGATCAGCCATAACACCCACATCCACAACGATGTGATAGGAACGGTAATAGTCGTAAAGTGCACTATCAACATCGGGGTTCAGGAAGGTAGCCCTCAGCATGATCTCTATAGCATACTGGAGACGAGCGATCTGTTCCCGGTCAAATGCTGCATCCTTCCTGATCAGCGCAGGGTCAATGTTTTCCCCGTTCCCGGTAATTTTTCCTGCGGGGACAGGGATGGCACCCCCGGAAAACATGGAGTCGATGGGATTCTGATCCGTATCGAGAAAATAAGCTTGTGTCAAGGCTTCGTGGGGGAATCCGTTATACAGATTGACACGGAACATCACCCGGTTCAAATCATCTATGTTCTCGCTCAGGGAGGTCAGGTCAAGAGGAATCCTGCCTTGCATCACTACCGTGAGGTCTTCCACCCAGATGGGCAATCCTGTGACTGTATCAAGGTCGAAACGGGTTGTGTCGAAACCACTTGCTGCATTCATTCCAAAACTATCCTCTCCCAGGGGGAAAGCCAGCTCCGGATTCCATTGCAACGCTCCGGGGAGCGATTCGGGCTTATCTTTCATGCAGGAGGTCAGAACAACCAGAAGCCCGGTAATCAAAGAGAGGACCGTGAAAGTGTGCCTTTGCATATGCATAAAGTTAGAACAATCCGGAAAAGATATCGTTCAAATATAAACCGATCGTAAAATTTGGGTTATTTTTAACGGTTTATTATCAAAAGAGGTACACATGCTTTCAGTTCATAAGATAGGTGGCACATCCATGTCCAAATTTGAAGATGTATTGCAGAACATCATCATCGGTCAGGCACCGGATGGTGATCCATATAACCGGATTTTTGTGGTTTCTGCTTACAACAATGTGACCAACTGGCTCCTTGAACATAAAAAAACAGGGGAGCCTGGAGTCTATGATCTTTTTGTGAAAAGCCTGAATTACAAGAAGGCCCTGGAGGAACTGCTCAGTAAACTGATCGGGATCAATCATGGGTTGGAGGGGATTAAACTGGATGTGGATCAGGCTGAAGCATTTATCACCCATCGCGTCGAGCAATCCAGGAATTACCTGGTCAGCCTGGATGAGGTGCTGGCTTCAGGATATGTAAGCAAGCAGAACATATTGCTGGCAGCCCGGGAGATACTGGCATCCATTGGGGAGGCACATTCAGCTTTCAATTCGGTAAATATTATCCGCAACAATGGTATCAGTGCCACCTTTGTGGACCTGTGCGGTTTTCACGATACAGAATACCTCACCATAGATGAACGGATCAGCAGGGCTTTTATGGACCTGGATTGTGCCAGGACCATCCCGGTGGCCACAGGTTATGCAAAAGGGACAGAAGGAATCATGAGGGAGTTCGACCGGGGGTATTCGGAAGTTACCTTCAGCAAGATAGCAGTGGAGGTGAAAGCTGCTGAAGCAGTGATACATAAAGAATACCACCTCTCCAGTGCTGATCCGGCCATTGTAGGTGTGGATGGTTCAAAACCGGTTGGCAATACCAACTTCAATGTGGCTGACCAGCTTGCTGATATTGGCATGGAGGCCATCCACCCCAAAGCTTCCAAACCCCTTGAAGTGGCCGGGATCAATATCCGCATCAAGAATACTTTTGAGCCGGATCATCCGGGGACCCTGATCAGCCGTGATTATATCGGAGAGGAGTCCAAAGTGGAGATCATCTCCGGAACGGATCAAGTAACCGCCATCGAAGTGCATGACCCCTTCATGGTGGGTCAGGTGGGATATGACCTGGACCTGATGAAGGTGATTCAGCGACATAATCTTTCCTACATCCTGAAATCAACCAATGCCAACAGCATCACCATGGTGTTCTGGGAGAAGAATCTGTCGGAAGCATTGCTTATGGAGCTAAAGGGTCTCTATCACAAGGTCACCATCAAGGAAGTGGCCCTGGTTTGTGCCCTGGGAACCAACATTGCACAACCGGGAGCACTGGCCAAGGCAGCAACAGCCCTGTCTGGGAATAAGATCAATGTGGAGGCTGTATCCCAGTCCCTGATGCAGGTAAATATACAGTTCGTCATCAACCGTAAAGATTACAAGAAGGCCATTGTAGCCCTGAACCGGGCACTTTGTCTGGAATACTGAATCCTTGCAGCGGAATGTAATTATTCTATATTTGCATCTCACCCAGTTTTAATAACATGACCTATTTAAAATTCTCTGGCGTACTCTGCGCCTTGATACCTTTTATTTTAGCAGCAGGACAGGAATCGAACAGTCCCGATTCCACCGGGCGCGATGACGCCATCAAAGTCTTTATTGATTGTTTTCATTGCGACATGAATTTCATCCGGCAGGAGATTCCCTATGTGAATTATGTGAGGGATGTGAAGGAAGCGCAGTTATATATACTCGAAACGCGGGAAAATACAGGGAGTGGCGGTAGCAAGTATACATACACTTTTGTGGGACAGGAGGATTTTGCGGGTAAAAACGATACGCTTTATTATTCGAGCAGACCGGATGATTCAAGGGACTATCAGAGAATCTGGCGAACCCAGATGATGAAGATGGGCATGATGCCTTATGTGGCCCTTACTCCCCTCTATGATGAAGTGCTTATTCAACCCACCGAAAGCATCGGACATGATGAGGTGGTGGACATGTGGAACAACTGGGTTTTTGAGCTTGAAGCGGAGCCCGAATTTGATGGACAGGATTCCTATAAGGAGCTTTCCCTGAGAAGTTCTGTATCTGCCATGAAGGTTACCAATGACTGGAAAACGGAAATTGATTTCGATCACAGGTATACGCGGACTAAATACACCTATGACGATACCCTCTATACCAACGATGTGAGTTACCAGGGATTGGATGTACTGATCGTAAAAAGTCTGGGTGAACACTGGTCAGTCGGGATCAGGACCGATGCAGCCTCCTCTACCTTTACCAACACCAAATTCTCATTGGATGTGCTGCCTTCCATTGAGTACAATGTATTTCCATACTCCAAGTCCACGCGCCGGCAATTGCGTTTCCTGTATGGGATTGGCAACTCCTTCAACAAATACATAGACACCACTATTTACGATCAGATCCGGGAGAATTTATGGCAGCAGCAGTTGCAGGTGGCATACCAGGTACAGGAGAAATGGGGATCAATCAACGTTTCCCTTGAAGGGTCCAACTATTTTCATGACTTTTCCAAGAACAGGCTTGAGTTTGGCGGCCATGTGTCCATTCGAATTCTCAAAGGGCTTTCTCTCAGGATATGGGGAGGTGTGGCCCGGATCAACGATCAGCTCTCTCTGGCCAAAGCAGAGCTCACAGAGGCGGATATCCTGCTGCAGCTTCAGGAACTGGAGACCAGCTACAATGTGGGCGGACAGGTGGGAATCACCTATACCTTCGGATCGATCTACAACAACATTGTGAATCCGAGATTTGGCAACGGCCGAAGGTGGTTTTAGGTGCAGGGCTAGTTGTCCAGGGCGATCACGTTACCCACTCCGCTGATATCTGTGGAGAGGCCCGGTGTTCCCCTGTAAAAGATATTTCCCACACCCGAGATCTGAACATCCAGGCTACCAGTCACATTCACCTTACAGTTTCCGGCACCGATAACCCGGATGGTGCAGGCATCAACCTCCATATCCAGTGCTTCCACATTGCCTGTTCCGGTGATATATATATCCAGCGCCGGCTGTGGATCGCCACAGATCTCGAAATCTCCGGCACCCGTGATTCCCACATAATCAAAAGATGCGACCACAATATCGGCAGAGATCTCCTTTTCAGTGTTGACATTGACATCGGGTCTGAAACCAATGTTTAAGATTCCGTTTCTGACTTCATAGGTCATTACATCAAGGATCTGCGACTGGGCGCGTAACTCCACATGCTGGTTCTCGCCGGTGCGGATGTTCACATCACAGGTCCCGGTAACGGTAACTCCGCTAAATTCAGATACCGATACCTCCATGGATTCCACATCGCCGGTACCCACAACATTTTGATTGGTCCAGTCACATGATGTGACCCACAGGAAAGACAAAATAACGAATGCAATTGTGCTGAATGATTTCATTATGCTGTTTTCCTTTAAAGAGTCCGTTTGGAAATAAAAGTTGCACGAACGATCATTTTCGGATGAAAATGAAGTCACCTCCTTCATCACCCGCATTCTGTATGGTCCCGTATTGCGGCACGTTGGGGGAGTTGTTGAGGACCGCGGTTTTGAAGTTTCCGAAAAGGGTTTCGGAGGGCAGAAACCTGGCTTCATTCTGTTTCAGTTCCCTGACCAGGTATTTTACAAATACACTTTGGTCGGGAACCTCCTTCAGTGCTCCGCTGGTCATGGCTTTCCGGCTGGGAAGGTCGTGCAGTTTCATTATACCCTGCTCCCCCGCGGAAAATCCGGCCCTGGTTTTAAAGATAGAACCACTGAAACAAGCATCGGCGATCAACAGGGTGTGTTTGGACTGGATGCTGCCAATGGATTCTCTCAGGGTACTGTTCCGGAACCAGTTGGCTGTATTGGACTGGGCAGCATCGTGCGGCAGCCAGTATCCGATGCCTGATTTCTCATCCCAGAAACCATGTCCTGCATAAAAGATCAGCAGGTTGTCATCGGGAGTTACCTTGTTTCCCAGTTCATCCAGGGCAATGATCATTTCCGCCCGGGTTGGATTTTTCAGGAAAGTGATGTCCTCGCTGTTGAAATTGTACAGGCTGACCAGGATTTTGTAAATTGAATCTGCATCCCGGATGGGATAATCCAGGTCGGTGATCTTTTCATCCAGGTAGTCATTAATACCGATGATCAGGGCATAATATTTTCCCTGGGTGAAGGCAGGTTGGTCCGTGACAGGTGCAGATGCAGTTTCATCGGTACACTGGATAAACAATTGGCTTTTATCCATCTTACCCTTGTTGCTTACTGCCACCACTTCGATCAGGTTTTCACCTTTCACCAGGTTGACCTCCGCCTGGAAAACACCAGCCTCGTTCAGGGTCGCCCTCTGGCGGTTGATCACCAGGGTCTGGATCCCTCCGTCAGCCTCTGCCTTCCCCACGATCAGGATGGTGCTTTTGTTATGGATCACCCTGCCATTTTCAACCATGGGGGAGAAGATGGTAATGGCCGGAGACTGGTTGCCTGGTATAACAGCAGCAGCGTCAGCCGGTTCCTTTTCCACCATATCGATCTTCTGCTCCGCCGGACCGGCCTCCTGTTCCAGGTCAACCTGTGTCGATTCTGCCATCTGATCCGAAGGAACTGTGTGTGCCCAGATTCTCAATTTCTCTGATAAAAGGCAGGCGGAGATGAAGTCATTTCTGGCAGGGCTTGCATCCACCGCCAGTACGATCTGCTCCAGTTTTTCAGAAACGGCTTGCTGGGCACCTGTTTCCGTATCCCAGAGCCGGATGGTCTGATCATGACCCCCACTGATCAGGAGTTTGCCCGAGGGCACGTAAGAGAGACACTGAACCCAGCCTGTATGACCCTCATATGTCCTGATTGCAGTCAGATCCCTGGCATCCCAGCTCCGAATGAGCCGGTCATATCCCCCGCTGCTGATCTCTTTCCCGTCAGGACTGAATTGGACGCAACTGACCCAGTTCGAATGGGCTTCGACCTCCCGTATCAGGCTGCCGGTCTGCATATTCCATAAAGCCAGGGTTTTATCTGCGCTTCCCGATACGGCGGTCAGGCCGTCCGGACTGAAATCCACGCAGGTTATTGTTTTTTTATGCCCCTTTAACTCATACAGTAGTTCAAGGCTTCCGTTTTTAATGGACCAGACCCTAAGAATTTTATCTTCACCCCCTGTGATCAGCAGGGTTCCATCCGGAGAAATGTCCAGTGATTTTATGGCCCCCGAATGACCTGGTGTTGTAGCGATGGAATGTACAAGGGTGGCATCCCAGGTGGTGATCAGACCATCTTCACCGGCTGACCAGAGCAGTTTGTTGTCCCTGGAAAAAACCACCTGGTTGGGCCGCTTCTTCAGTCCCGCAAGGGTTCGACGAATGATCCCCGTCTCCGCATTCCAGATGATGATGTTGTTATCCGAGCCGGTGGTGGCAATAAATTCTCCTGATGGGCTGTATGTGGCATCATAGATCTTGTGGCTCGTTTCTGACAGCGTGCGTTTCTCATTGATCTGTCCGGCCAGCGAAACCGAAAGTCCCCACACTAAAATTCCTGTGATGATTGGCCTTATCATTGGATAACCGGTTACAGTTCTTTGGATTTCAGGATACTGATCCTGGCTCCAAAGTGAATGCTGAAGTCATGGTAATCCGCATATTTGGCATCGTTTAGGAAGGATGCATCGTTAAGCGGAATAAAATGGTAACTGGCCGTGGCGAACAACCCCCAGGAATCATTCAGGGCGTATTCAACGCCTGCACCGACCAAAATTCCCAATCCTACCTGATAATCAAACCAGTTGATCAGTTCACTGGGTTCTACAGGATCCCCAAATTCATCCACACTCCAGCCCAGGGACTGGTAAGCTTCATACTCAAGATCCTCGAAGTAGGCGCTGGTATAATTCAGGGAAATTCCTGCGAAAATAAATGGATTGAACCGGTTGCCGGGACCAAAATAATACCTGGGGGCGATCCCCATCTGCATATTGGTCATGTCCATATAGTTTTCACCACTGGCTAAGAGCTCCCAATTGACGGTGTCTGCAAAAATCTCATAATGGAGGCTGTTGACAGGTTCCGCATCGGGATCAGAAGTATCGGAAGCATCAAAAAACCAGCCCGGAGAGAAGCTGTACCCCAACTGGAATTCAATGGAAAAATGACGGCTGAAATTATACTGGATTCCGGCATAGATGGAGGGACCCCCTTTGAAATTGGGCATCAGCGTGGGCTCATAATAGTCTGTCCCCAAATACATATCCTCCTGCCATCCCGTCGACCCGATGGTATTGAAATACCCGGCTGAGATGTTGAGGCTGAGTTTTTGTTCGAACTGTGCATCCAGGGGATTGGGCGCAATGATCATGATCATCAGTATAACCGGCAGACAGAGCCGGATCCCGGAAATTCTTTTGTTCATGCGATATGGCAAATGAAATGATTCCAAAGTGTTAAGATAGTAACGTTCTGGCCAATTGTCAAGCCATGCCTGGAAAACCACCTGTTTTCTTTTTGTATCTTTCTGGCTTTAATCCAGAAATATCATGAGAATTTCCCAATGCCTATTGATTGTCTTTGTAGCTTTTTTACTGGTTTATCTGACCGGTTGCGGTCGGGGAAAAGGAGCATCTGAATCCACCGGATCTGTTGCCGGGACGGTTAAAGAGAAAATGGCTGAGAACTCTACTTCCGAAACAGAGGAGCTGTTGTTCCAGTTGTCCCTTGACGGAGATTTGGAGGGGGTGACTGCATCACTGGAAGCCGGAACAAATGTGAATGCTATGGACGTGGATGGGAGGACCGCACTGATGTTTGCTGCTTTTAACGGTCACTCGGAGGTAGTCCTGATGTTATTGGAAAAGGGGGCCGTTCTGGACGGGAGGGACCAGATGGGAAGAACGGCATTGCTCTATGCAGCCACCGGTCCCTTCCCTGAAACGGTCAGGATTTTACTCGATAAGGGAGCCGAGCCCAACATTGTGGATTCGGGTGAGCATTTTTCTCCGTTGATGCATGCCGCAGCGGAAGGAAACCTGGATGTGGTAAAAATCCTGCTTGAGGCCGGGGCTGATCTGACCCTGAAAGATGTGGACGGTGATGATGCCACCTCCTTTGCCAGGCAGGCAGGTCACATGGAGGTTGTAAAAACCCTGGAGAGTGCCCGGTCGTTAAAAAAATAGGATTACCTGGCTGCTTTGATGAACTTGACCGAATGGGTTCCCGATTCGGTTTCAATCACCATCACGTATACACCGTCTGACAACTGTGATACATCCAGGCTCTCATTGAACTCTCCGCCCCATCCGGGGATCCGGTGTTCCATGATCTTCCTGCCTGTGATGTCGAACAGGTGAACAGCGATCTCATCCGGTGCCATTCCGCTGATGGTACGCACACGGACATTCAAATCATCAGAGACCGGGTTGGGGTAAAGGGATATTTCAAAGGACAGCTTTGGCAGGGATAACACAGAGGTATTCACATTGCTGTAACCCGGGGTGTAATAGCCCATAGACACAATATTGGGCGCACCATCCGGGTATCTGCCCAATGAAATATTCGTTAACTGGGTCATGTACGGGATGGTATCAATCCATACTGAGTTTGCACCTGACATATAGGAGAGTCCCACTTTCTCACCCGTTGCACTAAGTTTGAAATCAAGGTGCAGCGGCCCAAGCAAGGGATTACCGTCTGCAAAGAAGACCAGATAATCTGAAGCCTTCACAGTTGTCATGGAAGGGTATCCTGACGGGATGCGCCATTTGGCCGGTATGTCCAGGCTGTCGGTGAAATAGAGTCCGGCCATGTCCACATCGGTGGTGCCTGCATTGTAAATCTCTATCCAGTCGGCGTCATTCCCGTATTCATCGAGGAATGCCCCCAGGTTGGAGGCCATAATTTCGTTGATATACAGATCCAGATCCAGCACCACTGTTTCGGTAACCGCTCTGACGCTGATGTCGGTTCCGGAGTTAAGGATCAGCGGATTCCCTTCAAGCACCCGGGTGCCTTCCCCGGATTCACCGCCGGCGGCAATCTCCAGGTCAAAACTGATATCGGAGCTTGTGGGGCTGTTCTGGTGGATCTCCACTGCAATGGTGTTTGTTCCCTGCTGAAACAGGTTTTTATCCACACTGTATTCAAAATAGGTGTATTCATCCTCACCCCCGGCAAAAGTTACTGATACGGTTTCCGGCAATACTGAACCGGCAGGCATATTATCCCTGAAGGCCTCTGCACCGTTGATATACACAACGGCTCCGTCGTCCCGCATCATCCGGATCGTATACTGGTCAAGCAGTGAAATATCCCCAATCTCCAGGGTGGTCCTGAAGTAGCTGGTGATGTATTTATTCTGGTCGTCGGTCCCGAAACCCAGGATGGTGGCTTCGTCTCCGTCTCCGTAACCCAGTTCACCCTGGCCACTGGGCCAGGCTGAATCGTCATAGGAGGCCTCTTTCCATCCGTCGCCGGGATAGACCCCCGAGTCATTATAACGCCAGAGGGAATGGCGGGGAAACAGGATTGCATTTGTGGATTGTGAAGAAGTGACTTCCCAGTGTTTAAGCTTGTATCCCGGAGAAGCCACGAAATTCAGTTCCAGGTCCATTCCGGCCAGGTAGGTTCCTTCCATCCCTTCCCGGGGTACCCGGACACCGTTGGCCACAACCTCCCCTGTATTCCCTGTGGGGGCGATTTGGAAGTCCACTTCACTGCCCAGGGAAAAGAAATTGCGCATGTTGTTCCGGACATGGCCTGGCCGCTGAAGCGCAAATTGCCTGAGCTCATCCACCCGGGCATCCCACGTGCCCATGGAAGGGATCAGGTGCCACCTGGCAATGTGGTCCGGCATTTCATCATACACGTTGTAATAGAGGGAGTCGATCACCCGGATCACGTTCTCACTGCTCAGGGCAGTATTCAGGTACATCATGTATTTTTGAATAAACTTCTCCCTGAAGCCCTGGTTTTCCAGCAACTTCCTGATGGGCAGGGTGGCATAATCCGGATTGGGCCATTCCGTGCCACCCTCCAGTGTAGAGAATTCGAACATATCAATACCGGGATCGAAATCATAAAGGCCCATGCTGAATTCCATGTCAAACAAAATGAACCTCCATTTGGTGCCGTTCACCCTGTCCCTCCAGTATTTCTGGTTGTTGCCGGGCCAGTCACGGTTGGCGAAAAACATCTCGGTGATCAGGTAATCCATATAGGAATTGACGTCCAGCTGAAGGGCCACCTGATCATAATTACTTTCCACGGCCAGGGAATTCTGGTACATGAAATCCATCAGTTTCACAAAACTGTCTTTTGAACCCGCGAACTCCTCATAGAAATTCTTCAGGAAGTCCAGGTTCTCAGCAGGGATCCCGTAATTGGAGGTCACCCAGTGCTCATTGACCTTTTCCCGCATATTGAGCATGCCCCAGTATTCGCCATTGAGGTATACCTGCACCGGTTCATATGCCTGAAAATCAATATCCATGACAGGGGAGACGGTGGCCTGTATGACTGCGTCCCTGATAAAGGTATACTGGTTATCATTCCCTGCATTCCGCAGGATCAGACCCTTGAATTCGTCCACATCTTTCTCCCGAAAGAAAGGATACTTCATGGAGGAGGAACCATATTCGCTGCGGGCAAAAATGCCAAACGATTTCAGTGATGCCTGCCTGCTGCACCCGCCATGTATCTTTATCCCGCCGTTCATCTGAAGCTGGAATTCTCCGTCACGGTCAAAATATTCCATGCTCACAGGGCGTTCCCAGTCCTGGTTCCAGTTTCGGGGGGAATCGCTGCAATAGCCGGAGATCCCGTTTTTCCCGATCACATGGATACCCATCTGATCGTCCCAAAGGTTCACGGGATCTGTGGAGAGTGAAACCACCGGCATGGAATACGGATCATGAACGAGGTAACTGGAGGTAGATGTCTCACCCGGTTCCATCCCATCCATCCACATCCTGGCCCTTATCACTTTGTTGTTCAGCACATGAATGCTGTTTGTGTATACCATGTCGGAGTATTCAGGTTCTGAACCATCGGTGGTGTAGCGGATGGTTCCTCCCGGTTCACCGGTCAGGCTCACAGTTGTTCCTGTTGGGTAGATTCCCCCCGGCGGGTCAAAATACACATTCCCTGCCATCTGGTATGAGGATGCCTCATCGTTGGCTTTCCCGGGTGTGGGTTTGTTGAAAAAGGCCATCTGCCCGTTTTTCAAAAGGCCGTAGGAGATATTGGCATACATCCTGGGAAAGGCAATGGAATCAATCATCCCGTTCACTGCAGAATAGAGCAAAATGTACTCCCCGGTTGCATCCAGTTTGAAATTGGCATGGAGCTTCTCACCGGTCTGATCGGTGCCATCGGCATATACCAGGAGATAACCATAGGCGGGTATTTGGATACCGGATGGAAATTTCCATTTTACAGGATTGTCCGGATCATCAGAAATGAAATATCCGATCAGGTTGACCGCCAGCGAGGAACTGTTGTAAATTTCGATCCAGTCGTTGGGTTCTCCGGTGACAGGATTTACTGCTCCGAATGAATTCATGGCCAGCAGCTCATTGATACGTAGCTGCCCAAGCAAGTCAGCGACAGGCCTGACAAAAGTCAGAAGAAATATCATGATAATGATCCGCATGGCCGATAATCAGGTTCCAAAGATAGAAAAATGTGACACGGAATAACTCAAAAGCATAACTTTGGGAGTTCAATATTGGTTGCATGAGGGGAGCTGAAAAAGATTTTCCGTTGAAAGAGTTTTATGGGACCATTTATACCACGTATGACCGGGTGAACCGGATATTCACCTTTGGAAGGGATGTGGCATGGAGAAGGAAAGCTGCCAAAGCATGTTTGCAGGGAGACCCGGGCAGCGTCCTCGATGTCTGTACGGGAACCGGTGATTTTATACTTGAAGTAGCCAGGCAGGCAAATGAGCGAGGCAGAACGGTGGATCTGACCGGATATGATTTCAGCAAAGAGATGCTGAATGAGGCCCGCCGGAAAGCGGATATGCTTTCAGACCGCACTGGAGTTGCTCCAATTGAGTTCATGGAAGGGGATGTGGGACAAATGCCTTTTGATGACAACCGGTTTCATGCCCTTGGGATCACCTTCGGGATCCGGAACCTGGTGTATAAGAACCCAGGAGCTGAAAGGCATTTACAGGAATTATTCAGGGTCCTGAAACCCGGGGGCAAACTGGTCATTCTTGAAAGCAGCAAACCGGAAAGCCGCTTCTGGCGCCTGTTCAATAACATATACCTTCGGTTCATTCTGCCGTACCTGGGAGGACTCCTTTCGGGGAATCTGAAAGCCTACAGCTATCTGGCCAAATCCTCCAGGAATTACTACAGTATCAGTGAGATGGGAACCATTTTGGAGAATGCCGGCTTTCAAATCCGCAGCAGCAGCTCGCTTTTCCTGGGATCGGTCATGTTGCTGGTGGCCGGGAAGTAATGTATATTTGACTTGGAAATTTTTCCCGATGACCATTGAAGAAATCAACAGGATTTGCAAAGGTACCCTGATGGACTTGTTGAATATCAGGTTAACCGGATATTCGGAAAAGCATGTGGAAGCTGAGATGGAGATCACGCCGGATCTCTATCAGCCTACAGGGACGGTTCATGGCGGGGCCCTGATTTCCCTGGCAGAATCCGTTGGCAGTGCGGGCTCTTTCCTGCTGGTGGATCCGGAGGAGTTCCAGGTATTCGGATCGGCTGTATACACACAGCATCTCATTCCTGCCCGGGAAGGAAAACTCCATGCAGTGGCCAGGATGGTTGCAAAAGCTGATTTTAAACATGTCTGGGACGTGGAAATAAAAGATGATCAGGGCAAACTTATTTCCATCAGCCGTGTTACCAATAGTGTTAAACCAAAAAAGAAGGGGGCAGTTTAGCCGGGCGCGAAACATGAATGAAGGTCTTTTACAAATCCATCAACTTTCTATTTCGAAAAACCTGCCTTTTGTCACATTTCGTCTGCCCCAGCAGGATGTCTCCACTACCTTTATCCAGACTGCCCCAGGGAATGTGCAATGCACTTCCCTTCTGGATATAGCCAATGAAACAGGTTTTATCATGGCTCCGTTCGATATACGAAACGGACATCCCTATCTGATCATCAGGCCTGATCTTGTCATTGATTCCGGCCGGATCAGCAATGAACTGATCAGCAGGGTAGTTACGCTGGGTGAACGGGATCCACCGGACTGGTCTGCACAGTACCCTGTTGTTACTGGCCGTAAGAACTATATGGACCAGGTCAATCATATCAAGTCGACCATTGCCGGCGGTGCATTCCAGAAAGCAGTGCTTTCGAGGATTCAGGTGGTTAAAGGGGCTTATACCTCACTGGTTCCAAAGTTGTTTCAGATTATTTGTAAAAGGCATCCAAACGCCTTTGTTTATCTTTTTAAAAGCGATGAGCACTTCTGGTTAGGTGCCTCACCCGAGCCCCTGCTCCGGCTGCAGGACGGCCGGATCTCCACGGTCTCTCTTGCCGGGACCAGGCCCTTTGCAGAAAAACACATGGATATTAATAAGTGGACTGTCAAAGAAGTGCTTGAGCAGGAGTATGTGACCAGGTATATCCATGATGTGTTTCACTCGTTTGGGATCAGGGACTATCGTGTAACTTCCCCCTACGTGAAAAGGGCAGGTAACCTGGTGCATCTGAGAACAGACTTCTCCGTGGATTATGAGATGGTGAAAGGAAAACTCTGGGAACTGGTTGAGGCGCTTCATCCCACGCCTGCAGTGGCAGGGCAACCCAAGGAAGATGCCATTCACTTTATCAGGAACCTGGAACCACACGACAGGGATTACTATACCGGTTTCCTTGGACCGGTTACCCACGATGAAGAGATTGATCTGTTTGTCAACCTGAGATGCCTGAAAATTACGCCGGAATACCTGGCATTGTATGTGGGAGGAGGAATTACACTTGATTCTGATCCTTCCGATGAATGGGATGAAACCATGTGGAAGGCCGATTCCTTGTTGAAG
>Ga0315535_1001679_pt1 | contig 14557 bp, 12 predicted proteins | sample SalMarSW160220MG_2_FD_203092 | JGI IMG/M metagenome (GOLD analysis project Ga0315535, IMG submission 203092) | Salt marsh sediment microbial communities from the Plum Island Ecosystem LTER, Massachusetts, United States - Salt Marsh Sediment SW1602-20 ...
AGCTCCTGGGAAGGCTTCTGGGAAGGCTTCTGGGAAGGCTTCTGGGAAGGCTTCTGGGAAGGCTCCTGAGCAGGGCGATCCTGAGCAGGGCGATATTGTCGATCCTGACGTGGTTGCGCCCAAGCCTGCTGAAGAGGCGCCTGTAGAGACTGAAGGCGGGTTCTACATCGACCTGCGTCCCAAGACGATAAAGCTTCCGCCTTACGAGGAGAAGCGGACGATGAATGTGAGGTACCCTCTGATACCGCCTTATGCATACTGCCATATCTACTGGGATGACAAGCAGAATGAGCTGATATACGCTATCGAGGAGCCGGTGCTTGACGAGACCGAGAAGGAGCTGCTTGAGCTGATAAACCTCGGGCTCGAGGAGATGATAAACATCAGCTTTGTCCGCGCGGCAAAGTCAAACATCCTGATACAGTATCTCGAGAAGAACGTGCAGAGCATACTGATAGAGCTGGGTGCCAAGGTGAGCAAGAAGACCTACAACAAGCTCATGTACTATGTGTACCGCAACAGCGTCGGCCTGAACGAGATCGAGCCGATGCTCAACGACTATTATGTTGAGGACATCGAGTGCAACGGCCTGAATTTCCCGCTGTACATAGTGCACAGGAAATACCAGAACCTGAAGACCAATGTGGAGTTCAAGGATGCCACCTACATGACCGACTTCATCGAGAAGCTGGCCCAGAAGACAGGCCGCTACATCTCGTACGCGAAGCCCCTGCTCGACGGCACCCTGCCTGACGGCTCGAGGGTCAACGCGACATATACTGAGGACATAACGACAAGAGGGCCGACATTCACGATCCGAAAGTTCACCAAGGAGCCCTGGACCCCTGTCCATCTCATACAGTCCAACACAGTCACTGCAGAGGCTTTCGCATACCTCTGGATGGTGATAGAGAACAAGTTCAACCTGATGGTCGTGGGCGAGACCGCTTCTGGTAAGACCACTTTCCTGAACTGCATAGTGGATTTCATCCCCCCTGAGGCGAGGATATGCTCTATCGAGGATACGCGCGAGCTGAACCTTGCGCACATAAACTGGCTTCCTGCTGTGACGCGCGCGGGCTTCGGGATGCCGACCGTGCTCGGCACGCAGTACGGCGAGATAACCCTGTTCGACCTTCTCAGGGAGAGCTTCAGGCAGAACCCTGACTATGTCATAGTGGGTGAGATAAGGGGCAAGGAGGCATATGTCCTGTTCCAGGGCATGGCATCAGGCCACCCTTCGTTCTCTACGTTCCACGCGGCCTCTGTCGACACAGTGGTCAAGAGGCTTGAGACGCCTCCGATAAACCTCTCGCCTTCATTGGTCGAGGCGCTTGACGTCGTGTGCATCTGCATCCATATCAAGGACCAGGACAAGAACGTGCGTCGCCTCAAGGAAGTGGATGAGATACAGGAGATCGAGCAGGCGCTCGGCAAGGCGAAGTTCAACGCGGTCTTCGAGTGGGACCCTATCAAGGACGTGATAAAATTCAATGGCAAGCCGACCATCTTCGACAAGATCACCAAGAGGACGGGCATGACCGATGCGCAGCTGATGGCAGAGCTGAACAGGCGCGCTGCGGTCCTCAACGCGATGGTGAAGAGGAACATCGCGAGATTCGCGGACTTCAACAAGGTCATAAACGATTACTACAAGAACCCGCAGGGGGTCCTCAAGCAGTTCAACATAAAATAAGGACAGCAGGATGGATGATGTGATATGAAGCGGAAGATAGAGCTCACAAAGGAACTCGTGAACATCGACGAGAGCGTGAGGGAGATAGCCTCGCTCGCAGAGCTGTACGATGAGCTGCTCGAGTCCGCTCCGAAAGGGAAGAGGGAGCTCGACCTCAAGAAAGACGAGGCGAAGTTCGCCAGGGACCGCATACTCAAGCTCTCGTTGCACGTCAAGAACGAGGCTGCGCGTGTAGAGGGTGTTTTCAGGTAATGGTTATTGGGTCACACTTTGGGGGGGCAATGCGAAAGCCCTGATGGTAGTGTTTAGAAAATGAAGAACATACAGGTTATTGCAGGGAAATTGCTTGATCTTGTCTCAGAGATCGAGACGTACAGCTTCTACAAGCAGAACCTTTCGAAGTCCCTGAAGCTTCTTTTCGACGATTACCAGGCAGGGAAATATACCTATTTTGAGTTTGAGAAGCTCCAGAAGAAGATGCTTAAGGGCAGGACAAAGGAGGAGTGGATTAACTACTACAACTCCTATATCCTGTCGCTCCTCAAGAGGGTCGAGACGTACAATGCGCAGATATTCTACGAGGCATACACAGACACGAGATATGTCAAGATAGAGATAGTGAAGCCCAGGCCGAAGCCTGTGCCTAAGCACGTACCTAAGCACGTACCTAAGCACGTCGAAGCGCCGAAACCTGCTCCAGAGTCAGTAGCGCCCAGGCACGTCGAAGCGCCGAAGGTTGAGCCTGAGGTCGCGAAAGAGGCGGAGGTCGGGGCGAAGCCCATGCCTATAGAGGCTGCGCCTGCAGAGACGATGGTGGAAGCGCTTGAGGCAGAGGCAGCTCCTGAAGTGAAGCTCGTCGAGGTCAAGCCTTCGCTCATGGACCGGATATCATTGTTCTTCAGGAGGACGTTCGCCAGGAAGGAGATCAAGGAGCAGATGGCGGAGATAAGGGCAGAGCCTAAGGCAAAACCGGAGAAGCCAGAGGCCAGGCCTGCAGCAAAGCCAGAGGTAAGGCCTGCAGAAGCTCCCGCTGAAGAGGAGATGGTGATGCATGCTACTGTTGCAGGCCCGAGGTATACCTGGTGGGACTGGTTCGTAGGGAAGCCCAAGCCTTCAGAACTGTTCACGGAGAAGGGCACCAAGCCCGGCAAGGCCAGGATAGGGAAGCCTGAGAAAGCAAAATCCTCGATAGGTGTCGCGATGAGCCATTTCTTCGGCATCGATTACATACGGAACCTCCTCTGGAGGGGAAGGAAGGTTGAGTTCAAAGACAAGTCTTCAGAGACACCGATGTCGACGATACACCTCGAGACATTGCGCAGGAAGGCAAAGCCTGAGATAAGCGCCCAGATAGAGAAGATCACCGCGACTTCGCTCACTAAGGAGGCCAAGAGGATAAGGTCTATAATGGAGAAGAGGAAGGCCTTAAAGATATACCAGCCTTCGTTCTTCGGATCGCTCGCGAATCTTGCCATAAGGAGGACCAGCCTGTACCTTCTTGACACCTTTCCTGAGTTCTTCAAGGACCTGTACCATGCTTTGAGGCTCGCCAACATAAAGGTGCTGTCGAACACATACGTGAACATGATGGTGCTGGGCGTTATGTTGAGCACCCTGCTGGGGTTATTCATTTTCGGGTTCTTCTTCTCTGCAAGCGCACTGCCTATCTCGCAGATCCTATTCCGGACGCTGATGATGGGTATCCTGACAGGCCTTGCCGCGTTCGCGGGGTTCTATTCCTATCCTTACTCTAAGATGAAGCAGAGGCGTCGTTCCATAAACACGAACCTCCCTTTCGCGATAAACCACATGGCCGCGGTCTCATCGTCAGGGGTCTCTCCCGTGAGGATGTTCAAGCTGATCTCGGTCTCGAAGGAGTATGGCGAGGTCTCTGTGGAGATAGAGAAGATAGTCAATTACATCGAGATATTCGGCTATGACGTGCTCACCGCGCTCAAGTCGGTCGCGGCCACGACCCCGTCATACCAGTTCAAGGACTTTTTTGAGGGCATGATATCGACCACGCAGACAGGCGGCGACCTGAGGCAGTATTTCGGCCAGAAGTCTGATGAGGCCATGATGAACTATAAGATGGAGAGGCAGAAGTATACAGAGACTGTCTCGACGTATTCAGACATATATACCGGAATACTCATCGCTGCGCCGCTGTTCTTTGTCGCGGCCCTGTCACTTGTCAGCCTGCTCGGCGGAAAGGTCGGCGGCATGAACGTGAGTGTCATCATAGTGATAGGCACATACGTCGTCATCCCGCTAATGAACGTGAGCTTCCTCACGTTCCTGACCATGACGCAGCCGGAGATATGATCAGATAATGATATTGATATTATGAGGGAACATACACAAGATGGCTCTTAACCTTACATTCGAGAAAAGGCACATCATCGCGATAGTCTTCGGGATAATATTCTTCGTGATAGACTTCATATTCTTCCTAAGGACCGCGTGGTTCGTCCCTCTCATAATCATCGCGGTTAGCATAGGGTGGAGCCAGTTCTGGATAGATTTCTTCGTGAATTCCAGGAAGCAGAAGGAGCTTGAGTCCATGTTCCCTGAGTTCGTACGGAACCTGGTCGGATCAGTGAAGTCAGGCATGCCGGTCAGCAAGGCGATCGTCTATGTTTCGAAGACAGATTACGGCGCCCTTACACCGCATGTCGTCAAGCTCGCGAACCAGGTCGAGTGGTCCATACCTGTCCATAAGGCATTGATGAATTTCGCGAACGAGACCAAGAACGGGGTGATCAAGAGGAGCATCGCGACAGTGATAGAGGCGGAAGTGTCCGGCGGCAACATAGAGGATGTGCTCGAGACAGTGACCAGCTCAGTGATTGAGATCAAGAAGATAAAGCTGTCCAGGAAGACAAGCATCCATGCCCAGCTCGTGCAGAGCTATATCATATTCATAGTATTCCTCGGGGTGATGGTGGTCATCCAGAACCTTCTCATACCCTACATCGCGGACATAGAGTCCAAGAACATAGAGGGGGTGAGCGAGGGAGGCATGGCGATAAGCTCTGCCGCGCTCAGCGGCGCAATACGTACAGTGCAGATAGACTACTCTTCTGTCGGAGCGTTCATCGGTACCCTCGGCGCATGGCTGACATCAATCAGGGGTGTGTTCCTCATGCTCGCGCTCATCCAGGCTTTGTTCGCAGGCCTTGTCCTCGGCAAGCTGTCCGAAGGTGATCTCAGCTCAGGCGCCAAGCACTCACTGATACTGATGACAGTGGCGTTCTTCGTGATAACCCTTGCGCAGGGCGCTATGGGCTGAATATAGAACCACTGTTTAGAATCACTATTCTTAGTTTTCCGGGCAGTTGTCCCACATGAACTGGAAGAACTTTCTGTACCCGTCTGCGAGTTTTTGGCTTTTCATCACGAACATCAACGGCTCTTCGTGGAGTTCACCGGGCTTGACGCCGACGAATGTTACGACGTAATCTCCGAATATGTCGACTGCTGTGGGGCTTGAGTATTCCTTTGGCATGAATTTGTATGGTTTGCCCACGAGTTTAAGTATTTCTGGTTTTTGTTTTTTGACTTCTTGGTCGAAAAGATGCATGAATTTTATTCCTGCTTTTTTTCTTTCCCTTTCAAATCTCGGGAGGAAGTGTTGCAGTCTTGGGTCCAGCCAGAATGCTTTGGCTCCGATGAAGTAAACTGTCTGTTTCTGCTCTAAGATGGCCTGGAGATAATTCTTGAATCCTTCTATCCCTCTATAGAGGTATGCTTCTTCCTTTTCTTCGACGGATTCGAACTTTGATTGCATGTCGGGCAGTGCATTGTTTACTTTTTCTTCCTTTTCTTTGAGCAGTTCAAGAAGTCGTCTTGGGTTTATTGCCTTGAAGTTCTTCTCTCCTTTGATGAACACTTCTGAAGCAAGCCCTTTCTCCATGAGCTTCTGCATGGCATCATACACGTTCCGGCGGTGGACTCCGCACTTGTTTGAGACTGTTTGTACTGATGCTTCACCGGTCTTTAACAGTGCTTCATACACTTTGGACTCATTTTGGCTCAACCCTATGTCCCGCAGCAATTCTTCATACATGGCCCCTGAGAAGCACTTGTGGTATTAAAACCTTTTCATTTTGGTGGCAATTACCACCACCAAACTTTAAGTAAACCCCATTTTTTCACTACTTATTGATTACGAAGGGTGGTAACATAATGGCATACATATCACAAACAGCCGGCTATCTGTTCCTGATAGCGTTTGGGTTAGCGATGTTCATAGTCACAAAATACTTCGCGAGAAAGAGGAACTCAAAGGATGGTTTCCTTGTCGCAGACAGGAAAGTTGGCTGGCTCATGGGTGGAGCAAGTATTGCTGCATCGTGGATCTGGGCGCCGGCTTTATTCGTATCTGTCCAGGTGGCTTTTGAGAAAGGGATTGCAGGCGTGTTCTGGTTCACGGTGCCTAACGTGATAGCGCTCGCATTGTTTGCATTTCTTGCTCCCAAGATAAGGAAGCGGATGCCTCAAGGATACACCTTGCCTCAGTATATCAGGTATAGATTAGGCCCGAAAGCGCACAGGATATACTTGTTCCCATACTTTTTTTATCAGCTCATGGCCGTAACGGTCCAACTATTTGCAGGTGGAAGTTTGGTATCTCTACTTACAGGCATACCTTTGTTGGTGGTGATGCCGATACTTGCATTGATATCATTGACATATACTATAGTATCTGGCCTTAAGGCTTCGATGATTACTGATTTCGTTCAACTTGGATTGATATTCGCGATCGGCGCCCTTATAATACCGCTTACGCTCAGTGCAGGAACGCATGCAAACATGATTACAGGGGCTGCGATCAATATTGACTCAGGCCATGATTCGCTACTGGGTATTGTGGGGCAGATCCTGAACCCTTCTGTTGCATTCTCGTTTGGGATAGTGACTGCCATCGGCCTGATTGCAGGTGCTATTTCAGACCAGCAGTACTGGCAGAGGTCTTTTGCGATCAAGAAGAGCCAAGTCAGGAAAGCATTTATTTTCGGAGCGATATTGTTTGGCATAGTGCCTGTTGCGCTCTCAACCCTCGGCTTTTTGGCAAACTCATTAAGCATATCATTACCTGAAGGGATTGATGTTTCGATGATAGGCGTCCAGACCGTTGCGACCCTGCTACCGACATGGGCAGTGTTTCTTTTTGTTGTCATGCTGCTTGCGGGTCTTAGCTCGACGCTGGACAGCGGCCTTTCCGCAGCAAGCTCCCTGTGGGTCACAGATATTGTTGGATCAAAGGATAATTCCGACGCAGTTAGGCAGGCAAGGCTTGCGATGGTTGGAATAAGCCTTGTCGGTCTGGCTGTTGCGATGGCAGTTAGATTCATTCAGGGGTTCGGCCTCCAGCATCTGTGGTGGGTATTCAACACGATTGCTGCCTGCATTATGGTCCCGACGGTATTAAGCTTATATTGGAGACGGCTTAGCGAGAAAGGTGTGGTGTATGGGATACTCTTAGCATTTGTGATAGGGATCCCGCTGTTCATATATGGTAACATAATCGATAACGCAGTTTGGATAGTGGGTGCATCTCTCTTTATCGTACTGATAAGCACTGTTTTTTGTTTGGCGATACCTAGAAGAGCAATTACGAGGATATGATTTTATTTTTTTATTTTTTCGTGATTGGGCAGATACTTTTTTAAACCCTCTCCCCCTTCCTTCTCCTCATGAAGATAACTCTCAACCCTAAGCTCTCTGTAGAGCAGAACGCGCAGACCTACTTCGAGAAGGGCAAGCAGGCAAGGAAGAAGCTGGAAGGCGCGAGGAAAGCCCTCACGATATCGCTCCAGAAGCTCGAGGAGGAGAACAAGAGCAAGGAAGAGAGCCTCGAGAAGATAGAGACCGCGCAGAAGAAGGCAGAAGAGAAGAAGAGGCGCAAGCCTGAGTGGTATGAGAAGTTCAGGTGGTTCCTGTCGAGCGAAGGCTTCCTTGTCATAGGAGGAAGGGACGCGACCACTAATGAGATAGTCATCAAGAAGCACACTGATAAGCATGACATCGTGTTCCACACAGACATGTCAGGCTCGCCTTTCTTTGTCATAAAGACAGAGGGAAAAGAGCCTGGAGAGCAGACATTGCAGGAGGCTGCTGACGCCACGCTCTGCTTCTCGAGGGCATGGAAGATGGGTCTCGGCACCACACCTACATTCTACGTAAGCCCTGATCAGGTCACGAAAGAGGCGAATCCCGGTGAGTATGTGCCGAAAGGCGCGTTCATGATACGGGGCAAGACTAATTATATACACGTCACTCCCAACTGCGCAGTCGGCGCTCTCGATGACGGCAGGATAATGTGCGCCCCTACATCTGCAGTGAGACAGCACTGCAAGGAATACATAGAACTCATACAGGGAAAGAAGAAATCATCTGAGCTCGCAAAGCTGATAAAGAAGAGGTTCGGCGGGGAACTGGACGAGATAATAAAGGTCCTGCCGAGTGGCGGGTTGGACGTAAAAGAATGAAGATTAATCAAGCACAATTAGAAAGTACATAATCCACTGACTGTTTCATATTGGGCCTGTTCTTGAAGTCTGTCTCGCCGATCTCGAGGACATAGGCTATCTTGTTCTGGTCCATATATCTTATGATGTCGGGCAGGTCAACTATCTCGCCCGCTCCAAGGGCAAGGTCTTCCTTATGGACTGTCTGGTGCTGTGTCGAGAATGTTCCTGCGCCGTCATTTACGTGCGCGATATCACCTTCCCTGATTGCCCTGACGTCTTCAAAGAGCTGCCTCTCCGACAGTGCATCCCTGTCTTCCCTGTGCAGCACATTGTCATGGTCGCCGAGCCTTGCGATGTCATAGATTGTCTTGCTATGGCATAGGTCCAGGCAGATGCCGAGTCCTGCATCACGTACCTGCTTGAAGCCCCAGTGTGCTGTAAGGTAGAATGGGTTCCTTAGCTCGTTCCACTTCACTCCTCTATATGATCTTTCATCATCAGAAGGTATGTCCCCGAATTCAGGGACAGGAACTGTCTCGACCTTGACCTCCACCCCGTTTGTTTTTGCGTATCTTGCGACATCCTGAAGTGCGGGCTGGACAATCCACTTGAAATCTTCCATCCATTCCGCCCGGTCTTTCCGGCAGAATTCTTCTGCAGTCACCAATGAGTTCAGATGGAACGTAACTATTCTCCTGTCGCCCATCAGCAGCGTCCTTGTGAAGTCTATCCCTCTCTTGACATGTTCAGCAGCATATTCAGGATTATGCAGGAAATCAATCTCTTCAATGGGTATGTTTGAGAGCATGGTGATTATAGGGCCGTTGTAATCAGTGACCCGTTCCAGGTTCGATTTCTGCTTCTGCACTACAGAATCCAGGGTCACGCCTTTCCTGCCGTTCCTGATGACAAGCATGAGCCCTGGTGTGTATCCTGCCCCAACCAGCGGTTCCTGCAGCTCAAGACTGGTGTGTATATCATCAGAGAACTCTGCGACTGTCGGCACGAATATCTGGTTTTTCATGTTGTTATTTTGTATAATATCAGGTTTATAAATTTTTCTATTTTAACTACTGTATAGAAGAAACATTAAAACCCGTAATAAACCACCGAAACCTTTAAATATCAGTATATGTATAATTCTACGTATATTATTATACCTTTAGAAAAATATAAATATATGTATTAAAATATGTATAATTCAATCATGCTCCAACGCCTTTGCTGTGGTCTCCACAGCATATGCAGGGGAAAAAGAGGTACGTTTAACAAATAGACATGTAGGAGGCGGCGCTCATACTTACTAACCTCCTCGGAAAGCCACCAGGTCTGTGAGAGATGTTCACAGAAATCGCCAAGGCGCTGCCTCCTATAATGTTCTATGCTGTTACAGGAACCGAAAGTGATATGATTGGTGAAGCTGCAGTTCGACAACAACAAGCAATACAAGATAACCCTGCCTAAGGCCCTGATCGACGCGAAGGGCTGGAAGAAAGGATCCAGCATAAAGGTGGAGTTGGACCAGCAGGGCAACATACTTCTCAGGCTGAAGGAAAATGGAAGAGCTAGATAATATTGTGAAAAGTGCATGCAGAGCAGATGATGTTGATAGGGGAAAGGACGGATTTGTCCTAGTTACAGGAGGAAGGACCTTGCCCAGCGGCCGGCCAGCCCAACAGGCCGGCCATGGCATGGTCACGATGGTGAACTGAGATGGACATATTTTTCGAGATCGGGATGCTGGTGATCTTCGCGGGTCTAGCGACCTATCTGGCGAAGCTCGCCAAGCAGCCCCTTGTACCTGCGTACATAATAGCAGGCATCCTGATAGGCAATGTCTTCGGTCTCGTCACGAACCATGACCTCATCATGAACCTGAGTGAGATAGGGATAGCGTTCCTGCTCTTCATCGTCGGGCTTGAGCTGGAGTTCAAGAAGCTCAAGGACATTGGGATAGTATCTACAGCAGTCGGAAGCATAGAGATGCTGCTGGTGTTCGCTGCAGGCTATTTCGTGACAAAGCTCCTCGGTTTCGACTCAGTGGAATCCATCTATCTCGGGCTGGTCATAGCGTTCAGCAGCACCATGATCGTGATAAAGATACTGTCTGACAAGCTCGAGACCAACACCCTCCACGGCAGGCTGACCATAGGCATCCTGGTCGTGCAGGACATATTCGCGATAATGGCATTATCGTACCTGGCGTCAGTCTCGAATGGCGCGATAGGCTATTTCTTCTTCGTCAAGATACTGCTTGTGATCCTGGCAGGCATCCTTGCAAGCAGGTACGTGTTCCCTCATGTGTTCGAGTTCGCTGCCAAGTCCCGGGAGCTCCTGCTTATAGTCTCGCTGAGCGTCTGCTTCCTTTTCGCGCTCATATTCAGCGCGATAGGCCTTTCGATAACCATAGGTGCGTTCTTCGCAGGCGTGCTCCTCGCCAACCTGCCGTACAACATAGAGATAGTCGGGAAAGTAGGGCCTCTGAGGGACTTCTTCTCGATAATGTTCTTCACGTCGCTGGGTCTCCAGTTCACGTTCAAGGGCTTCACGCCTCTCGCGCTGCCCGTACTCCTGCTCCTGCTGCTGCTCGCGGTATTCGTCAAGATGCTGGTCATATTCTTCGCGCTCCTGGGCATGAGGCACCAGCCCAGGACATCATTCATCACTGCGTCATCATTGGCGCAGATATCGGAGTTCTCCCTGATAATAGTCCTCCTGGGAGTGAATTCCGGCGCAATCCCACAGGGCATCCTCACGCTCACTATCATGCTCGCGGTCATAACCATGACATTGACGTCATATATCATGAATTACGAGTCAAGGATGTACAGGTATTTCATCGATTTCCTCAAGATGCTCGGTTTCAGGATAGGCCATCACGGCCCGATGTGTAGCCACAAGCTGTTCTATGACGTGATACTCTGCGGCTATGACCGCATAGGATACAGCATCCTGAACACGTTGGTCGCGCAGAAGAAGAATGTCCTTGTCGTGGATTTCAATCCTGACCGGATAAAGAAGCTGAAGAACATGGGTGTGCCATGCATGTACGGGGACATATGCGACCCCGAGATACTTGCAAGGCTTGACATAAAGAAGACAAGGATGCTGATCTCGACCGCGACATCATACAAGGACAACCTGCTGCTGCTCCAGAAGATAAAGGCGCTCAACAACTACATACCGATGATAGTCACTGCGCACAAGATAGACCAGGCGCTTGAGCTCTATAAGATGGGTGCTGACTATGTCATACTTCCGCATTTCCTCGGCGGGGACATGGTCTCGAGCATGCTGCCTGATTTCGAGGCAAACCAGCTCAGGATGCTTATGGTCAAGTACAGGCACATCGACGACCTGCTGCAGAGGAAGAATGTTGGCCACGAGCATCCCACGCACGTGACAGCATGAACAGGGCAATAACATGGTGATAGACAACACCAAGATGCTGAAGAGCAAGGCAAGGCTCATGGAGCCGCTGGTCAGGATAGGCAAGAACGGCCTGACCGACAACGCCATAATGCAGGTGAAGAGTCTCCTGCAGAAGAGGAAGCTTGTCAAGGTCAAGTTCCTCAGGTCTTTTTTGGAGTCCAGTGACCGGAAGGCCGCTGCGAAAGAGCTTGCAAAGGCGACATCATCAGACATCATCGACCAGGTCGGTTTCGTGGTCGTGCTTTACAAGAGGTGATTAGGACAGGTCAGGACACTGATGTCACATAATCGTCGGTAAGAATACCATAATGCTTATAAACATATTTAAGCATTGACTATAGATATAAGGAAAAGAAAATGGCAATAGACTGCAAGGATTTCGGATTCAGGGAATGGGAGATGCAGGAGCGGACAAGAGGGTCTGATCCTGTCCCGATAAAGAACGTGCCTGAGGCAGTCCACACTCTCAGGATGGTGCGCGAGGTGTTCAACCAGTCTGTAGAGGCGCATTATTTCTTCCTGCTGAACCAGATACGGGATGATTTCGGCTTCCACGAGGCGACCAAGATAACCGACATATTCACTGCTTCAGAGCAGTCTGCGTTCTGGGGCCAGGCCCAGCAGCGCCTGTCGATCCAGCAGGGGCAGGTCTCGAACTATCTCGCCACGATAGGCAAGCTGACAAAGGAGCTGTTCCAGATAGTGCGAGAGCTGAGGATTCTTGATGAGAGGCTTGACCTTTACACGGCGAGTGAGAAGGCGATAGAGAAGCAGGACTCTGTCAATGCGAGGAAGACCAGCCAGTCGGCGGAGATCGTGCTGAGGAGCTATTGGGTCGACCTGAAGGACGGAGGAGTGAAGTCGCCCGGCTCTGTTTACGGTCTCGCGAGCACTTTGGGATACACTGCGCTTCCTGACCTGTTCTTTGCAGCGCCGCCTATGAAGAAAGGCGAGGTCGACAGCTATGTCAACAGCCTTAGGTTCAACCTGAAGCTCAAGAACGTGCTGAAGAACAAATTGCAGGCGTTCATCGTCTGGAAAGAGCATACGCACAAGGAGCTCAAGAACCGGCATCGCTTCACCCTGAAGTTCCTCAGGCAGCATTACAATTCTATCCAGATGTACATCAACTGGGTCAAGCCGTACCTGCGCAATGTCCGGCGTCTCTCCCAGAACTTTGAGAAGACGATCAGTGAGGACATAATCGGAGCTTTCGAGGGCAGCGTGACCGAGATAGAGGTCATGTTCAGCAGGCCGTTGCCTGGTTCGTTTTACCAGCCGATAATAGTGATGAACATGGTCTACAGGACAAGTCCGAGGATGGAATACCATCAGGAAGGCTACCAGCACAAGGGTCCGGTCCATGTGGGCAGGACAGAGTTCACATTGAGGGGTTATGCCTGGTCGGATGAGGAGCGGAAGAACTATCTCCGGATGCGCGAGGAAGAGGTGATGGACATCCTGGGAGACATTGATGTTTCGCTGAAGGAGTCAATAGAGGCTTTGGGTGATGACCTGCGCGACTACCTCAAGCAGGCAGGTGAGGAGTTTCCAGAAGACATAAAAGAGAAAGAGGAGAAGCAGGTCGCGGCCAAGAAGGCGATGGAAGGACTGAAGGAGACTGCCGAGCCCTTCCTCGCGATTTTCGGAGGCTTCAAGGAGATATTCGGGCCCCTGCTTCCGAGCATGAAGAAGAGGTCCAAGGGTGAGAAGAGCGATTGGCAGAAGGACAAGGACAGGGGCGCGGCGATAGGTGCTATGGAGTTCGTGCTCTATAACGCTTACAAGAATTTCAAGAAGATGTACAGGATGGCGACATGGTAGATGAGAAAGAGCTTGAGAAGATAAGGAAACTCCCTCCCAAGGAACGTCTCGCTAGGCTGAAGGCGCTCGAGGAGAAGAGGAAGAGGGAGGAGCTCGAGGCCCGCAAGATAATAGAGGATTCGCTCAAGGAGATAAAGATAGACGAGATGCTGCAGGAGATAGACGTGCCGAAGCAGGACCAGGTGAATATAGACAAGCTGTTCGAGCAGTCCAAGGACATCGAGGCGCAGATCAATGAATCGGACATCAAGAGGATAGAGAAGGGAGGCGCTGACTATGGCAGGCGCATACAGGAGCTCCTTCCGCAGAACACCCTGGAGGAGATCCAGGGATGGTATGCGCAGGACAGCAGAACCCCGACGAGGGATGAGTTCCTCGAGGTGTATGAGAACGCAAGGCAGGCATATGATGTCGTCAAGCAGAGCATGCAGAACTCGCCTGACAAGGACCTGTACTCGACCCCGTCAGAGGAGCTTGTCGAGAGCGTGGTCAGCTCGATGCACCTGCTGAGGTCCCTTGGCTACAAGATGGAATGGTTCCATCCATGATAGAGGAGAAAGGAAATGGAAGACAAGCTTGAGAGGAAAAAGCCGCATAACGCAGATCACCTTACAGAACAGAGGTACAGGGATGTGCGCGCTTTTGCGGAAAAGGCACTTCAGGAGCACGGGAAGACCATATCTTCTGTATTACTGAAGCGGCCTTCAGAGTCGAGGAACCTTCTCGAGATGGTGTTTATCCTTGACGACCTCAACTCACTGATATTCGATCCTCAGGTAGAGGAGTTCCGCATCTCCGCATCTGACATGGCGTATGAGAGCACTCTTCCGCTCAAGTGCGAAGCCATGCTCGCTTCTGCGTTCTGGGAGGGTTTCAGGTCGCGTGACGACGATGTGATGCAGCTTGCCCGGGATGGGCTTGTGGTGCATGACAACGGCTTCTTCCTTCCTCTCCAGGACCTGCTGGTCACAGGGAAGATAAGACCGTCAAAGGAGAGCGTCAATGTGTATTTTGTCAAGGCAGAGCGCTCGTTGAAGGCCTCTAACCAGAAGGTGGGCAGGGCTGTGATAGACCTTTACTGGGCTGTGATGGACGCAGCGCACGCGGCAGTCATGGTCGCAGGCCTGAC
>Ga0315535_1001683_pt1 | contig 14547 bp, 18 predicted proteins | sample SalMarSW160220MG_2_FD_203092 | JGI IMG/M metagenome (GOLD analysis project Ga0315535, IMG submission 203092) | Salt marsh sediment microbial communities from the Plum Island Ecosystem LTER, Massachusetts, United States - Salt Marsh Sediment SW1602-20 ...
CCTCCCTTTTCATCAGAGCGGAATGGGTCAGTTCTTGGATTTGTCCACGATCTTCCTGATCCACGGCATCATGGCACGCAGATTTTCCCCGACCTGCTCGATCGGATGCGCGGCATTCAGGCGGCGGTAGGCGGTCATCGACGGGTAATTGGTCGCCCCCTCCTGGATGAAGCGCTTGGCATACTCGCCGGTCTGGATGTTGTGCAGCGCCTGGCGCATGGCCTTGCGCGACTCGGCGTTGATCACCTTGGGGCCGGTGACGTATTCGCCGTATTCGGCGTTGTTGGAGATCGAGTAGTTCATGTTGGCGATGCCGCCCTCGTACATCAGATCGACGATCAGCTTCAGCTCGTGCAGGCACTCGAAGTAGGCCATCTCGGGGGCATAGCCCGCCTCGACCAGGGTCTCGAAGCCGGCCTTGACCAGCTCCACGGCGCCGCCGCACAGCACGGCCTGCTCGCCGAACAGGTCGGTCTCGGTCTCGTCCTTGAACGTGGTCTCGATGATGCCGGTGCGGCCGCCGCCGATGGCCGAGGCGTAGGACAGGGCGATGGCCTTGGCATCGCCGGTGGCGTCCTGGTGCACGGCGATCAGGTCCGGAATGCCGCCGCCCTTCTCGAATTCGGAGCGCACGGTATGCCCCGGCGCCTTCGGCGCGATCATGATGACGTTCAGGTCTGCGCGCGGCACGATCTGGTTGTAATGGATGGCGAAGCCGTGAGCGAAGGCCAGCGTCGCCCCCTTTTTCAGGTGAGGCTCCAGCTGCTGCTTGTACAGCTGCGACTGGAACTCGTCCGGGGTCAGCACCATCACCACATCGGCGGCCTTGACCGCCTGTTCCACACCCGTGACCGGCAGCCCGGCCGCCTCGGCCTTGGCGGCGGAGGCGGAGCCCGGCCGCAGGGCCACCGTCACCTCCACCCCGGAATCGCGCAGGTTGTTGGCATGGGCATGGCCCTGCGAGCCGTAGCCGATGATGGCCACCTTCTTGCTGCGGATGATCGAAAGATCGGCGTCTTTGTCGTAATACACGCTCAGGCCCATGGTCGCTGCTCCTCTTGTCTGAAAAACCTGTCCGGGAACTTCATGCCGACGGCAAGTCCGATTGGAAAGGGGCGCAGCATAATGGTTTTTCGCCCGGCCTGCATCCCCATTTTTGGCCCCCGGCCGGTGCCATCGGCACCGCGGCCACGGTTCATGCCTCGGTGGTGTTCTGGTTGAGCAGCGAGTTCAGGCGGCGGGAATAGCTCGGGTCGGGGCCGCTGAGCGGCAGTTCGATGAAGAATTGCGCCCCGAGGCCGGACTGGCTTTCGACCCAGATGCGGCCGCCGTGGGCCTCGACGATACGCTTGCAGATGGCAAGGCCCAGGCCGGCACCACCGGCGCCGACGCTGCGGGCACGGGCGTCGTCTGCCCGGTAGAAGCGGTCGAAGATCAGGCTCTGATGCACGGTTTCGATGCCCTGCCCCTGGTCGCGCACGCTGATGCGTACATTGTTTTCGTGGGCGTGCGCGGTCATGGTGACGGTGGAGTTCTCCGGAGCGTATTTCCAGGCATTGTTCAGCAGGTTCAGGATGGCCCGCTCCAGATGGCTGGCGTCGCCCATAACCTCGAGCCCGTCCTCCAGCTGCATGTCCAGCTGGATGTTCTTCTGGGCGAACAGCACCAGGTGATGCTGGCCGGCCTCCTGCAGCAGCAGCGACAGGTCGACCGGTTCCTGGGCCAGTTCGAGGGTGCCGGCATCGGCCTTGGCCAGCGTCAGCAGGTCGTTGACGATGCGCTGCATGCGTTCGATGGTGTCCAGCTGGTGCCTGAGCGTGTCGGCGTATTCGTCGGCCGAGCGCGGCTGGCGCAGCGCCACCTCGATCTCCCCCTTCATGATCGTCAGCGGCAGGCGCAGCTCGTGCGAGGCGTCGGCGGTGAAGCGCTTCTGCGACTGGAAGCTGGACTGCAGATCACCGAACATCTTGTTCAGGGCACGCACCAGCACGCGGATCTCCCGGTCCGGGATGTCGGCATTGAGCCGGCGCGAGAAGTCGCCGGCCGCCACGGCGCGGGCGGCGACGGTGATGCCCTGGATCGGTGCCAGGGCCCGCTTGGCCATGATGAATCCGGCCCAGGCACTGATGATCATCGATACCAGGCCCAGCATGCCGCCGATCAGGTAAAGCAGCTTGAAGAATCCCTGGATGTCGTTGGTGTTGCGCGACAGCAGCAGGATGGCCACAGGTTCCTGCATGCGGCGGATTGGCAAGGCCAGGATGCGCAGGTTGTCCTTGCGCAACAGCGAGCGGGTGGAGATGAAGGCCGGGCCGTCCCGGCGCATGGCCATGGCCATCACCTCACTGATCTCGTCGCCGCCGCGGCTGCTCAGGGTGTCGTCCGAGTTGAACAGGATCATGCCGTGCGCCTCGATCAGTTCGACCGAACCGCTGAAATGGGAGCTGAAGTTGTCCAGATAGCGCGACCAGTAGTAGAACGGGGAGCGCTCCAACTCGCCCGCCAGGGTCTGGCCCTGGTTCAACAGCTGCTCATCGACGGCGGCCGAGACCTTATGGGACAGGACCAGGTACAGCACCATCGCCGCCACAATCAGGATCGACAGCTCGATCGAGATGTACAGCACGGCCAGCCTGCCCCTGAACGTGTTCAGGATCTGCGAGCGCAAACGGATGAAGCGGGCGACCAGGTTCAGCTTGAACAGGTGGTGCCCCTCAGACCGGCGGCTGCTCGTCGCTGATGATGTAGCCCTGGCCGCGCAGGGTGTGGATCAGCGGCGGGTCGAAGCCCTTGTCGACCTTGGAGCGCAGATGGCTGACATAGACGTCGATGACGTTGCTCTCCGGATCGAAGTTCATGTCCCACACATGCTCACCGATCAGGGTACGGGACAGCACCTTGTTCGGATTGCGCATCAGATACTCGAGCAGCGCATACTCCTTGGTGGTCAGGCGGATGGGCTTGCCGCTGCGGTTGACGCGCCGGCTCATCGGATCCAGCTCGAGATCGGCCATCTTCAGCACCGGCGACTTGCTTTCCGAGCGGCGGCGCAGCAGGGCGCGCACGCGTGCCAGCAACTCCTCGAAGGCGAACGGCTTGCCCAGGTAGTCGTCGGCCCCGGCATCCAGCCCGCGTACCTTGTCCTCGACGGTGTCGCGCGCCGTCAGCATCAGCACCGGCGTCACCACCCCGCGCCCACGGATCTCGCGGCAGACGACGATGCCGTTCTTCTTCGGCAGCATCAGATCGAGGATGATCAGGTCGTAGTCGTTGACCTCGGCCAGGAAACTGCCGTCCTCCCCGTCGAAGGACAGGTCGACGGCGTGGCCTTCCTCCTGCAGCCCCTTCTGGATAAAGTGGGCGACGCGCTCTTCATCTTCGACGACGAGAATCTTCATGATGAGCAAGTGTAGCAGCCCGACCGGCGAGGAGAAGAGCGAAAACAAGGAGGGGCGATGCGTTTTCGTATTGTGGACAGCCAGCCGCTGTACCACGGCTTCTTCAGGCTCGATCGCTATACGGTGGAGCATGAGCGTTATGACGGCGGTACGCTCTCCATCCGCCGCGAACATCTGAACCGCGGCGATGCGGTGGCGGTGGTGCTGTTTGACCCGGAGCGTGACGAGGTGCTGCTGATCGAGCAGTTCCGCATCGGCCCGGCGGTGCACCATGATCAGCCGTGGCTGGTCGAGATCGTGGCCGGCATGCTGGATACGGGTGAAGAGCCGGAGGCCTGCGCCCGGCGCGAGTGCATCGAGGAGGCGGGCTATCAGCCGGCCCGCCTGACACGGCTCGGAGAGTACTACACCACGCCCGGGGGTTCCTCCGAGCGCATCACCCTGTACCTGGGGGAGGTGGACCGGCTGCGGCCGGTGGCGGCCGGCGGTGGCGTGGACCACGAGCACGAGGACATCCGGGTGTTCTGGCTGCCGCGGGAGGAGGCGTTGCAATGGCTGGCGACCGGGCGCATCCGTTCGGGCACCCCGATGCTGGCATTATTGCTTGCCTTCGGTGGGGCGGTCAGGCTGGAGCCGGGTTGACGATGGCCTCGATCGCATCCACCAGCTGCCGGTAGCGGAAGGGCTTGTCGAGCACGCGCAGATCCTGCGCCGGGAATCGGTCATCCAGATCGGCGCGGAAGCCGGTGATGAACAGCACCCGGTCGAGCAGCTCGGGGCTGACATGGGACAGGCTGTTGTAAATCTCATCGCCCGTCACCTTGGGCAGGCGCACATCGAGCATGATCATGTCGTAGTTACCGCCGTTGGCCGTCACCTCGAACAGACCCTGCACCGGATCTCCGAGCACCTTGGTGTTCACCGGTATGTCGTACTCGGCTCCGTAGCGATCCAGGAAACCGGACACGATCTTCTGCACATTGAATTCGTCATCGACCAACAACACGTTCACCTGGGCCATCCTACCCTCCTGATACGTTAGTCTAGGTCATGCATCCACGATTCGGTAAATTTCAGGATCTGGGGATCATCCATGCCCCCGTCGTCCATGTGGGGAAGCGTAAACAGGGTGGTTTCGGGCGCAAGGTGGAATTGTAGCACCCCGGTGATCTGCGCCGCCATGGCCTGTTGACCGCCGATGACGTCGTTGATGACCAGCCAGCGCGGCACCCGGCCGAGGCGTGAAATTTCCGCCAGTGTCAGCAGCGTATGGTTGATCGCCCCGAGCCGGGCCGGCACCACCAGCAGCAGTGCGGCCTCGGGCATGGCGGCCAGCCAGTCGCGCACCAGAAACGACGGGGTCAGCGGCACCATCAGCCCGCCGACGCCCTCGATCAGGCACACACGCGCCTGTCGGCAGCGTCGCCGGCACCAGGCGGTCAGCTCCCCGGCATCGATCGCCCGCCCTTCGGCGTCGGCGGCGATACTCGGGGCCGCCGGCATATCGAAGCTGTACAGATTGATCTCGTCCGCCTCGGCCGGGGATTTGCCGGCCGCCTGCAGCAGCGTGGCGACGTCCTCGTTGATGCCGGCGGTGGGGCGGCCGCTGGCCACCGGCTTCAGCGCGCGGGCTGGGACGCCGGCGGCCAGCAGGCGCTGCAGCAGCAGGGCGGTGACGGCCGTCTTGCCCGCCCCGGTGTCGGTGGCGGTGACGAACACGCTGGTGCAACGTTCAGCCATCGGCGCGGATCGGGATCACGTGCTCGCGGTGGCCAAAGTCGGCCTTGGCGTACCAGGCCTGTCCATACAGGGCCTCGAAGGTGGCGCGTATGCGCCCGTCGGGCATTGGATGCTGGCGCTGGTAGGTGTCGCTCAGGCTTCTGAGCAGGGCGCGGCCGTACAGGCCGCCGGGGCGGTGGCGGATGGCGGCCGAGGAGGCGCCGATACCCTTCAGCTCGCGTACCAGGGCCATCGCGTCCGGATAGGTCAGGGTGAACAGATCGCTGTCGGTGACCGGCAGTTCCACCGCCAATCCCATCAGGGCGTTGCCCAGATCGGTGACATCCGGGAAGGGCAGCACCAGGCCTGCGTGCGCATGCGCGATGCTGGCCAGCGACTGCCGCAGCTCCTGCAGGGTGCGCCGGCCGAAGGTCGAGAACAGCATCAGCCCGTTCGGGGCCAGCACCCGGCGCATCTCGTGCAGCATCTGCGTCGGCTCGGCCACCCATTGCAGCGTCAGGTTGGAGCACACCAGATCGAAGCCCTCGTCGGCGAGCGGCAGCTGGCAGCCGTCGGCGCACAGGCTGTGGCGGCGTCCCTGCCACGGCCAGCGGCGGCCGGCACGCGCCCGCATGGCATGCACCATGGCCTCGGCGATATCCAGGGCCACGATATCGGCGCGCGGGAAGCGGCGGTGCAGCTGGGCCGTGACATGGCCGGTGCCGCAGCCGATGTCGAGGATGCGCGATGGTTTGATCTTCGTGAAGTCCAGGTGGCTCAGCAGGCGATCGCCGACCTCGCGCTGCAGCACGGCGTATTCGTCGTAGCCGGCGGCGGCGGCAGCGAAGGCCCGCCTTACCCGTTCGCGGTTGATATGTTCCGGCACCATGCCTCCAGTCTTTGTTGGAAATCCTCGGCCTGCGTCAGAAATGGCGCGTGGCCGCAATCGTCGAATCGATGCCAGGCGGCGTGCGGCAGATGATGGGACAAATAGCGACCGGCAGCGGCCGGCACGATGGCATCATTATCGCCGTGCGCCACCCACACCGGCTGTTCGATGCGGGGCAGCTCGGGGCGCAGATCGAGTGTCGCCAGCAGCGCCAGTCCGCCGGCCAGCGCGCCGGCCGTCGGCGGATGCTCCCTGTCGACGGCCTGGCGCGCCAGCTCGTTATAGCGGCTGCGCGGCAGGGCATCACCCTGCAGCATCAGGGCGAAGAAACGGGCCAGCTCCTTCGGCGAGTTCTCTCGCACGCCCTGCTCGAAGGCGCGGAATATGGCATCCGCACAGCCGTGCGGCCAGTCGACGCGGACGCGGAAGCACGGGGTGGTCGATACCAGCGCCAGCGCCGCCACGCGCTCGGGAAGGCTGCGCGCCAATTCCAGCGCCAGCATGCCGCCCAGCGACCAGCCGACCAGCACGGCCGGCTCGTCCGGCAGCCCGGCCGCCAGATTCTCCAGCCAGGCCGCGGGGGGGGCCTCGGCGCTTCCGCCATGCCCTGGCAGCTCCGGCGTGTGGACCGGTCCGAAGCGGCGGAAATGATCGGCCTGGTGCCGCCAGATACGCGACGACTGCCCCCAGCCGTGCAGGAACACCATCGGACTCATGCCAGGGCCGCCCGGATGGCGGCCACGAGGTCCGCGATGTCGGCCTCATCGTGCGCCGCCGACAGGGCGATGCGCAGCCGGGCCGTGCCCGACGGTACCGTCGGCGGGCGGATGGCCGGCACGAAGAAGCCGGCGTCCGCCAGGCGCGCCGAAAGGCGCAGGGCCGCCGCATCGTCACCGACCAGCAGCGGCTGGATCGGCGAGGTGGACGGGAGAAGCGGCAGTCCCTCGGCATGCCGGCGGAAGCAGGCGATGCGCGCATGCAAACGCTCGACCAGCCGGCCCTCGCGCACCAGCTGCAGGGCGGCGAGGCTGGCCTGTGGCAGCAGCGGCGGCAGGGCGGTCGAATAGATCAGCGTGCGCATCCGCTGCACCAGGCCCGCGATCAGCTCGCGCGTGCCGAGGATGAAGGCGCCGTAGCCGCCGAAGGCCTTGCCGAAGGTGCCCACACAGATCAGGCGTGGATGCCCGGAAAACCCGGCGGCGGCGATGATGCCACGCCCGTCCGTTCCGACGCTGCCGATGCCGTGCGCATCGTCGATGACGACGATGGCGTCGTGATCCTCGGCCAGGGCCATCAGGGTCGTGATGTCGGCAGCATCGCCGTCCATGCTGAAGATGCCGTCGGAGACGAGGATGCGCCGCGCCCCCGGGTGCCGCCCCAGCAGCCTGGCCAGCTCCCCCATGTCACGATGATGGTAGCGGTGCACATGCCCGCCGCCGAGCCTGGCGCCGTCGACCAGCGAGGCATGGTTCAAACGGTCCGTGAACAGATGCGTGTGCCGATCGGAAAGCACCTGCAGCAGGCCGATGTTGGCCAGCATGCCGGAGCCGACCACGAGTGCCGCCTCGAACCCGAGCCACTCCGCCAGTTCCTGTTCGAGCCGGTGCAGCGCGGCATCGTCGCCGGAGATCAGGCGCGAGGCGCCGCTGCCGAGCCCGCGGCTCTCCAGGTTCTGCCTGGCGGCAGCGAGCAGCGCCGGGTGCCGGCTTAGCCCCAGATAGTCGTTGGCCGCGAAGTTGTGCAGCGTGCGTCCGTCGAGGGCGATATGCGTGCCCTGGCGGGTCAGCTTCGGCAATCGCCGTTGCCGGGTCGCATCGACGGGCGCCAGCCAGTTGCGGGTGTCGTTCATGCAGGGCATGCTGATAGGTATGCCTATGCTGTCAACCAGAATGCCGGCGTGGGTTGACGGGGTGGCGCGGGCGCTGTTCCCGCCCACCTGCCTGTTCTGCCGTCAACCGCTGCCTGGGCCGGATGCGGCGCGGGTGTGCCCGGATTGCGCCCGCTCCATACGGGTGCATGGGCGCCATGACTGCCGCCGCTGCGGTCGGGTCATACCCGCGGATCTGGCCCCGGGGCCGTGCGGGCGCTGCCTTTCCCACCCGCCGCCGCAGGCCGAGACACATGCGCTGTATGTCTACGACGGTGCGGTGCGCCGGGCGATCCTGGACTGGAAGCTGGCGGGCGACGATGGCGGCGTACGCTGGCTGCTCACCGCCGCCGGCGGCCAGCTCAGACAATGGCTGGCGGCGGACGATCTGCTGCTGCCGGTGCCGATGCCGCTGGCCCGCATGCGTGCCAGCGGCCAGCATCACGCGGCCGATCTGTGCAGGATGCTGGCCGCCATCGCCGGCTGTCGCTGGGACTGGCGCCTGCTCAGGCGCACCGGTGAACAGCCGAGGCAATCGGCGTTGACAGGGCTGGCCAGGCGCCGCAATCTGCGCCGCGCCTTCACGGTGGATGCGGCCTATGCCGACGCGCAAATTTTGCCCTCCAGGCTGTGGCTGATCGACGATATTCTTACCACCGGCACCACGGCGAGATGCGCGGCGCGGGCGCTCGCCCGGCTTAAGCGCCCGGTGCATGTGCTGAGCCTGGCACGTGCCGGAAAAACGGAGTGACGAGGACTTGAACATGGCCAACATCGAGGTCTATTCCGGGCCCTTCTGCTTCTTCTGCACGCGCGCCAAGCGCCTGCTGACGGAGCGCAAGCTGGACTTCACCGAGTACGATGTGCATGCCGATCCCGGGCGGCGTTCGGAGATGCTTGAGCGAGCCAACGGCGCACGCACCATCCCGCAGATCTTCATCAACGGCCGCCATGTCGGCGGCTGCAATGAGCTGTACGCGCTGGATCGCCGGGGAGAGCTCACCAACTGGCTGGAGGCCAAAGAGGCCTGATCCTCAGCGGCGGCGCATCGCCCAGGCCCGCCACAGCAGGGTGATGCCGATGATGGCGATGATGGCGGCGGCGAACCAGCCAAGGTGGTGCAGCGGCTGCATCCTGTGCCACAGGCGCATCATGGGCTCGGCGGCGTAGTACAGGCCCAGGGCCCACACCCCGCACCACAGCAAGGCGCCGATGGTGTTGTAGATCAGAAAGCGTCCCCACGGCATGCCCATGGCGCCGGCGACGATGCCGTTGAGCTGGCGCAGGCCGTCGAAGAAGCGGGCCAGCACGATGATCGGGCCGCCGTATCTGACATAGGCGGTCTCGACCCTGGCCAGCGCATGCTTGGCCATGGCCAGGCGCGCCAGCGGCGCCTTGCCCCAGCGCTGGCCCATCCAGAAGCCGACCACGTTGCCGGTGAAGGCGGCCACGCAGGTCACGGTGAACACGGCCGCGATGTTCATGTCCCCGTCGCGGGCCAGAAGGGCGGCGGCCATCATGCCCGTCTGCCCGGGGAAAGGGATGCCGCAGCCCTCCACGAACACGGCGAAGAAAAGCCCCGGATAGCCGTATTCCGTCAGCCAGGGCCGGGCCAGTTCCAGGGCGTGGTGCATGCGCTACCAGTCGCTCAGGGTGGCACGGATGCCCAGGCCGTCGGGATAGAGCCGGTGGGCGATCTGTGCCCACTTGGCGTACGGCAGCGTCTCCGGGCGGGAATCGGGGTCGATGACCATGTCGAACCAGTCGGCGGGCTTCAGCCTGCCCTTGAAGTTGTTGGCGATGGTCTTGCGCCGGTGGCGGAAGCCCTCGCGCAATGTGGCCTCCAGGGCCCGGATGTCGGTGGGCGGGCGCCGGTGGTGCGCCGTCAGGGTGATCACGGCCGAATGCACCTGCGGCGGCGGCTTGAAGGCGCCAGGCGGCAGCACCAGCAGCCGTTTCGGCTCGTAATGGTGGCGCACCATCACCGACAGCGATCCGTACACGCGCCCGCCGGGGCCGGCGACAATGCGCTCGCCCACCTCGCGCTGGTACATCAGCACCATGCCGCCCTTGATATCCAGCGCCGCCAGCCTGGCGGTCAACGGACCGCTGATGTTGTACGGCAGGTTGCCGACGATCCATTCCGCCTTGGCATTGGCCACCGTCCTCTCCAGCTTGTCGAGCACGTCGGCGTGCACCACCGTCAGCTTGTCGCACTGCTCGGCGCGGCTCTGCCATTGCGCGGCGAAGCGGTTGTCCTTCTCGATCACGGTCAGATGCGCCGCGCGCGCCAAAAGCTGCTCGGTGATCGCCCCCAGCCCCGGGCCGATCTCCAGCACGCGCGAGCCTGTCGGCACCGCCTCGGCGATGGTGCGGATCGCGTGCTCATCCTGCAGGAAATGCTGGCCGAGGGATTTCTTGATGACCGAGATGTCGATGTCCGTATCCATGCCCGAAGCCTAACCAAAACGGACGCGGTTGGCTCTCCCAGGGCTCTCCTCGGGCTTTGCTCCGGGATCCCTGATGGCGGTCCTTGCCTTACAGGGGAAATCTCCTAGACTACGCGCCCATTTTTGTTGATACCGTCCATTTTTTTATGGGTAGCAGTCAGGTGCGGGGGTAGGTGCGAGTGAGCGGATCGATGCGGCGGCTGGTGGCCGGCAACTGGAAGATGAACGGCATCCTGGCGGAGGCCATGCAGTTCGTGGACGAGCTTGGCGAGAATCCGGCCCCGGAGCATGTGGAGATGGCGCTGATGCCGCCGTTCACGCTGCTGCATTCCTTGCGCGAGCCGCTCTCCGCCAAGGGCATCGCCCTGGGGGCGCAGAACGTGTACTTCGAGCCGAAGGGTGCGTTCACCGGCTCGATCAGCCCGCTGATGCTGCGCGATGCCGGCTGCCACTACGTGATCCTCGGCCATTCGGAGCGGCGCAACATCATCGGTGAGACCGATGACGTGATCCGCGCCAAACTGCTGGCCTCATGGGAAGCCGGCCTGGAGCCGATCCTTTGCATCGGCGAGCATCTGAAGGAGCGCGAGGCGGGCAAGACGAACGAGGTGCTCAAGCGCCAGCTGGCCATCCTCGAGGGTACGGACAGCGGCCTGCCGCTGACCGTCGCCTACGAGCCGGTGTGGGCCATCGGTACCGGGCATACCGCCACCACCGAACAGGTGACCGAGACGCACGCCTACATCCACGAGGAGCTGATGCGCCTGGGTCACCCCCACTGCCGCGTGCTGTACGGCGGCAGCGTCAATGCCGGCAATGCCGAGTCGCTGCTGGCCTGCCCGGGTGTCGAGGGGGCGCTGGTCGGCGGCGCCAGCCTGAAGGCGGATTCGTTCATGGAGATTGTGCAGGCCGCGGCCAAGGTCGCGGGCTGAATGGAGGATTGAGGCGATGGGTGGTTCATTGAACGGGCTGGTGCTGACGCTGCACGTGATCGTGGCCGTGGTGCTGATCGGGGTGGTGCTGGTGCAGCGCGGCGAGGGTGCCGATATGGGCGTGTCCTTCGGCGGCGGCGGCGCGCAGACGCTGTTCGGCAGCCGCGGCTCCGGCTCCTTTCTCGGCAAGCTGACCGGGGGCCTGGCGGCCGTGTTCATGCTGACATCGCTGACGCTGGCCTTCTTCTCGCAGCAGCATGCAGGCTCCGTGGTCGAGAAGGACCTGAACAAGGCGGCGCAGCAGCTGCCGCCGACCAGCGGCAGCAATAGCAGCAACAGCGGCTTCAATCCGAACACGCTGAAGGCGAATGGCAAGACGGCGCCGCAGCCGGCCAAGCCGTCCGCGCCGAAGCAGGTTCCGCTGCCGGGGGCGAAGTAAGCTCTCTTTACATGCCGGAGTGGTGAAATTGGTAGACACGCCATCTTGAGGGGGTGGTGGGGTAACCCGTGCTGGTTCGAGTCCAGTCTCCGGCACCATCAATGAGAACAACGAAAAGCCCGCGGCGGATGCCGCGGGCTTTTTCTTTCCTATCTGGTCGCGTTGTGATTAATCACAGCCAGAAAAGTTAGCCGCTAACTATTAAGATACACGCTAGGCGAAATATTCTTTTCTGGTAATAGTTATTAAGGATTTTATCTATATAATTCTTAATTAGAATAATTTATAGATAAAGAATTATAAGACCATTTTGTATCATATTGATATAATATTTTATCTATAAAATTTACTTATTTAATTTCTTATAGATAATACAGGCATGAGATACATTGAATTCAGTGCGCGACAAACGCTGGAGTATACTGATTCATATCAATTGCACCTGGCCTGGCAGGAAGCACAGGAACGGGCGAACAGATATGCCGGCTCCATGCAATGGAAAAGCATCAGTGGCAATGAATACCTGTATCGAATGTTCGATGCTTACGGCCAGGGAAAAAGCCTGGGCCCAAGAAGTCCGGAGAATGAAGCCAAGTATGATGCTTTCCAAAGAGGTAAGGCCGAAGCTTCCGACAGGCTCAAATCGATTCAGGCATCCCTGGATGAAAAGGCGGCCCTGAACCGGGCTGTAGGCTTGAACCGCGTGCCGCTGGTCGTAGGCCGTATTGCTCGCGAACTCGATAAGCGGGATCTTCTGGGAAACAATGTCGTGATCGTTGGCACCAATGCGATTTATGCATATGAGGCATTGGCTGGCGTAGTCGTGCGAGCCGAACTCATGGCTACTGCAGATGCAGATTTCCTTTGGGATAACCGCAAGCGCATCGACCTGGCTGCGAAAAATGAGGTTGGAAGCTTCCTGGATGTATTGAAAAAAGCGGATAAGAGCTTTGTCAGAAGTAAGCAGTTGTTCCGGGCGATCAACCAGGACGGTTATATGGCTGATCTTATTGTTCCTGAGCCAAAAAACCCTTTGACCAAGGCAAGGGAGCAAATGGGTGATGAGTTCGATCTGAAGGCTACCGGTATTGGCAGTCTTCGCTGGCTTGTGAACGCGCCGAAGGTCGAGGCAGTTGCTATCGACAAGAAGGGCTATCCATTCCGTATGGTCGTTCCCGATCCCAGAGCGTTTGCGATTCATAAGCTATGGGTCAGTGAACAGCCAAACCGAAGGCGAGATAAAGCTGGTCGCGATCGTGAACAGGCCATGTTGATTGCAAACTTGATCATCGATCGGCTGCCGCAATTCAAATTCGAATTGGATCAATTGAAGATGTTTCCAAAGGAGATCGCTCGCAAAGGCCTGGACGAAGTTACGCGCCTTGATCGAGAAACACGCTAATGCACGAAGCAGAATGATGGCTTCCGGCACGAAGTCGTGCTGGTTCGAGTCCAGTCTCCGGCACCATTGAACGCAAAGGCCGCAGGCATCCGCCCGCGGCCTTTTTTTCTTCCGGAAGGATCTGCTTATAGAAGCCTGTGATATATCACAGCCAGAAAAGTTAGCGCGCTAACACTGTTTACGTTACCGGTTGTCTTGGGTGAGTATCTTATGCAACTAGTAATCGGCAATGAGGCTGCATAGTTAAAACATTGCAATTGGACGATACTAAGCCCTTCTACAAGCCACACTAGTCAAGTGATCACTTGACTATCCATCGATATGGGTCAAGTATTGACTTGACTCAATTGCATTATTAGTCAAGTGATTGCTTGACCATAGGTGGTGGCGATGAAAGCGATGGCATTGAAACAACTGGATAAAACCCTGGCCGGCATGAGATCCGCGCTCGCGGTGCCGCCGCCGGCGCGCGGCTGGCTGCGCGCGATCCGCGACGCCCTGGGCATGAGCGGTCCGCAACTGGCCCGGCGCATGCGCATGACCAAGCAGGGCGTGGCCGATCTCGAGAAGAAGGAGGTCTCCGGTTCGCTGTCGCTGAACACATTGCGCAAGGCGGCGGCGGCCATGGATTGCGTCCTCGTCTATGCCGTGGTGCCGCGCGACAGCCTTGCGGCCACGGTGGAGCGGCAGGCACGAAAAGTGGCAGAAGGCAGCGCCGCCTATACCGCGCACACCATGCTGCTGGAGGATCAGCTGCCGTCCGCCGAGGATCGGCGGGCGGCTCTCGATGCGGCGGTGGCGGAGCTGGTGCGCACCATGCCGAAGAACCTCTGGGACTAGGCCTTGGACCCCGGCTATCCCGATGGCGCCACGCCGATCGACCCGGACGAGGCCGAGGGGCTGCGCCTGACCCATGTCAGCACGCGCGAGCAGCTGAACCTCTTCGAGCAGGAGAACATCCGGCGGGGAGCCATCTGGGCCTTCGCGCGCCGGCGGCCGGATATCCTCAGCGAATCCTTCATGCGCGAGCTGCACCGGCGCATGTTCGGTGATGTATGGACATGGGCGGGGGCGTTTCGTAGCAGCGGCAAGAACATCGGCGTGGCGCGCGAGGAGATCGGCATCGAGCTACGCCATCTTTGTGAGGACACCGCTTACTGGATCGCGCATGGGACGTATGCCCCGGATGAGATCGCCGCGCGCTTCCACCACCGGCTGGTGGGCATCCATGCGTTCGCCAACGGCAACGGCCGGCATGCGCGGCTGATCACCGATCTGCTGCTGGAGAAGCGCCTGGGGCGGCCGCGCTTCACCTGGGGCAGCGCCGACCTGGAGCGCACCGGCGAGGTCCGCCAGCGCTACATCGCCGCCCTGCAGGCGGCGGATAAGGGCGACTATGCGCCGCTGCTGGCCTTCGTGCGCTCGTGATGCCCGCACGAGGCTGCAGGCTC
>Ga0315535_1001684_pt1 | contig 14546 bp, 9 predicted proteins | sample SalMarSW160220MG_2_FD_203092 | JGI IMG/M metagenome (GOLD analysis project Ga0315535, IMG submission 203092) | Salt marsh sediment microbial communities from the Plum Island Ecosystem LTER, Massachusetts, United States - Salt Marsh Sediment SW1602-20 ...
AGTGCCAGCATGCCCCTTTGGCGATGCACATCGGCTTGTGTAAGCATCGGGATAACCAGGGGCTTGTTCTCGGCAATCCCGGATCCCGTAAGCAATTCGTAAGAAATCCGGTAGCGATAGTCCCCCATCAGATCCCTGTCGAGATAGATGTTCAAAAGACGACGTTTCTTTGTCTCGACCACTCTCCAATCACTGACGCCTACGCCTGTGACGTGGTTGACTGCCACGGCAGGCGGCAGTGCGACGCTCAAAGAGTTCGTGGCGCCCCGAGTAACATGGTAGTCGATCAAAGCATCCACCTGCACTACGCCTTCCTCGGCCCGAACCAGATGATAGACCTCAGCGTTGGCGCGCATTTTCTCCTCGGCAACTTGCGGCAAGGCCGCAGACCAGCTGAATGTGGCGCTATCGGCGGGCGGAAGGTGAATCAGCGCCAGCGTCTTGCCGGCCCGGCGAGTGATCTCCAGGCCGGCCTTGGGTGAGACGTTGATTTCCTTCTTGCCGTCCAACGTAATTGAAAAAGACGAGGCCGGGGGTCGTGGAAGCCAGATAGTCGTCGAAGTCGGCCCGCCGTCTTGAACCACCGGGGTCTCGAACTCGAGCGTCACCTGGTGATTGCCTGCGCCCCAGAGCTGGACTGCCAGATGACCTTGGTGCTCCAAGGCGATCGCTTGCTTGCCGTCGACCAGTGCGCGGGCCAGGGCCACGTCGGCCGAAAGCAGGTCGAGCGTATGCGGCTCGGGGTCCATCAGCTTGACGCCCACCCGCGCCCGCCAGGCCATGATCGATCCCTTCAGAACTCCGTCGTAGTCGGCGCCGGTCACCAGCACGCTTCCTTCAAGCGGAGCATGCCAGGCCAGCAGCAACATCCTGGTGCGAGGAATCGACGCTGTGAGCACGGTATTGCCCGACCGGCTTTCGAGTTTGACTCCGCTGGCCGGCACGACCGAGACGGAAATTCCTTCCCCCGGGACAAGCGCCTCGAGATTTATGACCGCTGCGGCCGGCAGCGGTACTGAAAGCGACTTACCAACCAGAGCCTCCTGTACCGGCAAGCCGTATTCGAGTTTCAGCTCATGCTTGCCCTTGTTCCTGGTAGGGAAGACCAATTCGCCTCCCACGACAGAGAGCGCGATATTGGCTCCGTCCAGTGTGGCGCTTTTCAGAGCCGTTCCGGAAGGCAACAATCCGATGCTGACCCAATCGTCGGAGAGCACCTGGATTTTCACGGCAGCCGTGACCTCAGCCGGCAGCCCGGCCTGTGTGGGTACCGTTACCCGGACGGCCGCATCGGAAATACTGTAGTCAACCGGAGGCGGGGTCTTCTTATCGGGCGGCTTGTTGGCCTGGCTGAACAAACGACTGTACTCGCTAAGCGGCAAACGCACCGTTCCCGGGGCGTCTTTCTCTTGGGCCCCCGCGGCGCCGCATGCGCCGAGCAACATCAGCACTAAAAAACACACAGCTGTCCTGTCAGAAGCATGGATCATGTCCGCTCCTCCTCGTAAAAAACGGGTTATCTCAGAATCATCCGGTTCAGCGTCGATCGCCGGGTGGAAGCTTCGCCTTGCCGGCGTATGCCAGCGAGTAAACCAGATGAATCTTGGTATCCGGATCGTCCTGCCAACTGGCCCGATCATGCAAGACCTGCCGATAGTCGGCGAGCATCGAGGCATCTTCGCTTAGCTCACGGTCGTTGCCTAACGCGGCCGAAGTTCTCTTCAGCAGGGCGACCTGCCCGGCCGCCAAAGCCAGGACTTTCTCGGCCTCCTCGGCCCTGCTTGCCTCGACCAGTTCGGCCGCCCGCAAGAGCGCTTGCGAGATGCGATAAGCAATCACGTTCTTGCGAACGTTCAGCGAAAGAGGAACATTTGCATCCTGCCCCGCGTCTAGGCTCAGGCTGGAGCGAGCCACAGAGTTGCGCATGCCGATCAGATCCTTGTATCGCACGCGGACATCGGCCAACTTGCCCGGGCCGGGCACCACGACATCCAGCAGAATGACGTGATCATCGTCGGCATAGTAGGCCGGGATGATAATCTGAATGCCGTCCTCGTCCCGGCCCCTGTCCGAGTCGATACCCAAGGTCTTTGCAATCCGCTTGTCTATGGCTTGCTCCACCTTGCGCTCGTGCTCGCTTTGCCCGGCCGTCAGCGGATGAGAGCCGAGTACTTCGACGAGCTTGACTCCCGCGGCCAGGCGAATGCGCAGGCGCAGGGCGCGGGCGACCACTCGTCCACCGGCCCTCAACTCGTCCTCCACAGCCAGGCGGGCGTTCTTGGCATCGACGATCAGTCGCCGGCGTCCCTGCCCGGTATAAGCCAGCTTGCCCAGTGAGCTCATATCGGCCTGCGCTCCTACGCCCAGGGCGACGAAGTGTATACCGAGCAGAGCCTCCTGCTGAACACGGGACTGCATCCGGTCCAGTTCGCTTTCCAGTGAAGCGGCAGAAATCAGCATGACCATGTTGGCGCCCAGAGGAGCATCATCTGCGCTCTCCGTTGCAACGGATTCATAGGCCGCGTCCAGGGCGGCGGCCAGGCTCCCCTTTGAACCCGTCTCCTCCACCCGCTGCAGCGCAGCCACGAGTTCGCGGCGAACCGTAACCTGGTCAAACTGCCCCGGCTTGACACGCATGTTGTCTGCTACGCCGGCCACGACCAGGCGATGCCGATCACCGGCCTGCTGTTGGGCGGCGATGGCATCGACGATCGTCCAGATGACTCTCCGCTGGCGTTCGTCCGGCACCTGCCTCAAATCGACCACCACCGCCGAGTTGATCGCAGCCCGCCTGCCGGCCTGTCTGCTGGCGCCCTTCAGACCGACCTGCAGCATGATGCGCGAAGGTCCCTCGACAGCCGTTCTGTCCGCGCTGAGAAAGACATCCAGTCCGTGCGAGGTTGGAGCATCGAAAGGCTGCCGGTAGGGGACGGCGCTCATCTCGGGGGCCAACTTGCGGCCGTCGATAATCAGGCCGGCCGTCAGCTTGCGGCGCAGCCAGGCCAGCGACGGGTCCCCGGGCAGGTATGTGTTTTTGAAATAACCCCGGGCCGGAATGTAGTTCAGCTCGTCCAAAGGTTGCCGCTCGGGCACGAGTTGCAATTCGGAAAGTTCGCCCCGCTCGACGTCCACGCTGGTCTCATATGGCGCGTAGCCCGGCTGGTTGACTCGTACTGAGTGTTTTCCGGCAGCCAGTTCAATCGGCGCCGGTGACGAGGCGTCGACATAACGCCCGTCGACGAACACTTGCGCGGCAGCAGGAAGACTGTGTATGGCCAGGAATCCCTGTGCGACTTTTTCTTCCTTCTTGCCGCTCTCGCGGGATGAAATCTTATCGACCGGGACAATCCGGGCCTGACGAGCCAACGACTCGTCACCATCATTGTCCTTGCCCTTGTCTCGATCCGGCTCGTTTTTCGTCTCGTCTTCTTTTTCTCCCTCTTCGTTGTCACCGGGAAGGCGAATTACCTCAAACGATCTCTCGCGTATTTTCTTGAGCGATTTGACACGCTCGCCGCTCAAGAGGGTCTCTACCGTGGTCCGGGAGGAAGGCGGCATGTACTTGCGGTCCCAGCCGTCAGTGATCCTTCGATCATCGTCTGTCGCAGTCTTGTACGTGTCAGCCTGATCGGTGTTCGAAATCAGTCCCAGATCCAAACCAGTCTTCGGTAAATCGATCCCGCCATGTCCAGGTGCTGGACCTTGTTTGGCTCCGCCCGAGCCCCTCAAGTTGCGGTGCCGGTAATATTGTTGCGCATCTTGTGGTTTCAGATCTTCCTCGTCGAGTTCCTTGCCCGAAAGCGCATTTGCGGTCTGACTTGCAAGATCGCGCATCTTGCCCTGGAAGGTAAACATGGTCGCAAGAAGCAGTACGACCGGCACGGCGGCCGCAACTGAGAGTCTCACCAACCTGCGGCTGCCTCCGCTGCGCCGTGCCTGCACGGCGTCGACCGTCTTGACTATCAGACTTGCGGGTACTGCCGGAACAGCTTCCGCCACCGCCGTCAGGCCGGCGTCGACTTCGGCCAGACGTCTTTTGAAGTCGTTGCAAGCCCTGCAGTTTTCGAGATGAGCGGCGATCTCGGGGTCGCTACCCGCAAGTTCGATTTTCTCGGCCAGCAGTTCCTGTACCTGGCGACAGTTCATGACTCGTGCTCCGTGTCCCTGGCCTCAAGGGCGGCGACCAGCGATAACCGTCCGCGCCGCACCCAGGTCTTTACGGTCGGGAGCGGCACGTCGAGGATCTTGGCGGCCTCGCTCTGGTTGAAACCTTCGACATGTGTAAGCAGCAGGGCGTTTCTCGGGCCCGCGGGCAGGTGCTGCATTTCCGCGGCCAACCAGCGCACCCGTGCTCTGGCTTGCGTTTTTACTTCCGGCCCGGGAGAGTCATCGGCGGGATCCAGCGGTTGCGGGTCGGCGTGCGCATCGCCGCCCGACCTCCTGAACCAGCCGGTCATGATTCTTCTGACTTTCCGTTTGCGGAAATGGCTGCGCACCAGATTGTGGGCGATGGTGAAGAACCATACCCTGAAGGGATATCTCGAGTCGTAACTGCGGGCAGACATATGAACCCGCATGAAGGTATCCTGAAAAAGGTCCTCGGCCTGAGATCTTTCTATGCCCGAACGGGCCAGGTAGCCGTAGAGCGATCCTCCAAAATGGCTTACGATTTCCTCGAAAGCACGCGGTTCTCCCGCTATGTGCCGGGCCAACATCCGAGCTCCCTCGTCCACGTCCGTTTGGGTAGCGTCGGCCAATGAAATTGCCTCCGCCTTCATGTAAAACAAGTACGCGTGAGCAGGGAGCAGGGTTTCAAGAATTTACCAGACGCCCTCGGGCGTCGCTTTCACGGGCCTTCCTTCGCCGGGTTTCAGTACCCAGATCATCGGGTTACCGTCCCCGTCGATGTCGCAGACGGCATTCAACAACAGGCCCGTCTCCCCTACCAGGGCCGCCTGGTAGCTGCAATACACCGAATCATTTCCCGGATTGAAGCCCAACTTCTCGAAACAGGCGTCCTTGCCCCAGGCCCGCGGCTCTCCGGCCGGAGGCTCGGCCGGATGCGGCCCGCAGGCCAGGTATGAGCCCTTTTCCAGCCGGTAGGCGTCTTCGGCGGCCTCGAGCTTTTTGAGCATTGTCTGGACCTCGGAGGCCTTCGACATCCGGATGTACTTGATGAAGGCCGGAATGGCTATGGCCGCCAAGATGCCCACCACGAAGGCACTGCCGGTCATGGCGTCCTGAGAAGCTCGCAGCGTCACGCTTAGCCCATCGACATCCAGTTCGGGCAGGGCCGTCTGGGGCCCCAGGTATTTGTTCATCGTATCCAGAAGCGCCTTGCGGTTCTCGAGCGCGCCGCGGAACGGCTCTGGAATTCCGGTCATCTGGCCCAGATTCAGTCCCAGTGCAAAATAGGCGTAAGCCCTGAACATATATCGCCCGCCGATCATCATCTCGCGCATGCCGGCAAGCAAATAATGCACGTTCTCGGCCGCACGCTGCGTGGTCGATCTCACCCTGAAAAATATTTCTTCGCCGACATCCAGCATCAGGTAACTCAACCCGCGCAGGGTCGTCATCATCGGCGCCTGGGGCTCGCCGATCGTGCGCAGCCACTCGGGCAAAGCGAAAGAGACGCGTACCAGAAACCCTTTCGGAAAGGGCAAAGAAAGATCCTGGTGTAGCTTGTTGTTCGCCCTGGAATCCCTCTTGTTGAAAAGTTGCGGCAAGATCGACATCTTGGCAAGCAGCAATAGTTTGCCGTTTACGATGGCCAGTCCCATGCCCTCGCCTATTTCCCATACCTTTTGCTTGTCGATCGTGCGCGGAGTCGCACCGGGCTGAAAATGCGTCGGAAAATCCGCGGGAAAGTTGCCGGTGACGACAGCGGCCACCTCCGGATCCTGGCCGGGTTTCAACCACAAGCCCAGCGCCGCTTGGCCCAGGTCATGTAACGGATCGAGTCCCAGCTTGGCGGGTGCCGTGGCCAGCATCCCTTCGAACATCTTGCGCTGTGTCTTCCAAAGCTGCAGCAGCTCGGGATTGGCGGCCACCAACGGCACTTTCTCGATTCCGTCCATCAGTCTGTTCAAGGCGCGCCCCTGCGCGGAGATGTCGACAAGTACGAGCAGATCGGCTCCCGGGGGGAGTCGATCGAGCAGGGAGGAAAAGGACACTCCATTCCCGCTTGTCCCGTCTGCTGCGTTTACGGCGGCGGGAGTTTTTTCCGAACACGAGCCGGCTACTAACAGCATCCAGGGCATGGCGAGCAGAATCATGCGTTTCATGTCAAGCTCCTCTGTTGTGACGGTATGCTTCGAATACCATGGGCAGACAGGTATGGTCAAAACAAGTTCGTCTGTGTATCATTGTTTCAAAGGGAGGATCTCATGAAAGTAGCCTTGCTTCGCATCTTGCTGGCAGCAGCGCTGCTGGCTGCCTCGGCCTGTTCGGGCGGATCCGGCAGCGCATCACCGGATTCACAAGACGCCGACGACGCGGACTCCGGCATTTTCGACGGATCGGGCGATCCCGGCTTGCAGCAGGACGACCAGGGAGACGAAGCGATCCTCGACGGCGACGGACGGGTAGAGCCCGATCAGATCGACGGCAGCGACGACGCCGGCGATCCGGATCTTGCCGACGGGGACTCAGACCAGAGCGACACCGTTGACGGGAGCTCCGCAGACGGCGGCGACTCTGGAGATCCCGATTGCTCGTCGACAGGTTCGTTCGACTATTCCTGCGACATTGCAGATCCCGAAAGCTGTCCGGGCGGGTTCTGCGTCTTGGGCATGTGCATCGGACCTGTTCTCGACCCCGAGCGCTGGGCTGCTTGCGGCGACGGAAGTTGTGGACCATGCGAGGACGAGAGTAGTTGCCCGGCCGACTGCGGCTCGCCTCCAGAGACCAGCGGTACGAAAGAATACGGCAACGCCACAACGATAACGGTCTGGGTTCACGGCTTCTACAACAAGAGCGCCGATGAAATGGCCTCGATGGTGTACGGAGAAGAGGACGGTTGCGGCGGCATCCTGAGCGAGTTCGAAAATTACGGAATCCAGCGGCCTTGCGGCAACACCGATGCCAACCGGACGGCACCAAATCAGCTCATCGGTGTCGAGTACTACGGGGGAGTTCCGGCCGCCTGGCTGTCTGCAACCGATGTCGAAGAGATCGAGAACCTTTCCTACGACGGCATCGACGCCCTGCATCGCTACGCAATGATCGTCGCAAAATTCATATCCAACAGGCTGGCTATCTCGGGGGCTACCCATGTAAACCTGGCCTGCCACTCGATGGGCTGCCTGATCTGCCGCTACGTTATCGAGCACGACCTCGAGGGACTGGCCTCCGGAAACCACCTTGTGCGCTGGTTCACCAGCGCCGGGGTCATCGCCGGCGCTCAACTGGCCAGGTTGTACGACAACCCCACGGTGCGGGACAGCGCTCAGCTTCTGGGAATGGAACTCAACGACTTCGTCATCATGCACCCGGACTTCGTCCAGGACAGCACCTGCATCTGGGATCACAAGTTGCATTCCGGAAATAATCCCCTGTTTGCAGGCATGCTGATCCACCATGCCTGCGCCTGCGACCCGCAAATTCAAGAGGCACTCGGCATCGCTTTGCTGGACATCTACAATCCCACGGATGATCCCAACGACGGCATCATGTTCACGGCCGATGAGTACTTCCACTCCCAGGACCCGGCTGCGTCCTTCAGCGCGCCCGACGGCACGCTGCTCGCCTCCACGCACAATCTGGCGCACTTCGATCACATGACTCTACCCGGAACGCAGGCCGCGGCCTTGATGGCCACGGCAAGCCTGTTCCACAGGCGCAAGGTCTTCATTACACTAGACCAGATCGAGTTATTGGCAGACCGCGAGCACCACGACGCTTTAGATGGCGAACACGGCGACCCGCCCGCCGAGATCATCGCCGAGAGCCAGGTTCGCTACAATCCCTATGTCCAGGACACGTTCGGACAAGACATTCTGGTACACGACGACCAGCTCGAATACCGCACTCCCGACATATTCACACAGAACCAGGGCGAGATAGTTCAGCCGGAGCTGAGCATCTTCGAAGGCCCGGTCTTCGACGAAATGAGTTCGCTGCAGCTCGATCTGGAACTGCTGGAGGTCGACTGGTACCCGCACCGCGAAGTGCGCGAATACATCTTCGACTATCAACAGGGCCTTGTAGGTTTTCACGGCCAGCTACAGCTTACAAACGGTGTAGTCACATTCGAAAACGAAAACGCTAGAGTGCGACTCAAGGTAAGAGTCGTTCAGCTATACTAGATATTCCCTAAAAGACTTGCATTTGACAGATTCTCCAATCCTTTGATATATCGAGGCTATGCTCGTATCACATGCGCGTTTCAGGTTTTTTCTGGTGTTTGTAGCCGCCCTGGGAATGTGCCTTGCGAGTGAAATCTCGCGGGCCAAGGGATGGAAAGGGGCCTTGCCCGGCGTCAGCACCCGCAAGCAGGTCGTAGAAAAATTCGGCGAGCCGTTCAAGGATTTTTCCAGGGGCGGCAAGCTGTCGAACGCCTTGAGCTACCAGGGAGACCAGACCATCGAGGGTTCTCTGGAAGCCAACTTTTACTTCGACAAAAACGATGTTCTTTTTCGAATCGATGTATTTCCGGCTCGCGAGATAACAGAAAAACAGGTCAAGCGCATTTTCGGCAAGAAATACGTCGAGCGGGTAACGAAAAAGGGGTTTACTTTCTTCGACTACTATCAGCTCGGAATGGTCGTGTTTTTCGACAAGGATAGCGGTTTCGTAAAAACCTTTATGTTCACAGAACCTGAACAACCGGGAAAAGGCGGGGGTAAGAAGTGATAAGTGCGGACCACACCAGAAGCAGACCGGATTCATGCTCAGCTACGGTCTGACCGGCGGAATAGGCAGCGGCAAGAGCAGCGTAGCCGAGATGTTCCGTGACAAAGGTATACCCACGTTCGATGCAGACGAATTGGGTCACGAGTTGCTTGAAGAAGAAGGTCCAATTACAGCCTCGATCATCGAAAGACACCCCGACTGCAAGGGAAGCCCGAGCTTCATAGACCGTCGAAAACTGGCAGCCAAGGTATTTTCCTCGCCCGCCGAGCGGCGCTGGATCGAGGATCTTTTGCACCCGGCAATCTGGAAGACTTTCATCACGCGCCGCGAACTACTACCACGGCCACGCCCGCCGGCCTGCCTGCTTGAGGGCGCGCTGCTCATGGAAAGCCGCTCGCCTGACTTTCGTCTTGCCGGGTTCGCGGGTTTTCTGGTAGTCACAGCACCCGTGGCCGTCCGCCTGCGGCGCCTGCAGGAACGCGACAAGGCATCCCTAAACAGCCTGGAGAAAAGGCTTGCCGCCCAACTTGCGGAACACGAAAAAATATTGGCCGCCACTCATCTGATCGACAACTCGGGAAATCCCGGCGACACGCGGCATCAGGTAGAGAAGATATATTCGCTCATGTTACAGGAATGTGGAGGAAGTGCATGACTCAGGCTAAGACTACAAAAACAAAGCGTTCAGTTAGGCGAACCGCCCCTGCGGCGCGAAAAAGCAGGAGCAATACCGCAAGTGCCAAGAAAAAACGCACCATCCTGGTCACCGGCTACCCCGGATTCATCGGGAAATGTCTGGTTCGAAAGCTGATCGAGACGGAGCCGCACAGCAACTACTTTCTGCTGGTGCAGGAAAAGTTCGTCAAGGACGCCCAGAAATACATTCGCTCGCTGACGCACAAGAAGCTCAATAACGTAAACATCCTGACGGGCGACATTGCCGACATGCACCTGGGGCTCTCTTCCGATGAACTGCAATTATTGACACGCAAAGTCACCGACATCTACCACCTGGCGGCCATTTCCTACCTGGGTGTCCCGGCTTCCAGCATGTGGCGCGTCAACGTCCAGGGCACCGTCAACCTGCTCGAGATGGCCGAGGAAATGAACCGTCTGAAGAGGTTCAACCACGTCAGCACCTGTTACGTATCCGGAAGTCGCGAGGGAGTGATCACCGAATCCGAACTCGATGCCGGCCAGGCGTTTCGCAACAACTACGAATCAACCAAGTTCGAAGCGGAGAAGAAGGTTCGGAAAGCGTCGAGTTCCCTGCCAATCTCGATTTTTCGTCCATCCATAGTGGTCGGCGACTCGAAGACGGGAGAGATAGGTCGCTTCGACGGCCCCTACTACCTGGGAATGCTGCTGGCCTCGTCACCGGTGTCCGTCCCGTTGCCCCTGCCCGGAAAGGGTGATGCGCCCTTGCACATGGTTCCAACCGACTACGTGATCGATGCCATGTACTACCTTAGTACGCACCCTAAGGCCGTCGGCCTGACGTTTCACATCGTAGATCCCAACCCGCTGGCGGCCAGAAGCGTTTACGAACTGGTTGCGGCGCGATCGGGTAAAAAGGCTCCCCGGCTCAGACTCTCCGCCGCTTTGACCAAGACGCTTTTGAAAATTCCCGGCCTCGAAAAGGTCTCCCGCGCTCATCGCCAGGCCATCGACTATGTCAACACTATGGCCTTTTATAACAGTTCGAACACAGAGGAACTCCTGCGCGACTCCGGGATCCACTGCCCTCGTTTCGAGGAATACATCGACAACCTGATGTCCTACGTCAAGGCAATATACAAGGCCAAGAAGAGAGAAGATGAAGCTTACGATCCTCTGGCATAACTTCGTATGCTGGATTGCGATCAGTAGATCAAGGAACCTCGATCACCTTTTCCTGTAATAGCTGAACGAGAATCCGCATACCGTCGGTGAGTTCGAGGCCACTGACCGATAAGATTTCATCGAAAGACATGCGGCCGTCCACAAGCGACAGGACGAAACCGGCGCGATGATCGAGGTTGAGCCAGATGACCTCGTCCTGAGCCATCAAAACACGCGGAATCTTTCCAAGGTCTCCGATCTTCGAAGAATAGATGGAGATCAGGCCGCTCTGCGCCTCGGCTCGCATTTGAGCTATTTCATCGTTGTCCGGCACTAGTTCGGCAAGTTTTGACAACAAATCCAGCGCACCGCTGAAATCGTCCAGTTCAAGCAGATCCCTGGTGCCTTTCATCAGGGCGGCCACATCATCCGAGCCCATGACTCCGGTCATCGGCGCTTCCGTCACCGTGGATCCCCCACTGGAGCCGACGACAAGATCCAGCGCAGCACCTGACTGTTCGTCGGGCGGCATCTCGGAGGCCACCTGCTCGAAAACATCCGAGTCGGTCTCTTGCATGGTCTCAGATTCCAAATGAGGTTGATCAGCTATTGGCGCAGGATTGTCCCAGGTACTTTGGGGTTGCGCAAATGGCGCCTTGGGCGTCAGCTTAAGAACCTCCGGCGGCTCACGATCGGTCAGTGCCTGCTCCTCGGGCGCCCTGACAATCGTCGGTACCGAAGCGTAGCTTACGGTAACTGCATTGGGTTCTGGTATCGACTCTTGTTCTGGCTGTTTTGGATATGGCGGAAGCGTGGAGGTCGAAAGATCTGCTTCTTTACCCGGCTTCGATGGTTCCGGTTGCGGCTCCGGTTCTGGTTGCGGTTGCGGTTCCGGTTGCGCTGGCGGCGTTGGCGGCTGCGATGCCTTCAATTCGCCCGGCTGGGAGCCAAAATCGTAAAGATCGCCCCACTGCGCAGCCTGCACCACGGGCCGTGCCGGAGGAGAATAGGCTTCCTGGGTGTGTTTGGCGGTCGGCTTGTGCTTGCTAGTCTCCGATGTCGCTGCGGGTTGCTTCGCGACTTCGGCGGGTGCCGGCTGATTTTCTTGCGCAATATTCTCCTCGGCCGGCATTTGAGCCTCTGTGGTGCCGGTCGTGTTCCTTGCGGCTTCGGGATCGGAACCCTCGTCAGGCCGATAGGGCTTGCCGTCCCGGGCCTGGTTCGGCGCCCAGTTCATCTCGACGAACTTCATGTACTCTAAAGCACGCGGGTTTTGCGGTTCGAGTTCCAACACCCGCTTCCAGACCTCGCATGCTTCTTGAACCTGCCCGAGACCATAGTGAGTCAGTCCCTGGTCCAGAAGCTGCCGGATGGAAGCCTGGTCGGTCATGGGACCTGATATTATCTATATCACCCGCGGGATGCAAGGTTCTGAAATGTATCAATGGTTCTTTGCAAACCATCCATGACGTCCGAGAGACTCTCCCGGCTGCCCCGCTCGATTGCCAGGCGGGCGCGCTGGACGAAGGATTCAGCCTTCTTCAGAGCATCCCGACTGAACTTCGAAGAGGCAATCACCTCCTGTACAACGGGAAACAGTTTTTCTATCTTGCCGATCATGGCCTCTGCGTCCGACCTCATCTTCTCGAATTGCTCGTCCTGGACCATCTCGACCAGGTAGTCCTGGGTCTCTTCGGTCATTTGCTGGATCTCATCCTCGGTCAGGCCGCTGGTCGCCGTAACGATGATTGACTGGCGGCGGCCGGTCTCCTGGTCGCGCGCGGATACGCCCACGATACCGTCGGCGGAGATCTCGAAAGATACCTCGATATCGACTTCTCCCCGGGGGGCTTCACGCAACCCGGTCAGGATGAACTCCCCGAGCAGCTCATTTTCCGCGGCCACCCTGCTCTCACCCTGAAAAACCATGATCTTGACAGTCGTCTGCCCATCCTTGACTGTGGTGAAAATATGCGCGGCGCTGGTAGGAACCGTTGTGTTCTTTTCTATCAATATCTGGAAGTAACCGCCGACAATCATGATCCCCAACGAATGCGGCGTGACGTCCAGCAACAATGTCTCTTCTTCATCTTCCTTTTCGGCTCCTGCAATCAGCGCATAACCCTGGATGGCGGCGCCCAACGCGACGACTTCGTCTGGATGGACGTTCTTTGACGGCTCGCGCTCAAAAAACTTGCGTACTTCCTGCTGTACCCTTGGCATGCGACTTTGCCCGCCAACGAGAATAACCTCGGCTATATCGGCTTTACGTATGCCCGCCTCGCGAATCGTTTTCTCACATATCTGGATGGTGCGTTCCACCAGGTCGACCGTCAACTCCTCCAGCTTTGAGCGTGTAAGCATCTTCTGAAAGTGAACCGTCTTGCTCTTGCCGGTACTGAAGAGGAACGGCAGGTTGATCTCGACTTCGTTTTGAAAACTCAGCTCGCACTTGGCTTTCTCAGCGGCGTCCTTGACGCGCTGCAAGGCCATCGGATCTTGGCGCAGGTCGACGTCGTGCTCCTTGGCGAACGTGAAAACCATCCAGTCGGCAATCCGGTTGTCAAAATCCTCGCCTCCCAGAAACGTGTCGCCGGCGGTCGAAATTACCTCATATACGCTGCCGCCGATCTCGAGGATCGAAATGTCGAAAGTTCCACCACCAAGGTCGAACACGGCCACCCGCTTGTCCATCTTCTTGCCGAAGCCGTAGGCCAGGGCTGCCGCCGTCGGCTCGTTTATGATCCTGATGACATCCAGGCCTGCGATACGGCCGGCATCCTTGGTTGCCTGCCGCTGCCCGTCATTGAAATAGGCCGGTACCGTAATGACGGCGCGATCGCAGGCTTCCTGCAGGTAGTAATCGGCCACCCTTTTCATCTCGGTCAGCACCATGGCCGAGATCTCCGGAAGGCTAAAATCCTTGTCTCCCAGGTGTATGCGAATGTCGTCGTGAGGCCCTTCCACGAGTCTAAAGGGAACGTGGCTGCGCATGTCCTGGACAATCTCGCTATGCCATTTGCGACCTATGAAACGCTTGGCGCCATAGACCGTGTTCTTGGGATTCGTTACCGATTGACGCTTGGCCAGGTGACCAACCAGCCTGCGCTTTCCTGCCGTAAAGGCCACCATCGAAGGGGTCGTGCGATAGCCTCCCTTGTTGGCGATGACGACCGGAGCACCCTGTTCGACAATCGCCACGCATGAATAGGTGGTTCCCAGGTCGATTCCCAGCACGTTGTCCATGCAGCTCTCCTTAAACCTCTCTTACCTGGCCTTCTTCTTAAGATCCTTTAGCAAAGCCGCAGTCCGTTCGTCCAGAGGATTCTCGGCAACGTACTGCGATAACTCCCTGACGGCGTTCTTGTGCATTCCCATGGCCACGTAGATTCGCCCGAGAATCAGAACGATCTTGGTGTTGTCGGGTTCGAGCTGTTTCGCCATACGGCAAAAAGTAAGCCCTTGCCGAAGATCACGATTCAGTTCGAGTAGCAGCGTCGCGGCATGCAGCATCGGCCGCGCATCGCTCGGGTTAGCCTCGATGGCACGCAGGTAGGCCTCGAGCGCCTCCTCCTGCCTGCCCATCGATTCTTCCCCCTGCCCGCGTTTGAACTCTTTTGTCGCGCGCATCTCAGACGCCTTGGGGTTTACTTCATCGTGCAGTCTCTGGATCTCATCGTTGTCCGGGTCGAGCACCAGGGCGATCTTGGCGCTGTTGGCTGCCTGTAGCAGGTCGCCCTCCTGTTTGTGTCTGATGGCCTCCTCCAGGTGTCGCCTGGCCTTGGCCTTCTGCCGGCCGATCGGCATGCGCCTCATCAGGCGCTTCCGGCGCTCTTCCTTCAGCTGCAAGTCTCTCTGTTTCAGATCTT
>Ga0315535_1001685_pt1 | contig 14545 bp, 11 predicted proteins | sample SalMarSW160220MG_2_FD_203092 | JGI IMG/M metagenome (GOLD analysis project Ga0315535, IMG submission 203092) | Salt marsh sediment microbial communities from the Plum Island Ecosystem LTER, Massachusetts, United States - Salt Marsh Sediment SW1602-20 ...
ATGCCGTGAATGTCCGCGTGACGGGTGAAGAACGTCAGTCCCCATCGTTCATCGAAGAAGACGGGCGACTCGGCACGCAGGCGTGCGAACGTCGGGTAGGGGTCGTCGATGAACTCGGGAGCGTAGGAGTCGAACATCCGAACCCATTCTTGAGGCGATGGCCGGCTTCGTCCAATGGCGGGACGATGACCTTGGTTCGAGAGGTGACGGAGCTGCCCTCCACTGCAACAGGGTCGGCGTGGGGGATCGTCGACGGCCATCAGGTGGGCGCTCTCCACCACAAACGCCCGCATGCGCTGTCGAGGATTGGTCGGTCAGGATCGGCTCGGCGCCGGCTCCAGAAAGCCGGAGGCTATGACCGGAGACGCGGTAGGTTGTCGCTCGAGGCGATCCGGGAGGGACTCGTGACCTCGATACTGTTCACCGCCACGCATGGATCCGATGATCCGACGAAGGCGACCATCCCATTCATCGGTGCCGTGGGAGCTCTCGAGGCGGGTCATCGACCGAGAATCGCACTTCTCGGAGAAGGCGCCTACCTGGCGATAGAGAGCGTGGTCGATGCGATCCACGGCATCGGGTTTCCGCCGCTCAGCGTGTTCTTCTCCCGCATCATCGAAGAAGGCGTCCCCGTCTACGTCTGAATGCCGTGCGCCGACGCCCGGGGGGTGTCATCGCAGGATCTGGAGAGGATCAATGGGGAGCTGATCAACGGAACCCAGTGGGCCGAACTGATTGCGGCGGCCGATCGGGTCGTGACGGTCTGATCGACGGTCAGACGCCGCGTTTGCTCGACGCTGCGATGACCATTTGATAGTCCAGGGATTTCGACCGGGCTTCCCGGTTGCCGTCACCTGCGAAGATGGACGGGTGCACGATGTGAGCCTGGTGTTCACCCAGGAGCAGTTCGATGAGTTCGCTCGCCTGAGCGGTGACGACAACCCGATTCACGTCGACGCCACGTTTGCCGCCGGCACCCGCTTCGGTCGCACCGTCGCACACGGCATGTTTCTCTTCTCGGTGATGAGCGCTGCGCTTGCCCGAGTTGAAGGCTTTCGGCCGGTCTACCAGGAGCTGTTGTTCAACGGCCCGACGTACGCAGGAGAGGAGATGACCCTCAGGTTCACGCCGATCGAGGGAGGGTTCGAGGAGCGTCTTCTCAATCCCGCAGGCGACCAGATCACGAGCGGGCTCGCCCTCGGATCGACTCCTCCGCCGCCTGTGTCCGCTCCTGTCGACCCGTCGGCCGTCCTCAAAGGACTCCGGATCGGGATGCATGCGTCTCGGGTCCGAACGTTCACCCAGACCGACGTCGACTCCTACTGCCGGCTGGTCGACGACCCGAACGACTACGGAGTGCCGGGTCCGCTTCTCGGCGGATTGGTGTCCGCCCTGCTGGGCGTCGAACTGCCCGGTCCTGGCGCCAACTGGTTGAAACAGCGTTACACGTTCGTTCGGCCGGTGCCCGTCGACGTGCCGGTGCAGGCGGCCGTGACGATCTGCCGGCTGCGCCCGGCGAAAGAACTCGTCAACCTCACCACGATCGTCGAGGCGGACGGACAAACAGTCGTCGTCGGTGAAGCGTTGGTGCTGGTCAAGGACGTCGCCGGTTGAGGAAGGCTTCGATCCCTGCGAGTGCCTCGTCTGTCACGACCTGTTCGACGAACAACTGCCGCTCACGTTCGAGCGCCGAGGCGACCGACTCCAGGTCTGCGTTCAGACCGCGCTTGACAGCTCGTGTCTTCAGGCCGGCAAGCGCCACTGCCGCCGCACGGGCGCCGGCCGCGGCGTCGTAGGCGATCTCGTCGACCAGCCCCCATTCGAGGGCCTGATCCGCCGTGATCGTCGAGTTGTGAAAGAGGGTGGTAGACGCGTGGGCTCGCCCGATCCGGTCGGGGAGGAGTGCCGACCAGCCGCCGTCCGGGGCGAACCCTACGACCGAGTACCAGGGCGTGAATGATGCTGTGGGGGCGGCGACGACCAGGTCGGCCGCGAGGACCAAGCCCAGAGAGCCACCGGTGACCGCGCCGTGCACGGCAGCGACCACGGGCTGGTCGATGCGCATGAGCGTGAGCATGGCTTCGTTGAGGAGGCCGACGATCTCGGAGGCGTAGCCGGCAAGGTCATGCCCGTGCGCATGGAAGGCGGCGACATCGCCACCGGTCGAGAACGAGCGACCGTTGGCAGCCAGGACGACCGATCGGACATCCGGCAGGCCTGCGACATCGACAGTGCGGCCGATGAGGGACGAGAGCAGTTCAGGGACGAGAGCGTTGTGGCGTTCCGGACGGTTCAAAGTCACGGTCGCGAGTGGTGGTTCAACCGTCGACAGGACGAGGTCGGTCATGGGGTGTGCGAAGCGACGAGTTGCCGCTTGAGTACTTTGCCTGCCGCGTTCCGGGGCAACTCATCGGTGGTCACGACGTGCTTCGGGATCTTGTATCTGGCGAGCTTGTCGCCACAGAACGCGATGACGTCATCTGGATCGAACGAGTTCTCGTCGCGTGGGACGATGATGGCAAGACCGACCTCCCCCCAACGATCGTCCGGAATGCCGATGACTGCGACGTCGAGGACGTTGGGGTGGTGGAAGAGGACCTGCTCGACCTCCGCCGGGTAGACGTTCTCTCCGCCCGAGATGAACATGTCTTTCCACCGGTCGATGAGGTAGATGTAGCCGTCGTCGTCGGACCGCGCAGCGTCGCCGGTGTGCAGCCAGCCGTCGGTGAACGACGATTCGTTCGCCTCGGGACGCTCCCAGTAGCCCGGTGTGACGTTGGGGCCACGCACCCACAGCTCGCCGATTTCGTCGACCGGCACGTCGATGCCTTCGTCGTCGACGATGCGGATCTCCGTGTGGAGCACGGGCTTACCGACCGACCCTGCCTTGGTCATGGCGTGGGCCTCGTCCGTGAGGAAGATCGTCGGGGAGGTTTCCGTCATCCCCATGCCCTGGCGGATGATCACGCCGCGGTCCGCGTACCGTTGCAGGAGGGCGACGGGCATCGGTGCACCGCCGCATGCCCAACTCCGGACCTTCGACAGGTCGGCGTCGGTCCATCCGGGATGTTCGGCGAGGAACTGGTAGATCGCCGGAACACCGAAGAAGTGGGTGACCTCGCCGGAGACGAGCCACCGGAGGAGGCGCTCCGGGTTGAACTCGCGCAGATTGATGGACGTCGCACCGATATGCAAGCACGGGGTCGTGTAGAGATTGAGTCCGCCCGAGTGGAAGGTGGGGAGGACGTTGAGGTTGGTCGAGTCGAAGGTGAGACCGACTGCGTTGCCGATGTTGACGGCGTTCCAGAAGAACATGCCGTGCGTCGTGATCGCGCCTTTTGGGTGTCCGGTGGTTCCGGACGTGTACAGGATCGCCCACGGGTCGTCGTGATCTGCGGTGACCGGATGTACGGCGGAGGGGTCCGAGCTCGCCTTGGCAGCTTCATAGTCGGGACCTAGCTGGAGTTTCACCGGCACGTCGAGTTGGGGGACAGTCGTTGCGTAGGTGTCCTCATAGATGAGGACCTTCGGTCGGCAGTCGTTGATGATGAACTGGAGCTCTGGGACGGCCAGCCGCCAGTTGAGCGGGACCAGGATCGCCGAGAGTTTCGCGCATGCGAACAACGCCTCGAACATGTCGGTGGTGTTGCCTGCCAGGATGGCGACGCGGTCCCGTTTCGACAGGCCGTTTGCCGAGAGCCAGTCGGCGAGTCGTCGGGTCTGCTCTTCGAGGTTGGCATAGGTGAGGGTGATGCCGCGGCCGTCGTCGATCAGCGCGACCTTGTCAGGGTGAAGGTCGGCGTGGTGACCGATCCAGTCATAGGCGGGGATCGCCATGTGCCCTCCACTCGTCGCTGTGAAGCGATCCTACCCACGTGAACCCCGGGCTCGGCGCGCGCCCCCAGGGGTGGCGTCGAGCCCTGAGTCGAGGACAATCGGGGGTCAGGCCGCGGCCCGGTCGCGGCTCCACACGATCAACGCGACGGACGCAAGGATGATCGGCAGTGCGATCCACACCTGTCCAGTGAGGTGTTCTTGGCCGAGCGTGATGCCGAGGATCACCGCAAAGAAGGGGTTGACATACGCGTAGGAGGTGGCCAGCGCGGGACGCACCGTGCGCAGCAGGTAGGCGTACGCACTGAAACCGATCAGTGAACCCGGCACGACCAGCCAGGCGAGTGCGAGCCACGACTTGAGGCTCGGCATCGCCGTGATGGATTCACCGAGCGCGAGGCCCACCAGGCCGAGCACGACGCCACCGCCGAGCATCTCGATCGCTGCAGACATCAAGCCCCGAGGCAGGTCTGTGTGCGATGACCACACCGACCCGAACGCCCACAGGACCGGTGATATGACCACTAGTGCGAGCCCGAGCGGCACCGCCTTGAAGTCTCCCTCCCCCGCGAGCAGTGCAACGCCCGCGAGTCCGACGGCGATGCCGATCCACTCGGTGCGGTTTGGCCACCGCCCGAAGAGTCCCGACACGAATGCCGCCCACACCGGGACCATCGCGACTGCGGTTGCGGTGATACCCGATCCGACGCCGAGGTCCTCCGCGTACGTCACGAGGCCCAGCCCTCCGACGAACAGGAGGACACCGACGGCGACTCCGTTGCGCCACTGACGTCCGGTGGGCATCGCCGCGTTTCGAAGTCGGAGCGAGACGAGCAGGATCGACCCTGCCAGCAGCATACGAATCGAGGTGCCCAGAAACGGTGGGAACGTCTCAACCATGAAGCGCAATGCCAGATACGTGGAACTCCAGATGACGTATACGGCTGCGAGCGCCGCCACGACGAACCACTTTGTGGACATGCGTTCCCTACTGAGGCGAGAGGCCGCGCAAGCGTACCTGCCATAGGATGGGCGCGTGACACGGCTCGACTCGGCACTCGGACGTCCCATCCTGTGGAACTACCCGTCGAACCGGTTCGCCGTGATCGCTTCGGCAGCCGGCACCTTCGTCCTGGCGATCACCCGCCTCATGGGCGACCGGCCCGTCACGATCGGAAACGTGGTCGGTTCCTTCGGCGCCCTGTTTCTTGCCTGGGCGGTAGGCAGAGAGCTCGATCCTGATGAGAACCTCTCGGCGGGTGTCGCCCTCGTGCTCGCGTTCGTCGCGCTGCTTCAGTTCGGGTTCGCCTCCTTGTGGCTCGTCGGCGGGGTGCTGCTTGGCACCCGGTTGATCGTCGGGACAGTCGGCGTCTCGGTGCGCTGGGGCGACGCAGGAGTCCTGGCGGTGGTGGCCGCGTACCTTGGCTACCGCTACGCGTCGTGGATCGTGATCGCCGCAATGGTGGTGGGAGCGGTGGTCGCCGGTGGCCGGAGGCGGGCTGCGGCCGGACTGCTCGTTGCGGCCGGAGGTGTGTTCGGGCTGGTCGTCTCGAACATTTCGGCCGGATTGGGACTCCCGTCTGGCGCGACACTGGTCGCTCTCGTCGGCGTCGTGGCCTCCATCGTCATTCTCTGGAATGGTCCGGCTCCCGTTTCGGTGACCGATCGGCGCTCCAGGCCGATCGATCGGCACCGGTTGCTGGCTGGGAGGGTCGCCGCAGCGCTCTCGGTCGCCGTCGTGTCGCTCCAGACGGGGTTCTTCGCCGCCCTGAGTCCGGTCGGGGCCGCACTGTTGGGGGCCGCAGTCGTCCGGCTCGTCAGGTTCACTCGAGCCGAGCTGAAAGAGTGAAGGCGGCCGTTCCCTCGGCGCAAAGGCCTCGACGTGACGGCGAGCAACCTCCGCGCGTTCCGGGCGGTCCCGGGAATGTGGGTCGTGTCAATCGAGCAGCCGGTCTGCGGCGCTACGTGCCGAGTTTCAGAATCATCGAGATCAGCGCGATGACGACGACCCCGACGTCGATGAGCACGAGCACTCCGAATCTGTTGTAGAGGGCTCGAAGCTTCGGTAGGTCCCCTGTCTGGTGCGCCTGCTGGAGTGATTTGGTCGCCGGTCCGGACACCCTGGCTCCGAACACCGCACCGTTGACGACGGCGACGATCCCGATGATCACGAAGAGGTTGGTGAACTTCCATGGGCTGTCGAGCACCAACACCACCCCGCTGATCAGAACGATGATGCCTGCCGGCATGAAGAGGAGATTGCCGATCTTCTCGAACGAGACGGCCAACCCCGCCCCTGTTGCCTCCGCCTGCCTTCCGGCCATTGAGGAGAGAAGGGCGACCGCCACTCCTGCACCGAGCCAGCTCGCGGCAGCCAAGATGTGAATGATGAGCAATGTGGTGTGCATGCGAGGCAGGCTACCGGTGGTCGCGGCCAAGTCCAGGATGAATATGGTAGAACTCGAGCGCGCGGCGCCTGGTCCGGCCGGGCCGATGCTTCACCGGCCGGCTACCACTCGATCAGCGCGGGCAGTGTTTGGCAGAGGTGACAGAGTGTCGAACCTCGCCTGGCGAGCCTCGCCAGGCGAGCACCGGCACCCTCGAAGCCGGGCGTCACAGGCTTTTCTGCGGGAACGTGCGGCCGGCCAGGCGGACTCGCACCTACGACGAGACGTGGGCATCCAACCCGAGGAATGCGCCGAAGCGCGCCGCCTCGGAGGTGATGCCCTTGGCGGTCTTCTTGGTGAAGTCGGCGAATGCACTCGGTGTGACCGTGACAGTGTTCGCCTTCAGGCCACGTTTCCACGTGCCTTCGATCCGGCCGTCGATCACGACGATCGGACTGAACATGCCGTTCAGACCTCGATTGACGAGCTCAATGTCCGCTGGGTCGATGATTGCACTCCGGTCCTTGTAGCTGATCATGTACTCGTCGAACGACGGAAGGAGGTACACGCCGTCCTCCGCTGCCGTCGCGTGGTCGGGACCCGTGTAGTAGGTAGCGCCGTCGATCGTGTCCTCGACGAGGTCCGCCGATGCGATCCCCGCACGAACGTCCTTCATCCTCAGGCCACTCCACCATGCGAAGTCCTGTGCCGTCGCGGGACCGTGACTCGTGAAGTAGCGTCGGGTTGCCTCGGAGATCGCCTCCTCACGTGTCAGATCACGCCGGTTGCGCACCCAGTCGTCGAGCAGGACGAACGTGTACTCCTTGCCCTGGCGCGGCCCGAAGCAGCTGATTGCCTCTTGTCCGATCCGCCACAGCAGATGGACCCCACGGCTCTTGTCGACTGGTACCCCCGCGGCTTCCATGCGTTCCTTCAACGCGCCCCGAGTGAGGCACCCCTCTTTCTCCAACGCCTCGACGACGACTCTTCGTGCCTTGACCAGGTGATCCTCGTCGAGGCCGAGCCTGGCCATGTTCTTGCCGTACGCCTTGATGATCCGCTCTTTCGTGAGGCTCATCATCCAGTGCACGTCCTCGGCAGCGGCGAAGTGGATGGTGCGTCGCATCGTCCAGGTGCGAACGATCGAGCCGTCCTCGATGGCGGCCTCGACATCGGCCTCGGTGCAGCCTGTCGTTCGCAGCCCAATCGCCCACAGGCTCATCAGGTAGTCCTGTGCCTGCATCGCACCCATCCACGACACGACCTCCGCCGGCGTGGAGAACGAGCTGTTCGAGATCCGCTGGTTGGCGAGACGAAAACGAGTGATGTCTGCGGGTGTCACAGGAGGGCATCCTATCGACGGGCCGCCACAAGATCCCGGAAGGCGCAGGCCGCTACTGTCCGTCGTACTCTTCGACCGTGTCCTCGATGATGTCCAACGCAACATCCGCAGCGGCCAGGATTTCCGGGGTGTCGCCTCCGGCGTGGTAGCGACGCTGAGCTACGACCCGGGAGATGCCGGTGCTGGCGATCAGCATCGCGCACACCCGGCATGGTTCCATCGAACAGTAGATCGTTGTGCCTTCCAAGGGCAGGCCGTATCTGGCCGCTTGGGCGATCGCGTTTTGCTCCGCGTGCACCGTCCGGACGCAGTGCTGGCGGACGGTCCCGTCGTCATCGATGACCTTCTTCAGGTCGTGGCCGGCTTCGTCGCAGTGGGGCATCCCGGAAGGAGACCCGACATACCCGGTGCAGACGATTCGCTTGTCACGAACGACAACTGCCCCTGACTTGCCTCGATCGCACGTGGCACGCATCGCCACCTGGTGCACCAACTCGAGGAAATACTCGTCCCAACTCGGTCTCATGACCTGCACGATACCGGGCCGTGAAGGGGGGAGGGAGGCCGGCTGCTGTACATCCCCGATCGGTAAGATCATCCGATGGTCAGGCCCCTTCATCCGACGAAGGAACTCGAAGCTGCTGTCGCGGACGTGCTGGGGGACAGGATCGTTCGATGGACACCTGTGCCGGGTGGTGGGCCGCTCGGGAGCTCGACCTGCCCCCTCCCGCGTAGTCGCCACTTGCTGGAAATCGGCGCCGCAAGACTCGCGATATCTCATATATGAGATATCCTTGCGGCAATGGACTACAAGGATCGTATCGGCAACCTCATCAGGGATGCACGCATTCACCGAGGACTGACCCAGACGCAACTCGCCGAACTGCTCTCAACCAGCCAGAGCGCCGTCAACCGCATCGAGAAGGGCCAGCAGAATCTGAGCCTCGAAATGCTCGCCAGGATCGGCGAGGCACTCGATTCTGAGATCGTCGCCGTCGGTGCCGGCCCCACCCACCTTCGGGTGACCGGCCCGACCACCCTCGAGGGAAGCATCGAGGTCAAGTCCTCCAAGAACGCGGGCGTTGCGCTGCTGTGTGCCTCGTTGCTGAATCGAGGCCGCACGACGCTGCGCAGGGTCGCGCGTATCGAGGAGGTCAACCGCCTCCTCGAGGTGCTCGGCAGCATCGGAGTCCAAACCCGGTGGCTCGGCGATAACGATCTCGAGATCATCCCGCCGCAAGATCTGGATCTCCTCTCGATGGATGAGGATGCCGCCCGGCGGACACGGTCCATCATCATGTTCCTGGGGCCTCTGCTTCACCGATACGACACGTTCGAGTTGCCGTACGCCGGTGGGTGCACCCTCGGACTGCGCACCGTCGAGCCGCACATGTCGGCGTTGCGTCGCTTCGGGCTCGAAGTGAAGGCCTCCGAGGGCAGCTACCACGCGACCGTCAACCGGGCGATCGAACCCGAGCGGCCGATCGTCCTCACCGAACGGGGCGACACGGTGACAGAGAACGTCCTCATGGCAGCGGCGCTACACCCGGGGACCACGATCATCCGCAACGCCTCATCCAACTACATGGTGCAGGACCTGTGTTTCTTCCTCCAGAAACTCGGTATCGACATCCAGGGTGTCGGAACCACGACGCTCACCGTCACGGGGCACGCCGACATCGACGTGGACGTCGACTACGCGCCCAGCGAGGATCCGATCGAGGCCATGTCGCTGTTGACCGCAGCCATCGTCACCGGCTCGTCGATCACCATCAAGCGCGCCCCGATCGAGTTCTTGGAGATCGAGCTGTCGCTCCTCGAGGAGATGGGTCTCAAGTACACGCTGTCGGATGAGTACTTGGCACGGAACGACCGGACCCGCCTGGTCGACATCACCACCCAACCATCGGAGTTGCACGCACCAATCGACAAGATCCATCCGATGCCGTTTCCCGGCCTGAACATCGACAACCTGCCGTTCTTCGCTGCGATCGCGGCTGTCGCAGAAGGGCAAACGCTCATCCACGACTGGGTGTACGAGAACCGTGCGATCTACCTGGTGGAGCTCAACAAGCTCGGTGCCGAGGTGACTCTCCTCGATCCGCACCGAGTGATGATCGAGGGTCCGACCCGCTGGTCGGGTGCCGAAGTGATCTGTCCGCCTGCGTTGCGCCCAGCCGTCGTCATTCTGCTGGCCATGCTCGCCTCAAAGGGAACATCGGTACTGAGGTCCACCTACGCGATCCACCGTGGGTACGAAGGTCTGGCCGATCGACTCAACCTGCTCGGCGCCAACATCGAACCGTTCAGGGATATCTAGAGGGCTCGCGAAGCGAGCTCGTTGTCGGTTCTGGGTTCTGGGTAGGAACTTGCCTTGCAGTGGAGTCGCCGGAGTAGCGGGCAGTGCGCGGTCTGCGTTGCTGGGAACGGCCCCCTCCGGCGTCAAGCAACAGCTTGACGCCACCTCCCCCAACACTCGGCCTTCGGCCTCGCGAGGGGAGGAAACAAGAGGCGGGCTCTGCTCGCCGTCGTCGGTTTTGGGTTCTGGGTAGGAACTCGCCCCGAAGTCTCGTGTCGTGTTCAGGTCGCGTTCCTACTGATGACTGATGACTGTGTACCGGCGTGCTGCCTCGCAACAGGCGAGGCAGCACGCCATCATTGCCCCGTGACCATCGACGAACTGCGCACCCGCATCGACGGTCTGCCCCCATCCGATCGCCGTTCCTTTCGGCGTCGTCTCACCGGGGCGGCCGGCATCACCGCGTCGTCGCGTCGCGAGGCGGTCCTTGCGGTGATCGAGGCCGACCTGACCGCCACCGAGGGGAGGCTGACCACACGTCGTAGTTCGATCCCCGCGATCACCTATCCCGAGGACCTTCCGATCGTCGGCCACCTCGACGAACTGGCCGCGCTGATCGCCGAGCACCAGGTGGTGATCGTCTCCGGCGAGACAGGGTCGGGCAAGAGCACCCAGATCCCCAAGTTGTGCCTCCAGATAGGTCGGGGTGTCAACGGACTCATCGGTCACACCCAGCCTCGCCGCATCGCCGCCCGATCGATTGCCGAGCGTCTCGCTGAAGAGACCGGGACCGAGGTTGGTGGCCTGGTGGGGTACGCGGTCAGGTTCACCGACCGGGTCGGCGATCGGACGCTCATCAAGGTCATGACCGACGGGCTTCTCCTCGCCGAGATCCATCGCGACCGCCGGCTGCGCCGCTACGACACGATCATCGTTGATGAGGCACACGAACGAAGCCTCAACATCGACTTCCTGCTCGGCTACCTCAAGACGCTCCTACCGCGCCGTCCGGACCTGAAGGTGATCATCACATCGGCGACGATCGACACCGAACGATTCTCGACGCACTTCGAGGGTGCGCCGGTGGTAGAGGTGTCGGGCCGTGCCTACCCCGTCGAGGTTCGGGAGCGGCCGTTCGATGAGGATGGCCAGCCGGAAGCGATCGCGTCGGCCGTCGTCGAACTCTCCGCCGAAGGGCGGGGCGACATCCTCGTGTTTTGCTCAGGTGAGCGGGAGATCCGGGACGCCGTTGAGGCGATCGATGACCTGCGCCTGCGCAACACTCACACGCTGCCGCTGTACGGACGGCTTTCCGCAGCCGAGCAGCACCGGATCTTCCAGCCCCACAGTGGCCGCAGGGTCGTCGTCTCAACGAACGTCGCAGAGACGTCGTTGACGGTCCCCGGCATCCGGTATGTCATCGACGCAGGCACGGCGCGCATCTCCCGGTACTCGCGCAGGACGAAGGTGCAGCAGCTGCCCATCGAACCGATCTCGCAGGCCTCGGCCGACCAGCGAGCCGGGCGGTGCGGTCGCCTCGGACCGGGGATCTGCGTCCGCCTCTACGACGACTACGAAGTCCGACCGGCGTTCACCGAACCGGAGATCCTGCGCACGAACCTCGCATCCGTGATCCTGCAGATGGCCGCCCTCGACCTTGGCGACATGGCCGGGTTCCCGTTCCTCGACCCCCCTGACGCACGCAGCATCCGCGACGGCGTTGCGATGCTCGAAGAGCTCGGAGCCGTGAACCCCGCGCACGAGGGCACCGGACGCTGGTTGACGAAACTGGGACGGCTCCTGGCGAGGTTCCCCCTGGATCTCCGGCTCGCACGGATGCTGGTCGAAGCCGGTCGCAACGGGTGCCTGTCGGAGGTGCAGGTGATCGCAGCCGCCCTGGCAATCCGCGACCCGCGGGAACGCCCGGCCGAGCACCGTCAGCACGCCGATCAGCTCCACGCGCGATTTCGGGATCCCGACTCGGACCTGCTGTCGTGGCTCCGGCTGTGGGAGTACCTCCAAACGGAGCGCAGGGCCCGTAGCTCGAACCAGTTTCGGAAACTGTGCCGCGACGAGTACCTGCACGAGGCGCGTGTCCGGGAGTGGCAACACATCCACGCCCAGCTCGGCGATCTCGCCCAGGAACTCGACATGGTCCGCAACACGACCCCTGCTCCACCGGAGGCGATTCACCGGTCGATCCTCACCGGGCTCCTCTCCCACGTCGGAGTCAAGAGTCCGGAGGGGTACGAGTATCGAGGTGCTCGTGGCGCCCGCTTCTACATCGCGCCAGGATCGGCCCTCTTCAAAGGGGCACCCGAATGGGTGATGGCCGGGGAGCTCGTCGAAACGAGCAAGCTGTGGGCGCGTGACGTGGCACCCGTCAAACCCGAGTGGATCGAAAAGGCTGCCGTCCACGTGACCCGATCCTCCACCTCGGACCCGTGGTGGGATGCCCATCGGGGGGCCGCCGTCGCCGCCGAAACCGTGACCCTGTACGGCCTGCCACTGATTACCGACCGAACCGTTCTGTATGGCCACGTCGACCCGGTCGGGGCCAGGGAGCTGTTCATCAGGTCCACGCTCGTTGCCGGCGAGTGGGAAACGCGCCACGAGTTCGACGCTCACAACAGGGCAATGATCGAACATGTCCACGACCTCGAGGCCAGGGAGCGACGAACAGACCTTCTCGTCGATGACGACATCCTGTTCGAGTTCTTCGACACGAGGGTGCCCGCCGACGTCGTGTCGGTCCGTCACTTCGACCGCTGGTGGAAGGATGAACGGCAACGACATCCGCGTTTGTTGCACCTGTCGCTCGACGATCTGATCGACCCGCGGGTTGCCGCTCCGGACACCGAGGCCTTTCCTGACGAGTGGCGGCACGGCGATGTGACCATGCCGCTCTCCTACGCCTTCGAGCCGGGAACCGACTTCGACGGTGTGATCGTTGACGTCCCCCTCGGGCATCTCGATCGGGTCGACCCCTCGGTGTTTGATTGGCACGTGCCGGGCTACCGCGTCGAGTTGATCACAGAGCTGATCAGGACCCTCCCGAAATCGTTGAGGAAGCCGTTCGTCCCGATCCCCGACACGGCCAGACTCGTCGCCGAGAAGCTCGATCCCGCGGATGGCAGGCTCGTCGTCACGTTGCGACGGGAGCTGTCCCGTCTCGCCGGTGACCAGATTCCGCTCGATGCCTTCGACCTGGACAGGTTGCCGGCACACCTGCGACCGTCGTTTCGCATCGTGGACGACCGAGGCGAGCCGGTTGCCCAGGGTGACGATCTCGCAGAGCTCAAAGGGCAGCTCAAGGAGCAGGCGCGCGCCGCCACCGGCCCGGGCCATGACCTCGAGCGAATCGGATTGACTTCGTGGAGCATTGGCGAGTTGCCACGGGTCGTCGAGATAGGGGATCCGCCCGTCAAGGCATATCCGGCGCTCGTGGACGAAGGTGGCTCGGTCGCGGTCCGTCTTCTCGCAACACCGCTCGAGCAGGCGGACGCCATGTGGAAGGGGTGTCGCCGCCTCCTCGCGCTCAACCTTCCATCGATAGGGCGGATCCTGCGGCTGCTCCTCACCGACGAAGCCAAACGATCAGTGCGGTCGGGGCCGCATGGATCACCGGCCGAGTGGACCGCCGACTGCACGACATGTGTCGCCGGTTCCGTTCTCACCGACGCTGGTGCACCAGCCTGGAACGCCGTCGAGTTCGACGCCCTCCTTGCCACGGCCCGCGATAACCTCGCCGAACGCGTCGACGCCGTCGGGGGAGCGTCGCTCGAAGTCCTCGCAGTTGCCGCCGAGGTGCGGAGGGCTCTCGTGGGGGTGGAGGGCCCCGCAGGCGACGACATGCGTGGCCAGCTCGACCAGTTCGTCTATCCCGGGTTCGTCACCTCGGTCGGAGCAGGTCATCTCGCCGACGTCGAACGGTACCTGCGCGCCATGCAGCGCCGGCTGGAGCGCCTCGCGGTGGATCCCGCCCGAGATGCCGAGCTGATGGCAAACGTGCAGCACCTCGAGGCGGAGCATGATCGACTCGTCGGCGTGATCGGCCCGACACCAGAGCTGGCCGATATCGCGTGGATGCTCCAGGAACTGCGTGTCAGCTTCTTCGCTCAGACGCTGGGCACCCGCGGCAAGGTGAGCGAACAACGTATCGCGAAAGCGCTCGCCGACGCGGCTCGGTAGTCGGCGACCGGGTGGTGATCGCGATGGCCGTACGGCTGTCGCGGGCGACCGGGCAGCTGTCTGCGTGGAACCCGAGCACGCGTTCCACTGTGGCCCATTGATCATCCTCGACGTCGGTCCACGAAGAGGAATGTTGGTCCCCCCAGCGAGGCCGCAGGGCCGAGCGTTGGGGGGAAAGTACCGCAGCGGCGCAGCCGCTGGGGTAGGGGGGCCGTAAGCCAACAACGTTGCTGGGGCCGCGCTCTTACCGATGACCGAGAACTGAGAACCGAAAACCGCCGGCGCAGCCGGCTCCTACGCCAACGCCACCAGCTCCAGCATCGACTCGTCGTAGAACGCCGTGTCGCCTTCGGGCATCAGCATCACCCTGTCGGGTTGGAGACGTGCCACGAAGTCGGTGTCGTGGCTGACGAGGATGACGGTGCCTTCGTAGCGCTGCAGCGCTGCGAGGAGGGCGTCCTTGGCTTGCGGGTCGAGGTTGTTGGTCGGTTC
>Ga0315535_1001686_pt1 | contig 14545 bp, 10 predicted proteins | sample SalMarSW160220MG_2_FD_203092 | JGI IMG/M metagenome (GOLD analysis project Ga0315535, IMG submission 203092) | Salt marsh sediment microbial communities from the Plum Island Ecosystem LTER, Massachusetts, United States - Salt Marsh Sediment SW1602-20 ...
ACCATTGTTATTGTTCTGTTGCTAATTTTTAATCTATTGAAAAAGAAGTCCGGCATCAATTCAAAACCTGTGGGAAAGATTTCCGATTCTTTGAAAACAGTGGATGAACGGATTGCCGTCATAGATGCCATGATTAACAGAGAATTTAAAAAACATGATTCTCGGTGACACCGTGACGAATGAAAACCAGACAGAAATAATTATTGGTCTTTCGGACGGGGAAAAAAAAGACCTTGAAGAATTGATAACCTCGTTCAAAAAAAAGCAGTCTTTGGCACCACCCGATCCATCTGCTGAAGATGTTCAAAATCAGATTAAATCCATGAGTGCAGAACTTGCTCATTTCGGCGAAATTTTGCTCAAATTCGACGCTAAAATGAAGTCATTTTACGAGATATTACGCCTTTCCCATAAAAAAAGCGAGATCATGAACCAGCGTATAGATACGATTACAGAAATCATAAAAGGGCAAAAAGACCTTTAGTAAAGTAAATGACCCATGTATCTTAACCATTACGATTTAAAAGAAAAACCTTTTCAGATAAGCACGGATCCAAAATTTATCTGGCTGGGCGAGTCCCACAAGGAGGCCTTAGCTGTGTTAGAACACGGTGTTTTATCCAATATGGGCTTCCTCCTTGTTACCGGCGATGTGGGTACGGGCAAAACCACACTTGTCAATACATTGTTAAAGCGTCTTGGCAATGAGACGATGGTGGCGAATATCACCAATCCTGTTCTGGAACAACTCGACTTTTTTAACCTTATTGCCGATGAACTTAATATCAATAAAAAGTTCCATAGCAAAGAGGCTTTTTTATTTCATTTCAATCAGTTCTTGAACGATTGTTACTTACAAAAAAAGAAGGTCATACTTATAATCGATGAGGCCCACAGGCTGGACCAGGAACTTCTCGAACAGATACAACTGCTGTCAACTGTAAAAAACCGGGATATAACACTTCTGAGTACTTTTTTTATCGGCCAGGATGAATTTAATGACATTATTACCCAGACACAGAATCAGGCGTTACATCAGAAAATCGCTGTCAAGTTTCACCTGGAACCTTTGAAGGAAAGCGAGATTAAAGAATATATTTCGTACCGTCTCAGGATTGCCGGACATAAAGAAAATCTTTTCGATGCAAGCGCTATTCGTGAAATTTTCTCTTTTTCCAAGGGATATCCGCGGTTGATAAATATCATTTGTGATCATGCGTTATTGACCGGATATGTCATAGACACAAAAACAATAGATGCTAAGATTATAAAAGAATGCGCATCCGGACTCTTTATGCAGACACAAAGGATTGACAACAGTAAAAAACAACCGGCCATGGTAACACAAAGAACAAATCAAAAGGAATCCACAATTAAATCGTCGGGAAAGCACGTTAAAGCTTTGGTTGTTACCGGGTTGTCCTTACTTATGCTCTGCATTCTTTTTTATTCGGGCATGGATGGAAAATATTTCGCGAACATCACCGAATATTTTAAACAAGACTCCAACCGTCCGACAAAATTAACATCCATAAGTGTGCCTCAACCGGACAATCCGGACAAAAAGCGCAACCTTTCTGTTGAAAAGCCACAAAACATCGATAAAAGGACGATAGCGGTAACAGACCCGATATCCAATACTGTGGATTCATCCGGACAAGAAGAAGATACTATCCCCCCCAAAAAATTGTACAAAATCCCGGATCCAGACGCTTCCGACGCTCCCAATCAAAAGGACCGTCTGAATAGAATAGATGAACTCCGAAAAGTTTGGGAGGTCCCGTCAATTCCGCCTCCGAAGACGGTCATCAATTTCGGTCACAATTCAAATGATCTTTCAGACGAGGACTTTGAAACACTGGAACCCATCGGCGTATTCATTTCTCAACATCCCGATGCAAAGATTATTATCAAAGGATATACCGACTCTGATGGTAACTATCTGTATAATAAAAGAATTTCAGAATTCAGGGCGAACCTTGTCAAAAGCTATTTTGCCGGTCGGGGAATCAGCCCATCAAGAATCCAGGTGTTCGGAATGGGATCGGAGGATCCCAGAAGATCGAACCAGACTCGAGAAGGAAGAATGCTGAATCGTCGGGTTGAGATCAACATCACGTTCGATTAACCCCAACGTTGCAACGGGAGTATTACCGATTTGTTAAAATGGTTTTCACCCATTAACTTATTCATTTTTTGAGCGAAAGCCTTGCAATCAGGCGTCAGATTTCAGGTGTCAGGAATCGCCAGACCTGAAACCTGACACCTGAAACCTACATATCCCCTGACACCTGAAACCAAAAAATCTTGAATAGCAATTAACAAACTGGTAATGCACCCCGTTGCAACAGTCTGATTTGCTGTTTATTCCTTTTCATGTTTGATGCTTGTCAAACTTCAATTCTTTTGATAAATACCCCCCATGAAAAGTTCAAATGATGATCCGTTATTAATACTTGCATCCCGTTCCCCAAGGCGACGATATCTGTTAGAACAAGCAGGCCTTTCCTTTTCTGTAATACCCAGCAGCATCGATGAATCATCCGTCCCCATATCTTCGCCCGAAATATATGTCAGGGTTCTATCCGAAGCCAAGGCCCATAACGTGTCCGAAAAATATCCTGAAAAATGGGTTATCGGCGCGGATACGATTGTTCTGAAAGACCGGACCATACTCGGCAAGCCCGGTTCCAGAGCCGAAGCCCGCGCCATGTTGAAACAACTCAGCGGGCAGACTCATGAGGTTTTTACCGGTTATTCAATCCGCTGCGAAGAGAAACGCCGAAACTTTTCCGAAACAGTTAAAACAGAAGTTCTTTTTAAAGACCTTAGCGATCAAGAAATTGAGTGGTACATCCATACCGCCGAACCTTTTGACAAGGCAGGGGCATACGCCATTCAGGGCCTGGGAACCTTCCTGGTTAAAAGCATCAACGGTTCTTATACCAATGTTGTCGGACTTCCTGTTTGCGAGGTCATTGAATGCCTTATAACGGAGGGTGTATTGGGACGAAGCCCTGATTTCGAAAGTTAGATGTCCAGTAAAAAATCCTGGCCCAAGGACCAGGCTTTGGTTTGACCCTGAAAGGGTCTGTTTTAGTTAAAGCCGTAGAAGTTAAAAGTGTCTAAAGTGATCTAAAGTGCCTAAAGTTATGGTGTCGCTTTGCTCCGCTGATTTTATATAATTGACAGAATTCCTTAACCCTGGCCCAGACCGATCACCAATACGCGATATTCAAAAATGCAGGTTTGCAATGATGTATAGCCGATATTAGTATACATGTACGAGTCGCACCAGGGCGGGCTTTAGTTCACTTCAAACTCTTGCAGCAATTCTTCAGGCAGAGCCATGAGTCTCTGACTCCCGCAATGCGGGACCGGCTTGGCCCAAATGATTGGGTTTTTCAGGGCAAAATAAAGGGAGTATTCAGCAGTTGATAAAAAGATTGCAAACCGTAAAAAACCGTATTCAAACGGCGGCCCGTGCCTGCGGACGCAACCCTGGAACAATTCGTCTGGTTGTGGTAAGTAAAACCGTTCCCACAGAAAGGGTTAGACAGGCCATTCAGGCCGGCGCCACCATTCTTGGAGAAAACTATATTCAGGAAGCCCGGACAAAATTCAACGATCTGGCAACAACCCCGGTATCGTGGCACTTCATCGGGCATCTCCAGTCCAACAAGGCCAAGTACGCGGTAAGACTTTTTGACCTGATCCATTCCGTTGATTCCCTTAAACTGGCCCGTGAATTAGATAAACAGTCACGCAAAATTAATAAGATCCAGGAGATCCTGATACAGGTAAATATCAGTGAGGAAGCTTCAAAGTCAGGGGTTAATGTCAAAGATACGCTCACTCTGCTAAAAGATATAAGCCGTCTTGAAAATCTGTCGGTTAAAGGGCTGATGACCATGCCGCCCTATTTCAACGCGCCTGAAAAGGTTCGGCCCTATTTTACAGCCCTTCGGAATTTGAGAGACCGTCTCGAGCAACAGGGTTTGTTGAATGTTGGTTTGAATGAACTTTCCATGGGCATGACCGGTGATTTTGAAGTTGCTATCCAGGAAGGGGCGACCCTTGTGCGTATCGGAACCGCTATTTTCGGAGATAGACAATGAAGATCCTGCTTCACATATGTTGCGCCCCGTGCGCGATTTACACGGTAAAAACCCTTAATGAGCAAGGTTTTGATGTAATGGGTTTTTTCTACAAACATAATATCCACCCGTATACGGAATGTATGAAACGAAAAGAAACATTGCAGGCTTATGCTGAACGCACCAATTTTAAGGTCATATATCAGGAAGGTTACGATCTGGAAGGTTTTATCCGGAACGTGGTCTTCAGGGAATCGAATCGCTGCTCATACTGCTACCATGACCGGTTAAGATCCACTGCACTGGTGGCCAAGCGGGGTAAGTTCGACTGTTTTACCTCCACACTCCTGTACAGTAAATTCCAGAAACACGAGGAGATAAAATCCATCGGCCAATCGGTGGGCAAATCGGTGGGCGTACGATTTTACTACCATGATTTTCGTGAGGGGTGGAAACAAGGTATCGAAGAATCAAAACGCCTGGGAATGTATCGCCAGCAGTATTGCGGCTGCATCTATAGTGAAAAAGAAAGATATTGGAAGGCATAAGCGGGCAGGTCATAATTGGAATGTTGGAGTAATGGAGTAATGGAGTAATGGAGTAATGGCCCGCATTCCATTATTCCAACATTCCACTATTCCAGCCACAAGACAAATTAATAAACCTCTAAAAATCAAACTTTTAAACGTATTTGTAGAAATTTAGAGACATATATTTATGTTTAGCAATTTCATATACTTCATCATTGTCCTTCTCATATACAGCACCTACCAACCTTCGGGAGAGACTAATTTTGGTTCCATAGAAACGTTTTTCTTGTTTATCGGCCTGATTGTTATTTTCACATGGATCACTTGGATGCAGTTCCGCAGGATAGAAAAAGGCTTTTCAAATGGAAGCGTTAGTCAACTCAGTCATAAATTCAGTTCTACGGTAAACCGGCACTCCATAATGGCCATCGTGCTCTTTTCCATCGATATCTACGGCCTGAACCTTTCATCCTTTTTCACGGACATTCACTTTCTTGCCCTTATCCCGACGCTACAGGCGCTTTTATTTATCGGGCTTTTTATTAGCTACCTTGCCATTGTATGGGCCTGTGCCCATGGAACTTATAAGATCCTCTCCGGCTCGGATCTTTCCAGAAGGTCATACATTCTGTCTCAAATTTCTTTTTCCGTACCCGTACTGTTACCCTGGCTTCTTCTTTCCGGAGTTGCTGACATTATTAATGCCCTGCCCTTTGAGACGCCCAAACGTTTTCTCTCCACGACCCAAGGTCAGATGGCCTATTTCCTTATTTTTCTTTTTGCGATTGCCGTAGCAGGTCCGGCAATAATTCAGAAATTCTGGAGATGCAAACCGTTAGAAACCGGTTATTATAGACAACGCATCGAAAATCTATGCCGAAAAGCGGGGATTGAATATGCCCAAATTTTATACTGGCCCATCTTCGGAGGCAGAATGATAACCGCCGGTGTAATGGGGCTGGTTAAAAAATTCCGCTACATCCTCATTACCAAAGACCTGTTGCGATTTCTTGAGCCCGAGGAGGTTGATGCGGTTATTGCCCACGAAATCGGACATGTAAAGAAAAAACATCTTGTTTTTTATCTGGTCTTTTTTTTGGGATATATGCTGATCTCTTTTGCCACGTTCGACCTTCTGGTATATTTTATTATCTTTACGGAACCCATATACAGATTCATAAGCCATACCGGTCTGAATCAGACCACGGTAACCTCATCGATTTTCAGCTTCATAATTATTATCTTTTTTCTGATCTATTTCCGGTTTATTTTCGGTTATTTTATGCGTAATTTCGAGCGCCAGGCAGACACTTACGTGTACACACTTTTCGACAGTGCCTTACCGCTTATCTCCTGTTTTCAAAAAATAGCGGCAACAAGCGGCGAGCCGTACGACAAACCCAACTGGCACCACTTCAGCATCAAAAAACGAATAGAATATCTGAAAAAATGTGAAACCGACAGAGCCTGGGTAACCCGACAAGACAATAAAATAATAAAAAGCATCGCCGTTTATCTGGTGGGGATATTGTTGATTGGCGCTATCGGTTATAACTTGAATTTTGGTGAAACCGGCAGGAAATTAAACAAACATTTTTTCGAAAAAATAATAAAAAGAGAGCTTGGCAAAACTCCTGACAACCCGAATCTTTACAGCACGCTGGGCGACCTGTATTTCAGTGAAAAAAAGTACGCCCAAACCATAAGCGCATATGAACAATCATTGGCCATGGACCCGGATAATCCTCATGCGTTGAACAACCTGGCCTGGCTTCATGCCACATGTGACGTCCAAAAATTCCGTGACCCCCAAAAAGCGTTGTATCTTGCAGAAAAAGCCGCCGGTCTCGAACAATCCCCGTATATTCTCGATACCCTGGCTGAGAGTTACTTTGCAAACGGCCGGTTTGAAGAGGCGGTTGAATCTGAAATCAAAGCTCTTGAGTTGACGGTAACGAACAGAAGCTATTACCAAAAACAGCTGAAAAGATTTATGGAGGCAGCTAAAAAACACCTTTAATTAAGCCGATCATTTGATACAAACCTTACGGACCTGCAGCAGATCACAGTTTCCACCAAATATTTTTTCAATTCCATCCTGTTTCAACGTGGTCATGCCATCTTTTACAGCCTGCGCCCTTAAACTGTTAATCAGAGAATTGCTCTGGATCAGTTTTTTCATTGGATCGGTCCCCAGCAACAGTTCATGCAGACCCATGCGGCCGGAATATCCGGCATTGTAACACCGGTTGCAGCCCACGGGCCTGTTGAGAATCAGATCATCGGCATAAGGGATATGAACATTTTTTTCAAACGCCTCAAAAGATCCGTATTCCCGAACCAGAGCCTCATATTCACTTTTTGACGGGTGATAAGATACTTTGCAATTTTTACATAAGGTACGGACCAGACGCTGGGCAAGAATGCATAGAATAGAGTCTGCAAAGTTGAACGGATCCATTCCCATGTCAAGAAGCCGGGTGATGCTTTCCGGTGCGCTGTTGGTATGGAGGGTGGAAAATACCAGATGTCCGGTTAATGACGCCTCTATCCCTATTGTGGTTGTTTCCCTGTCTCGCATCTCACCCACCATAATAACATCCGGGTCAGACCTTAAAAATGCTCGCATGGCCGAGGCAAAGTCGAATCCGATCTTGGGCTTTACCTGCACCTGCCTCAACCCTTTCTGGGTGATTTCCACAGGATCTTCAGCGGTCCAGATCTTGGTTTCGGTATTATTGATATATGACAGCGCCGAATGTAAGGTTGAGGTTTTGCCGGAACCGGTGGGACCGCACACAAAGATGATGCCATATGGCTGTGTAATTGATCTGACAAAATCCTTATAGTTTCTGGCTGAAAAACCTATTTTATCTAGAGGAAGCGTCTCACCGGCACCTAAAATACGCATAACAACATCTTCTACGCCCCCCTGAGTCGGAATGGTTGCCACCCGGAGTTCAATATCAAGACCACCGTATTTTTTGAAATTGATTTTTCCGTCCTGGGGCTTGCGTCGTTCCACAATATCAAGATCGGCCATGATCTTAATACGCGACACGATGTTATCTTTAAACACAGAAGGGATGGACTCGAATACCGTACATGCACCGTCCACACGAATCCGCACCCGGGTCTTTTCCTTTTCGGGATACGGCTCTATATGGATATCCGAAGACCCCCGATGATAGGCATCGATGATAATTTTATTGACAAGCCGGACAATAGCGCTGTCCTCCTCATACAGGACGGATTCTTCATCTTCTATTACTTGTTTTTCGCTTTTAAGTTGGGAAAGTATTTCTTCCATGGAAGCGACTTCTTTTTCTTTTCGGGTGAACCGCCGGATCATTTTGAGGATATCCTGTTTTAACGCGACATTAAAACAGATGGATTTGCCTGCAAACAGAGACTTGATTTCTCCAACCTTCTGAAGATCGTAAGGATTGTCTATGACAATAACGATTTTCTCATGCTCCTTGCGCAGCGGAACCCAGGCATAGTTTCGCAGGAAAGGGGCTTTCAGGCCGGCAAGCAGATCACCGGGAATCGGGGTCGCTGCATCATATGTTACAAACGGGACTTTATAAAACTCACTTAAGGATTTGCCGATCTCCTGTTTTGAAATATTAAGATCCGACATTAAAATCGCTTCAACAGGTTCTCTTCTTTTTCTGGCATCAGCGATCGCCGTGTCCAGTTCTTTTTGGGTCAACATACGATTTTTCAGAAGATAATCAAACTTGTTGGGTCTTGCTTTTGCCATCCGCTTCTGGTTATACAGGGCGATCCCCAGTATATGGGCCATTTCCGTAACAGACTGCTCATCGAGTTTAGAAAACGACCCTCCGTCTTTGCGGTTTATGAGCTGAATCACCCCCAGCAGATAGTTTTTAAATATTACCGGAACCGCAAGAACCTGTTTGGTGATAAAATCCGCCTTTTGATCCCAGCGCTTATCGAATTTCAGATCATGATCCACGGCGGTAAGTTCTTTTTCATTATAAACATTTTTAATGTTTATGAGCTTCTTTTTAAAAGCGGAACATCCTGCTATGCTGTTGCTGGACAACGGAATGCGAATCTCTCCGACTTCGTCTCCGGATTTGAATCTCGAAACCAGCTCCCGCTTTATGCCGTCAACCACATAAACGGTCAGCCGTTCCGCCTCAAAAAGCCCTGTGATTTCATTTTTGAGATGAACCAGGATCTCGTCCAGATTGTCGGCAGCATGTATCTTGTTGCAAATATTTTGCAGATTCTTCCGGTACGTAATCTCGGACTTGAGTCTCCGACGGGTTAAATCCATATCATTTGAACTCATAGCTGTTTCTAACATTGTCATCCCTCGCTTTTACCCGCGACTTTCGCTCATTTAGTTTTATGTAATATTAGCAACACCTGTGCCAAACAGAACTTATCTTTTAAATAAGCAGAATCTCAAATCAGTGTTCTGATCCAGAAGTACGCACAAGTTGTGGCTTTGAAATGTATTTCAGACGATATTGAGAAAAGGAGTAAAATTTTCAAAACTTGTAAATTGAAGAACACGGAAAGATTTGATGAATGAGAACAACATAAAAAATGCCCAAAAAAATGTGCATCATGCACAAATTTCTGGGCATTATGATATGCGTTTCAGATAAAAGAGGTCGAGTTATTAAATAAGGAACTCGGCAGGCTGAATTCCCAGGGTGGACGGATGTATACTTTTAACAATGTTTCTACGGAATGCGCCGGATTGGGCGTCACGTTCAGCCAGATCCGCCACCCCGACCTTTACATAGTCTCCGTTCCCATCCGAAGCCAACAGCGCCACCATGGGTCGCGCCCCGTCTGACGTTTTATCAGTTTCCATGACCAGAGCTAACTCTCCCGTGTCCAGTTCTAAAAGTGACCCTATAGGATAGACTCCGAGCATGTTAATAAATATTTTAAGGAGGATCGGATCAAAATCCGTGCCTGCGCCGTCCAACATAATATTCAACGCCTGGTCAGGAGTAAAAGCGATATTGCGGTATACCCGAGGGGAAGTGATGGCATCGAACACATCTGCAAGGGTTATGATCCGTCCAAACAGACTTACGGATTTCTTACGGTTCGTCTTGGGATATCCCGAAAGATCATACTTTAAATGATGTTCAAACGGGGGAAGCAGGATTTTTGCCTTGAGATCATGCGGGGCCTCTAATTTGATGATTTGGGCAACACTGTGTATGGTATGTTTCTTTATTTCCTCAAACTCCCTTTGGTTCAGCTTTCCGGGCTGGTGGATGATTTCAATGGGGATGTCCAGCTTTCCCAGATCATGAAAAAGCCCACATACTCCCAGCCGGTGCAAAGACGTCCGCGAAAGACCCATGCGCTGACCCAGACACATGGAGAGAATCGCAACGTTCACCGAATGGGTAAAGGTGTAATCATCATAATCCCGGATGGTGCTGAGACCCAAAAGGATCGGCTCATCCTCCATTACCAGATCTACCATATTTTGGATCACACGGAGGGACTTGCGAACCCCTGCCTTTTTTTGGTGGGAAATTTTCTCAGCCACCTCTGTTAAGGAGTCAAGGGCGTGAAAATAAGATGTTCGAGCCCGTTCTTTGCGTTTTTTTATCTGATCCCGGGGATCATCCTCAGGGAGGTGCTCTTCAGGTGGCGCATCTTGTTCATAGACAACTTCCGCCCATGCAACACCCTGGTTCTCCAGCTCTTGAACAAACCATTTCAGAGGATCCTCCTGTTGCTCGGCGGTGTTTAACGTGCGGCTAAACTCGATAATCTCTTTGGCTGAGGCATCTTGAATATCAGATAAAAAATAAAGCCCCGAAAGGTTTCGTTTTTCCAAGTACTGAATCAAGTTATTAATAAGACTATCGGTTTCACGCCGGTAGCGCAGTTTTTCATCCTGCAGATAAATATTTCCCCGGGAAATCTGGAGTGTAATCCGGTCATCATCCACAAGCAATCGGATAACCTGCATGAACTCTTTAATGCATTCCAACAGCAACTGATTGTTATCCTCGTGGATCTTGGCCAGTTGGATCAGTTTGTAAAAAGTCCGAATAAACTCCTCATGCAATGATCGGGTTTCCAGGGTCATTTGTGAACCTTTACGGCTTTTTGATAAGCGGATCGAATATTCGGAAACAGGCTTTTTGAAGCTTGCCCAAGGACTTCCTGTGCTTCCTCAGTGTCCAGCTCAAGCAAAGCCAGGGCCGCGCCCTGACGCCGTAGCGACCTATCGAAACTAAAATTCAAGCCTTGGCTAATCAGGGACTCGCGTAAAAACGGAACAAAACTTTGGGAATCACAACGGACCAGTGTTTTGTAACAATTCAGGATTTGCTCATGGTCTTCACGGCGGATTTTTTTATGGTCAAGATAATTTCGTATCAAGTTCCCGGTCTCCGGGTCTTGGTGATTCTCCAGATACTTCCACATCATCCGGCGAATGGGGAGAACAGTATCGTCGATGAGAGGAAAAAGCTTTGTGGTCATGTTTTCATCCCGACGGGTCAGGGCCTTGAGGGCTTCCAGGCGAACCCAGGCTGACTCATGACGCGTCATTTCGAGGAGAATTTGCCCCGTTTTTTCACCTTTGATATGTCCGAGAATAAAGACAAGCTTTTTGACTAACGCCTCTTCCGGTCGATCCAGCAATTGTTCCAACGGATGAATATTTTTTAGTGCCAGAGATCCGATAATTTCCATAAGCTTCCGTTCCACGGACACGGATAGTTTCTCAAGTAACAGGGGAGCCAAAGCGGTTATTGCCGCCGGCGGGAACCGCACAAACAAGCGCCGAAAAACTTCGATTCGATGCATATCTTGTGCATCAAAACTTGGCAAAACCTGCTTGAGAACCCCCAACACCTGTGTGCCGGAAATATCAATGAAGAAATCCCCCAGCAACGGCCGGGCCCAGGGTTTCTCGATTTTGCAAGACTGATAAGTTTTTTGTAAACCCTCCAGAAAATCCAGAGCGATTTGAAAATTACCTTGAGACAGGGCGTTCTTGAATTCCTCCTTTATAAATTCAAGAACGCTCGAGTAGTCCTCGGGTTGGTTTTGAGTTCGGAGAATAAGTTCTAGAACATCAAGCACGTCTTGTGTGCCGCTTTGCTGTTCTTCTTCGGCCACCATTTGGCTTAGAATCCGTGACTCTTCAGGGGTCAGTTGCCAGATTGTTCTGTCCATGGTGGAAAGGGTCAGGCCGATACCATCGTCCGGGGCGGCTTCTGTAGTATCGGCCACGTCCTGCTGATCATCATCTGCCTGCTCCTGCATGGCTGCATCCGGTGTCTCGCTGTCCGTCACTTTTAAGGTGGAAAAATCTGCCAGTGTTTCAGCCTTCCATAGAACATCCGTGGCCGAATACTGCAAATGCGGAAAATCCATCTCCCACAAGGCGGTGACAAGGTCCCCCTCGGCCTCTTCCTGTAACATTTTGTAGTCATTGTAAATTTTAAAAAACCCGGAGATTTCCCAAAGTTCGAGCCCTTGTTTAAACTCCAGCCACTGGATGCCGTCCCGAAACAAGGGGAAGGCCAATTTCTCTGTTTTGGGATCATCCTGTTGAACCGTTTCACTTTTAAAAAGAAGCCGATCCTTCGTAACTTCGAATCTAAGATCGCCATAATTTTCTATGAACGCATCTATACGGGACTTGACGGTTTGAAGGGAGTTTTGGCAGGTTGCATGACTCTCAGGATAAATGGCATAGTTTTTAGCGGCCATAACAAACGAGGCGATTACCGCCTCAAAAGCTTGAAGTTCTTGAGCCGTTTGCCCATGGTCATGAAAATCGATTCCATTTTTTTGGGTTTGTTCAGGCATACCCTGTTATTTAACACCCTAATCTGCGGACGGGAGCATTAATGATTTGTTAAAATGGTTTTCACGCATTAACTTATTTATTTTTGAGCGAAAACCTCGCCATCGGGTCTCGGGTGTCAGGTTTCAGGTGTCAGGAATCGCCAGACCTGAAACCTGAACACTGACCCCTGAAACCTACATGTCCCCTGACACCTGAAACCAAAAAGTCTTGGAAAGCTATTAACAAACTGGTAATGCACCCCCCTAATCTTACATGAAAATTAATAAGAATCTTTATGAAAGCCTCCGACTCGGGCAAAGTTCGGGAACTATATATTTAACCAAAAATATATTAGAGCTGTCAATAGGCAAAAAGTATATTTATTTCGTATTTTTTTTCGCTTGGCCCTTGATGATTCGCAAAAAGTGCGAATCTGGAAACTGATATTGCAGATAGTGCCCGAACGAAAACTATAATTTTTCGTTAAGATCAAGCCTCCGGCCCGTAGGACCTACGCCCCGGAGGGGAAGACGAAAATTTTAACCACAGACATACATTGAGTATTTCGAGGATTAAAATTTGAGTCTGACCCCAGAGAAATAGGCTCCGCATTTCACGGGGCAGGCGCAGATATTGGCGAAAAAGACAGTTTTCGTTCGGGCACTAGATAGGGTTTCTACGATTTCTGACTTAATACCCTAAAATTCTTGACAAATAATTTTATAGGAGTAAGGTTAATAGAAGTGGTTTCAAAACCTTCTGAATCTACTAAAATGCATAAAAAGCAAACATATAAAATATTTTTTCCATTTTGTTTACGATCATTTAGAGTAAGACTTTATTACATTATTAAGGAGGATAAAAATGGGAAAGTCGAGGGACACAAAAAAAGATACTAAAAAAAAGCCGGCCAAATCAATAAAGGAAAAGAGGAAGGAGAAGCAGGAAAAGAAAAAGAATTGATAACCATTGTTAAATACCATGATAACCATAACTCTTTTTTTGGAGCAGAGACATGTCAGACGATCTCAACACTGAAAACTCGGACGACGGAGAAGAAAGCTTCGCTGATCTTTTCGAATCTTACAGCTCCGGCATGAAAGACGATCCCCAAATCGGAGACAAGATCAGCGGAAAGATTATTTCCATTGGAAAAGATTCGGTTTTTATAACCACCGGCACAAAGGTTGACGGAACCGTTGAACGGGCGGAACTTTTAGACGACCAGGGAAACATGCCCTTTGGTGAAGGCGATGAAATTGAATTGTATGTGGTGGGGATTGATGAACATGAAATACGCCTTTCCAGAGCAATTTCCGGTATCGGAGGACTTGAACTCCTAAATGAGGCGTTTGAAAACGCCATTCCCGTAGAAGGGAAAATAAGCGGGATCTGTAAAGGCGGCTTCCATGTGGACATACTTCAAAGTCGCGCCTTTTGTCCAATCAGCCAGATCGATGTCTCCTATGTGGAAACCCCTGAAGATTACGTGGGACAGACCTATGAATTTTTGGTAATCCAATTCGAAGAAAACGGAAGGAATATCGTTGTCTCCCGCCGAAAACTTCTTGCCAAGGCCATGGAAAAAGAAAAGCAAGCCTTTTTCAGCAAATTAAACACGGGCAATATTTTTGATGGCCGGGTCACCAAACTCATGCCTTACGGGGCTTTTGTCGAACTCATACCCGGCGTCGAAGGCATGGTTCACATTTCCGAACTGAGTTGGTCCCGGGTGAAAACGGCCGATGAAATTGTCCGCCCCGGTGATACAATTTCGGTCAAGGTAATCGCCATAGCGGACGGTGCCAAGAAGAATCAGAAAAAGATTTCCCTGTCCATGAAACAGATTGACACTGATCCCTGGAATACGGTGACAGAAAAGTTTCAGCCGGGAGACAAGGTCATTGGAAAAGTCACCCGGTGCATGAAATTTGGTGTTTTTGTTGAGATCGCCCCGGGAATAGAGGGCCTGGTTCATATCAGCGAAATGAGCTATGTCAAACGAATTATCAACCCTGAAGACGTAGTAACCCCGGGTGAAAGGGTTTCCGTTCTGGTCAAAGAACTCGATGCACAAGGGCATCGAATTTCCCTTAGCA
>Ga0315535_1001687_pt1 | contig 14544 bp, 12 predicted proteins | sample SalMarSW160220MG_2_FD_203092 | JGI IMG/M metagenome (GOLD analysis project Ga0315535, IMG submission 203092) | Salt marsh sediment microbial communities from the Plum Island Ecosystem LTER, Massachusetts, United States - Salt Marsh Sediment SW1602-20 ...
TATAAACAAAATCAGAATGATAATCGGAATATCACTCATAAGAGGAGCCAATGCCAGGAGAAGACTTTTTCGCCACCCGTTCGCCAGGCTTTGTGTAATAAGAAAAGCCTGAAGCGGGCCAGGCTGCACAACACATGCAAAGGCATAGGTTATCCCGAAAGCCAGATAATTGATCATTTAGCGCTCTGTTAAATATCTCTTACAATTTGGTTTAAGAATCATTTATCCCTGTTTACATGTACCATCAGAGTTATGCATTTATGTGCCTTCCCCATCAACCGGTTCAACAATTTTAGTTTATTTATTGTTGTAATTTAATTACAGGACTATCTAATTCCTGTTTTACAAAGCCTATGTAAATTTAATTCTTTATAAATTATTTAAGATCAACATATTTAATTATGCTCTGCTGGATAGTAATGATATAAATACACCAGTGTGTCACAAGTCATATTAAAATGAATAATCCAATAACGACGATCCGAAAATCCGTTTCCGTATGGTATGGCAGCTACGCGATCCTGGGAGCTGTCTCTGCCGCACTTGTACCGGTATTACTGCCTCTTATGATTCAGGGTTTGTCGCACCGTCTCGCCGATGTTGCCTGGGTGATGGGGGCATATAATTTAGGATTGCTCACATCCCCACTTTGGGGTAACCTGGCAGACAAGAAACAAATTCACCATTCTGTATTTTTCAGCGGTTTTGTCATTTTGATAGTCAGTCTTGTTGTAATGCCATTTGGTAAATTACTCACAGAATGGCTTGGTATAGCATTCCTCATCGGTGCCGGGACGGCAGCTATCACAACAGTAGCCAGCCTTTTCGTAGTGGAATTCAATCCGAAGAATGAGTGGGCCTCTCGGATAGGCTGGCTGCAAAGCTTTAACGGCTTCGGACAGACAATCGGCCTGTTCCTGGCGGCCGCTTTTTCCGGACGAGAAGGCTTCTCTGCCGGTTTATGGACAGGTGCGGCACTCCTTATTCCGGCAATCATTATCGGACATTTTGGTTTGCCTGCCTCAAAACCCAGCGGTATAAAGGAACATCATCTTCATCATCTCGACTTCCACGAACTGGCAAAGTTCAGACGTGTTGAGTTTCTGGGAGGAGGCATTCTCCGCCATTCTCACCATTTGAATATGGCGGCCTTTCGCAACATAGGAAAACTTCTTCGCTCCGTATTCGGCTATTTTATTATTTCATGGTTCATCATGGCTTTTGGTGTTGCGGCCTTTTTTGCATATTTCCCACTTGCCATGAAATCCGCGTACGGTGTTGCTCCCGGACTCACTTCACTTATTTATGGTGTTGCAGGGGGAGTGGGCATAGCATTGTATCCCCTTAGTACCAGGCTTGCTGATAAATTCGGAGTTGGAATCGTATATCGGGGGGGACTCTTACTGCGACTGCTCGGCTTTGGAATGCTGCTGGCACTGGTTTTCCTCCAATTCTCATCGCGATCAGTCTTCGCTTCTGCTGCTTTTGCCATCATCATACTTGCATGGCCTGTATTAAGTGTTACAGGGACTACCATCACGGCCGAGATAACCCCTGTCAGTGAGGGCGAGGCCATGGGACTGTTCAATGCTTCCGGAGCCATTGGAACTGTTTTGGGGACAGTCCTGAGCGGACCATTGGTGCACTTCCTGGGATACACTACAGTTTCATTGACAGGAGTCTGTGGTGTGGGAATTTCACTCTTCCTGGCAAGCTTCCTGCGGGTGTCAAACAGGGACGGTGGATCTGTACCGCCGGATAAAACATAAGATTTCACAAATTAATGGCTGCTGGGGCATGCAACAAGCATATTATTATGCTACACGTTAGCCATTTAAAAGACTCTTAAGCATCCCGACCTGATCTTTGTTTCCAAGAACAAAGAGCATAAGGCCTTTTTTCAGAACGGTATCCAATGGTGGATTAAGTATGTACTGACCATCTTCATGCTTAATACCAAGGACACTGACACCTGTTCTTTCTCTGATACGAAGTTCTCCAATTGTCTTGTTAGCGTCAGAATTGATTCCGGAGCATGATATTTCAAAAAGTGAAACATCACCAAATCGTTGAAGCATTATTTTTTCGACAAACTCATGGATATCGGGTTGAATAACAAGTTTGGCCATTTTTTGTCCGCCAACCTTATCAGGCATAATAACATTAGTTGCACCCGCCAGCTTTAACTTCTTATCATTGGCTATGGCCGATGCCCGGCTAATTATTATTAGTTTGGGATTTATTTCGCGGGCTGTTATAACTACGAACAGGTTGTCGGCATCGTTTGCCAAAGCACTGATAAGTGCCTTTGCATTCTCAATCCCTGCTTTATGAAGTACACTATCATCGGTGGCATCACCATCGATATATATAATTTTAGGATTTTCCTGAATATACTCAATCACTTTAGGCCTGTTTTCAATTACAACAACCTGAATCTTGTTGGAAAGCAATTCGTCCACAGCCTGCGAACCATTTCGACCGTACCCAACAACAATCACATGGTCCTTCAATTTTGATATTTGTTTTTCCATTTTTGTTTTGACATTATAAATGTTGAGAAATCTATCTGAGAGGTGCTTGGTTATTATTGAAATGGCAAAGGCAAAAAATCCAAGGCTGAAAATTATCAACATTATGGTGAACCACATTCCTTCGTGTGAGAAGGGGCGAATTTCTCCAAAACCAACAGTGCTGATTGTAATTATTGTCATGTAGAGTGCCTCAATTATGGAGTAGCCCTCTATCTGCATATATCCGATAATTCCGATTAGTATTATGGCTAACAGAATTCCTAATGCAAAGAAAATTGTACGATTACCATGTGAATCCATAAAACTGCTTAAGGAAATATACTATAAATATATTGCTTTCCAGTGTTATTGACGTCTGTTTTGCAAAATATAAACTTCCTGACACGCTTCCGCCCGTCAGTCACCAGGAAAGAAATAAAGACACAACGCCGCCCTACCGGTGGAGAAATATAATCAATTGAAACAGGATCATTGTTTGCCACAACACCAATAATGTGTAATTTGTTGCTGGCAAGCTTTATAGATGTGCTTAATTCTTTTAATGTATCTATCGCTTTATGAACTTTTTATGTCATGAAATTCTACCGACTAAAATAATTTTTATAAAAAGTACTCCGGCTGGAAAAATCAGCAAACATGATGACGGCTATTTGACGGGTTTGGGTAATATCAGTCTATTCCTGATTTTCATTTCTGTTATTAAAGTAACACCTATCTTAATGCAAAATCAACTATTCTGGTAAAGGCAGGTTCATTTTGCGGAGCAATGCAATATACCCTGGGTTGTCTTTCAATTTATTAAAAATATAAACATCGGTTGATATATATGTCATACTCATATCGCGCATTTCAAAATCCTTTTCAAGGCATTCTAAAGCTTTGTCATATTTTCCTAATCTTATATATCTTTCCGCTTTGATAGCGCCACTCATATAACAGCCATTCCCATATTTTTCATTCATCTTAAACATCTCCTCAAAGGCAGATAAAAGTCCTTTTTCATGAAAAACTTTTAGTACAGCTTCCCTGCCTTCATCATTCCAATGCCCGAGGGCCCGGGTTTTTTTCTCCCATAATTCAAACCACTTTTCATATTCTCCGTTATTGTAGGTGGTTTGCATTTGGATATCAAATAAATTATGAGCAGCAAAACCAAAATTCGGATCGATTGAGAGGGCTTTTTCGAAATTCAGAATGGCAGACTGATTATCACCCTCATTACGCATCACTACTCCATACAGTCCAAGAACCAGAGGTTTCAGGGGATCCAGTTTCAAACCCAGATTCGCCTGGTGTACTGCTTCCTCTGACCTGCGCAGAATCATTAATAAATGTGCATAGTACAGGTGACACAGAGCATCGTTCGGATTCAACTCAAGTGACTTTAAAAATGCCTTTTCTCCTTTCTTCCAATCAAATTCAGTCCATACTGCAGTCAGAGCTTTTACATAATGTGCCTCGGCTGAATTGGGATCCAGTTCGAGGGCTTTGTTCAGATATTCATATGTCTTGGGAAGGGTCACGGATTTTGGTAGAGTTCTAAATAATGTTCCAAACATGCTCCACGAATTTGCAAGACCTGCATAAGGATCGGCCCATTCCGGTTCTTTTTCAATGGCCATTTGGAAATATTCCAGGGACTTATGCATTGACTCCGGGTCAAGCTTTTCCCAGAAAAACTTTCCCATCAGGTAGGCATCATAAGCGTCAGGATCTACTTCCCGGTTTTCTGCAAGTAAGCGTTCTTCATCAGTCGTTAATTCGATCTTCACCTCATTAGCTATCTGCTTTGTGATCCGATTATAGAGGTTCATTATCTGGCTCTTCTCCTCTTTAAAGTCACCAATCCAGACTGTTTCTTCCTCCGGGAATGCTCTGATCAAACTCACCTTGAGAATTATACTGTCACGAATACTTAGTACAGATACTTCAATTACCGCATCAACATCGCACTCAACTGCAATATCATGTGCAGACTTGTTGGCGGTTTTATATACATTGGAAGTTGTTGTATTAATAACTCTCAATCCGCTAAGCCGGCCCATATCCGATATCAGGCAGGTATGCATTCCTGATACTAAAGACTCCATCTCATCTGCACCAGTATAATTCCCAAACGGCAACACAACAACTGATTCAATTGACCCGGCCCTTACCTGTTTTCCTCCACCTCTAGTGTTAAAAACTATGAGAGTAACAACGATAATTACTATAGCCAATAAAAGAGCTGAAACCAGGATAGTCCTTCTCTTAGGTTTACCATATCCTTCCTTGAAACCAGCTGATCGAGCTCTTTTATGTGATGTTGTTTCAGTCTTCTCAACAATAGCTTCCCCAGGAGGTTCGCTATCCTTTTTATCAATTGTATTGATAGAAGAGATTATCTCTTTTATAGCAAGAGCGACTTTGTTTATCTGGTCACGATAAACGGTATTATTCAGATTTTCTTTCGGTTTATCTTCTATCGATCGAAGAGGCCGGTTGATCCCTGAGGATTTAAAAATAAAATCTACTCCACGGAGCGCTCCCCCAAAGATTGATTCACACAGCTTTTCATCTTCTTCATCCAGATCATGAATCTGGACAGGAAGAACCCTGTTGGCAACATTACCATTTGACAGCCTTACTTTCAGTCCGAACTGATCCTGAGAAGCCCGCTCTATAAAAGCTTTAAATTCATGTTCCCAGGCGAATGACTTTGGATCGCAGTATGTAAGTGAAATAATAGGGATAAAGACAAGGCATTTCAACTTCTCTTTGAGGGATTCACCTACATCATGCGTCTCTAATAGTTCATCATGTGGGTTGATATCAAAATAGACGCTTATTTCCTCTTTGAAGGTTGATTCGAGTTCGTCTTTAAGAGCATCAACAAACTCACTAACCCACCTGTCACCTTTGTTGTCTTTCTGGCGATAGCTTATGAAAATGTCATAGTTGTATCCCGGGATTATACTGGCCATGTTAGTAATTCATTGTGTTAAAGTTATGAAAGACATTAACACGAATCAAATAAAATACATCCACCCAAGTCTTACCCCGGATGGATGGTCTCACTAATTCCGTCATACCCACGCCATACAACTCGTCGGCCTCTGGCCTCCTCAAACAGTAATTCTTACTTTTGCCCGCTTCATCATGACTCCATTCTTTAGCTAATCCCAAAATCCTCTGGGGCCGATACAAATCCCCAAATTCAAAGGTTATGATTGAAAGTCAATTTTAATTCTTTAGCGGTGTGCAGGCAATCCGAAAATGGTGCGAAATAAAAATGGAATGCCGTTTTCAAGATTTAATCGCAGAGCGATTTCATTATTACTAGAATGAGATCCATTTTAAAACAATGAACCACGGAGTGGTTCCATTATATAAACATAATAGAACATATACTATTTTTGGCAAGTGACCAGGGAATCCCTCGCTAATGCTTCGGGATAACAGACTAAAAGAAGTGTGAGTTTGAGAGTGAGACTGAGGGCAACAAAAAAGAGTGGATCAGCATGTTCTCATACTCAAACCCACTCTCACTCTTTTTTGTTGACCCACCAGGTTTCGAACCTGGACTCTTCAGAACCAAAATCTGACGTGTTACCAATTACACCATGGGTCAATAGGCTCATAAAAGAGCAGCAAAAATAGAAATTTTTTTTAATACTGGCAGACTACAGAATTTTTTGACCGTAAATGATCAGGATTTGCGTTTTTTATCAGCGAGTATAATATTATACCTCTCGCGATCCATTTGCGGTACCTCAACCACAATAAAAGGACAATTTATTAGTGACCTCAGAATAAAACCCAGCTCGCACATATCTTCATCTCCATTCTCATAATACCATTTTACGCTGGCATTTTCCTTTACATCCCTGATGGCTGACAGCTCTCTTAAAATAGCATATATCCATTTTGTGGAACTGGTATTGATATACTCAAACCCCAGGTCAATAACCGTCTTCCCGGAATATTCAGCCACATAATCTGTTATCCATTTTAACATAGGCCGATAAAAATCTCCCGAATTTTCAGGTATTGACCTGCCCATAATGAAGATCCTTCCCGGTTCAAGTGAAATCCAGGGTGTCCTTTTTGTAGGATCCTTTTTTATGCGGTCAGCCTGCATTGTATTGTATTAGTATAACTTAATCCCCTGTGTATTATGCCACAAATGTATAATCAATTCCCGAAAACACTGATACATAAAGGGCTAAAATTAGAAAAAGGGATGAATATTACAAATGTTAACCTGTAACATTCTGATTAAAAAGAGTAGGTTCGTTGTCTTCCCATAGAGTAGGATGTTCTTCTTCGAATCTCTTGATTATGGCTTTCATTACTGTCTCCCGCAGGAATTCCGATTTATTTTTTATGCGATAACGGTTGCAGTAGATCCCCAATGCCCTCATTTCCCTGTTATTAAGCATCATGGAAAGACGTTTGGTCCGTCTCAGACGATCTTCTTTGAATGTGCGTCTCACTAACAAAAATTGATGAAATCCGACAACTAAATTAAAAAAAGAGTCCATGCAGGAACTGCGGTGAAAAAATAGTTTTTAACACAAAAAAAACAGCCAGTCGCTATATGGCTGGCTGTCTGCTTCTTATGATATTAACAACTTTTGACCTGTATTATACGTCTCAACCTGCATATTCTTCAGTGGTTGGCCTTATACACCTGTCAGGCCTTACCTGCACTTCCAAGAACACTAACCACTTTATGCTTGTAGAGTTCCTTAAGTTTATCACGGGCCGGACCAAGATATTTACGGGGATCAAATTCACCCGGTTCCTCAACGAATACCTTACGAATTGCCGCTGTCATGGCCAGACGTCCGTCACTGTCGATATTGATCTTGCAAACGGCTGAGGTGGCAGCCCTGCGAAGCTGATCCTCCGAAACACCAGCTGTGTTTTCCATTTTACCTCCATATTTGTTGATCTCTGCTACAATATCCTGTGGAACGGAAGAAGCCCCATGAAGGACGATCGGGAAACCGGGTATACGTTTCTCACATTCCTCAAGAATGTCGAAACGGAGTGGAGGAGGTGTCTCTCCTGGCTTCACCTTGAATTTGAATGCACCATGAGATGTGCCTATTGAAATAGCCAGTGAATCAACGCCCGTCTTTTTAACAAAATCCTCAACCTCCTCCGGCCTGGTATAGGAAGAATGTTCGGCCTGTACCTCATCCTCGATACCTGCCAGTACCCCAAGTTCTCCTTCAACAGTAACATCAAACTGGTGAGCATACTCAACAACCTTCCTGGTAAGCGCCACGTTTTCATCATAAGAGAAATGTGATCCGTCGATCATCACTGATGAAAATCCTGTTTCAATACATGACTTGCATGTCTCGAAAGAATCGCCATGGTCGAGATGTAATACTATGGGAATAGGGAAACCCAGTTCCTTTGAATATTCAACAGCGCCTTTAGCGAGAAACTGAAGTAATGTCTGGTTGGCATATTTACGTGCTCCTTTTGATACCTGCAGTATAACAGGAGATTTTGTTTCCACACAGGCACCTATTATTGCCTGAAGCTGTTCAAGATTATTGAAGTTAAATGCAGGAATTGCATATTTACCTGCCATAGCTTTTTTGAACAATTCTCTTGAATTAACCAGTCCTAAGTCTTTATAATGTAGCATAGTTAAATGATTTTAAATAAGTCGCCCAAAATAGTCAATTTTGCATTGCCTGCCAAAATAATTAATTACTATTAACCGCAAATGTTCCCGGTTAATGTTACAAATATAGCTAAAATAAAGGCGTGAGTAAACAAATCCTCCATTTGAGGAGTGTCTGTCAAATTTTCTTTCATCTGTATTATATATTATCTATCTTCGTAATCTTAAAAATAAACCTTCAACTGCATTTAGAAAAACGGACAGACGTGCTTTTTAAATTAAAATGTTTTGCACATGAAAAGAATTCTAATTCTAATATTCTCAGGAATACTTGTTTCTCAGGTTACTGTTGTTGCACAGCAAAAGACGTGGAGTCTTGAAGAATGCATCAGGTATGCCATTGACAACAATATACAGATAAAGCAGCAGACCATCCAGACAAAGTTACAGGAAAATGCTCTCGACCTGGCCAAGCTAAAGCTTTTACCCTCGCTGAATGCGCAGGCTTCTTATGGCTATAATTTCGGTCGTGCACTCGATGTAACAAGCTACCAGTTCTATAACCGGACTCTCCGCAGTGGTAATGTATCTGCATCTGGTTCAACTCCCGTATTCAGTGGCCTCCAAAATTATAACAACATCCAGAAGAATAAATACCTTGTTCTTGCAAGTAAGGAGGATCTGCAAAATATAAGTGACAATGTGGCACTTAATGTGGCTCTTGATTATCTGCAGATACTTCTTAACAAGGAGCTTGTTACTGCAAACCAGAACCAGGTCGATATATCCCGCCAGCAAATACAAAAAACCCAGAAACTTGTTGATGCAGGAAGCGTGGCCAGGGGTAATCTTTTACAGATTGAAGCACAGGAAGCACAGGAGGAACTTAATCTTATAAACACTCGTAACCAGCTTGAGACATCATACCTCAATCTTACTCAATTGCTTGAATTAAATACTCCTGAGGGATTTGAGATAGTCGTACCCCAGATCACTGTGGATACCAATACAGTTATCTCAGGTAATATTAATGACATTTACCAGGCTGCCCTGAACAACAGGCCGGAAATAAAAAGTTCCGAATTAAAGCTTACAGCAAGCCAGTATGACCTCAAGATTGCAAAAGGAGGAAGAAGCCCTCAGTTATCTGTTAATCACAGTTTCTACACGAGGTATTCTTACATTATAAACGAAACTATTAATAAACCATTCAAGGATCAGTTGAAAGATAATCAGAGTTCAGGCATCAACCTGGCAATAAATATTCCAATACTCAACGGTTGGCAGGTTAACAAGAACATTGCCAACTCAAAGCTGAATGTTGAAAGTTCCCAGTATGCTCTCGATGGCATGAAAAAACAGCTTTACAAGAATATCCAGCAGGCATATACCGATGCTGTTGCGTCTCTCAAGAAATATACTGCAAGCAAGAAGGCTGTTGCTTCAGCGGAAGAGTCATTCAGGTATACCCAGCAAAAGTTCGATCTCGGACTTGTGGCCCCGGTCGACTATAATGCCTCAAAGACGCAGCTTTTGAATGCCCAGTCGGACCTTGCCCAGGCTAAATACGAATTTATATTTAAAACAAGGGTGCTCGACTTTTATAAAGGATTACCCCTTAACCTGAACAAAATAAATTAATCACACATGAAAAACAACAAGATACTAAAGATATTACTGGCGGTTGTTATAGCCCTGATAATCTTCGCTGTAGTCGGTAAAAAAGCCGGGTGGTTTGGAAAGGCCCTGACCATTAAGGTCGCTGTCGAAAATGTGGAAAAAAGGACCATTGTGGAAACTATTACAGCCAATGGTAAGATACAACCTGAAAAGGAGGTTAAAATTACGCCCGATGTCTCCGGCGAGATCGTTGAACTCAATGTCAAGGAAGGCGACCCGGTGAAAAAAGGAGAGCTTCTTCTCAGGATCAAACCGGACGTATATATATCACAGCGGGACAGATCAATGGCAGCAATAAGCTCTGCCCGTGCACGTCTTGCACAGTCGGAAGCCCAGTTTAAACAGGCTGAGCTGTCTTATAACAGGAATAAGCAATTATATGATGAACAGACTATTTCAAAATCAGATTTTGAACAGTCGCAGGCCAACTATTCTGTGGCCAAAGCCGATGTAGATGCTTCCAGGTTTGCTGTAAGCAGCGCAGAAGCATCATTGAAAGAAGCCAATGAAAATCTTACAAAGACATCAATATATTCACCCATGACAGGTACAGTTTCCATGTTACTTGTCGAACTGGGTGAGAGGGTTGCCGGAACCAACCTTATGGCCGGTACTGATATAATGCGTGTAGCTGACCTTTCACGCATGGAAGCCCAGGTGGAAGTAAACGAAAATGACATTGTAAGGGTAAAAATGGGTGACACAGCAACCGTTGAGGTGGATGCATACCTTGATAAGAAATTCAAAGGAGTGGTAACCGAAATAGCCAATTCAGCCAAGACCACGGGTGTCTCAGCAGATCAGGTAACAAATTTTGATGTCAAAATACTCCTTCTTCCTTCATCATATCAGTCACTCATCACCCCGGACGATAAATATCCCTTCCGTCCCGGCATGTCGGCAACAGTGGAAATAAAGACAGAGACAAAGCATGATGTACTATCTGTTCCGATACAATCGGTAACAACAAGGACCGATACGACAAAAACTGGCAGCTCAATAGCTGAAGGTGATCTTAGGACAATTGTATTTACCACCGACGGGAAGTATGCCCTGGCAAAAGATGTCAAAACAGGTATACAGGACAACTCCTATATTGAGATATTATCAGGTGTTTCCCTGGGCGACAGGGTGATATCAGCACCATTCTCAGCCATTAGCAAGAAACTGGCTGACAGCACCCTGATAGAAATAGTAAACAAGGATGATCTTTATAAGGTCCAGTAACAGGATTGCCATATACATAACATATGGTTATATGTCTTGAGACAGCGACAAGCATCTGCTCTGTGGCATTATGCGATGATACCGGAGTAAGATATCTGCGTGAAAGCACCGATTCGAGGTCACATGCAGCACTGCTGACCATTTATATTGAAGAGATACTGAAAGAAGCGGGCATAAAGATAAAAGACCTTGATGCTGTTGCGGTAAGCAAAGGACCCGGTTCATATACAGGACTGAGGATTGGCGTTTCCGTTGCCAAAGGTATTGCATACGGCGCATCAAAGCCGCTGATAGCTGTTGATACTACGCTTTCAATGTTCAGGGTGGCTCTCCGAAGCAAAGAGTTGCCGGAAAAGTGGGATGAAGCCCTGTTCTGTCCCATGATAGATGCACGCAGGCAGGAAGTATACTATGCGGTTTATGACGGTAAAGGCAATACGCTAAAGCCTGTTGATGCTGAGATTATAGACGGAGAAACATTCAGCAGCTTTCCTGACACAAAGAAAATGATACTCTTCGGCGATGGTGCAGCTAAATGTAAGTCACTTATTAAAAGGGGAAACCTTTTCTATCCTGGTGATTTCAGAATTTCAGCCTCCGGCATGTATATTCCTGTAATGCAGGCGCTTAATGATAAAACATTTGCGGATATTGCTTATTTTGAGCCGTTCTACCTGAAGGATTTCATAGCCACCAAACCAGGTAAAAACATTCTCGGGATCTGAATGGCATGATTACTGTACTGTATCGTTTATGAATATGAGGAAAACTGTATATATAGGCATACTGATAACCCTTACAACTTTTATTTGTAACGGGCAGATTGTTACCTATGAAGCAGGGGAAAAAATAGACTATAACATCCATTACGGGATTATTCCGGGGGGGAAAGTGTCACTCGATCTGGAAAAGGAATACCTTGACGGTAAAGAAGTATTGCATTCAAAGCTTTCGGCTCATACAACAGGAATAGTTGATGCCCTTTATAAAGTGCTCGACATATACGAAAGCTATATCGATCCGAAGACAGAGTTGCCTGTCAAGGCAATAAGGAACATTCGGGAAGGCAGGTACAGGAAATATAACGAGGTTACCTTCGACAGGACCACAAGATCAGACTCGGCAATCCTCACCAGCCAGCTTACCGGGGTACATATAACACAACTCCAGATTTTTGATATTTTATCATGCTTTTATTATTTCCGGAATCATATATTACCTGTCGACACAAATCTGAAGAAAGGGGAAACCATCACCATAATGACATGGTTCACTGATGAATTATATCCCATCAGGCTAAAATATATTGGCGAGGATAACGTTAAAACAAAACTGGGAAGGATCAGATGTTACAAGTTCAATCCTGTAACAGAAAAAGGAAGACTGTTCAAAAGCGAGGATGATGTATCTTTCTGGTTTTCTGCTGATAAAAATTTTATACCGGTTAAAATTCGTTTTGATATCTTTGTAGGGGCTTTTACAGCAGAGATAACCAGTTGTGAAGGATTAAAATACCCTCTTGAAATAATTAAAAGATAATACTAACCAAAACAGAGAATAATCCAGATATTTATGGCAAGTACTGCAGATTTCAGAAATGGATTGGTCATAGAATTCAACAATGACCTTTATACTATCGTTCAGTTTCAGCATGTAAAACCGGGCAAGGGTCCTGCTTTTGTAAGAACCAAGCTTAAGAGCCTTAAGACCGGAAGGGTGATTGACAATACTTTCCCTTCAGGTACAAAGGTTAACCTTGCCCGTGTTGAGAGACGTCCCTATCAATTTCTTTACAAAGACGATATAGGCTATTACTTTATGCATACTGAAACATTTGAACAGATACATGTTTCGGAGGAACTTATTGAGAACAGTAATTTCCTGATGGAAGGCGAAGGGGTTGAGATTGTGGTACATGCTGACACAGAGACTATTCTCTCCGTTGATCTTCCCCAGTTCGTGGTCATGGAGGTGGTGTATTCCGAACCCGGACTAAAAGGAGACACAGCAACCAACACGCTTAAACAGGCAAAGGTAACCAACGGTGAGACAATTATGGTTCCATTGTTTGTAAATACCGGTGATAAAATAAAGATCGATGTGAGAGAAAAAGCTTACGTTGAAAGAGTAAAGGGATAAAGACAACTATGGCAAATAAAAAGGTCCCGAACGACAGGTTAAAGATTTCGAAATTCAAGCTCGATTCACTGCTTGACATTACGCTTTCTATTAATGCCAACCTGCCAACGGAAGACCTTCTCGCTAAATACGAATCGATACTCAGAAATGATCTCGGCATCGGTAAGATCCTCATATTCAAACATTCCGGTGACTGGGAATGCCTCCTGAACGGAGGATTTCCTTCTGAATATGAATCCATAGATGTCGAATCAACACTAACAGGTATCAGGGAGATCTTTTTCGGCGCCGATGATATCGGTTTCGAGGGCGTTGATATAATTATTCCCGTCTTTAATAATAATATTCACCTTGCCTTCGTGTTTATTGGCGACATTGAGGAAGAGGGTGAAGGGATGAGTCCCGTGCTTAAACACCTGAACTTCATACAGACAATATCCAGCATCATAATAGTTGCCATAGAGAACATCAGGCTTTTTAATGAAAGCCTGCGGCAGGAATCGTTGAGAAAAGAGCTTGAACTGGCAGCCAAAATGCAACAGATGCTTATTCCGGACAACAAGCATATGCCAAAAAATCCAAGGCTGAAAGTGACGGGCTTTTATTTCCCGCATTTTGAGGTGGGTGGCGATTATTACGACTGTATAAGCCTGTCATGCGACAAAACAGGCATTTGTATCGCCGATGTATCGGGAAAAGGTATCTCAGCTGCTATTCTCATGTCTAATTTCCAGGCAAATTTAAAAGCCCTGCTCACCCACAATATCAACCTGGTATCGCTTGTAAAAAAGCTGAACAGGATTGTGGATATAAATGCTGCAGGGGAAAAGTTCATAACATTATTTGTTGCCAGGTATGACCACAAAACAAGGGTACTCGAATATATCAATGCTGCTCATAACCCGCCTGTCCTTTACAATACAGTAACAGGAGACTTAAAGTACCTGAAGGCATCCTGCGTCGGGTTAGGTATGCTGGAAGAGATCCCAAGCATAAAGAAATCGGAGATAAGGATAAGTGATAACTCGAAAATAGTCTGTTATACGGATGGCCTTTCTGAGATGAAAGGGCCAGATGGAAAAGAGTTAGGTGCCGGGGTAATTGTAAAATTTATCTCCAATAATAAGCCTGTCAGAAAGAATATCTCGGATATGATCAAATCACTTGGACTCCCGGATCATAATCCTGCGATCTTCGATGATGTATCCATCATAGCAGCCGATATGCCATAATCATTCTTTTACCCTTACCAGATAATAATTCTTTTTGCCTTTCTGTACCAGGAGGTATTTTTTATTCAGAAGCATGTCCCTGCCAACATTGAAATCGGGATTATCA
>Ga0315535_1001688_pt1 | contig 14538 bp, 11 predicted proteins | sample SalMarSW160220MG_2_FD_203092 | JGI IMG/M metagenome (GOLD analysis project Ga0315535, IMG submission 203092) | Salt marsh sediment microbial communities from the Plum Island Ecosystem LTER, Massachusetts, United States - Salt Marsh Sediment SW1602-20 ...
CGTGATCACGATCGCTCGCCAGGCCTCGGAGTCCGGCCCGACCGTCTCGCCCGGGCCGAGGATGGAGAAGCCGGCGCCCTCCGTGCCCGACGCCAGCAGGTTGCTCGTGACCAGCTGTCCCTGGAGGATGGAGACCGCCGCGATGCGGCCCACCACCAGGTTCGCGTCGTCGATGACACCGTTGGCGTTCGTGTCGTCGATAGGGACCTGCCGAACGGTGACGTCGCCCTCCTGGATCTCGGAGCGCGCGGAGATCGGGCGAACGGCCACCACGGCCGAGATATGCTCGGTCCCGCTCTCGCGTGCCTGTTGCTGCGCCTGGTTGATCAGGAAGTAGGCGGCTCCGGCAGCCACGACCGCCAGGACCACGCCCGCGAGGATCACGAACCGGCCGCGTCGCCGATCGTCCTTGTACTCGAGTTCCATCGACTGCCTTTCGACCTGAGGCCGCGGTGTCGGCGGGCGTCCGCGACCGTTCCGGGGGCATGGGGGCGGCCTCCGGCACGAGTCAGACTTTGCCTGTACGCACCACCCGACGGGCATGCCCCATACGTCCGGGGACCCCCGGCACCTTCGGGGGAATGGCTCCGCTCGCGCGTCGCCAACGCCACCCGCGGGCCCCTGGATCGAACGCATGTTCTGGTGCTACGATCCGCCCGTGCCCGACTTTCGCCTCGTCGCCCCGTTCCAGCCCACGGGCGACCAGCCCCAGGCCATCGACCGGCTCGCCGATGCGCTCGCCAGGGGGGTCCGCAGCCAGACCCTGCTGGGGGTCACCGGGTCCGGCAAGACCTACACGATGGCGCAGACCATCGCCCGTCACCAGAAGCCCACCCTCGTCCTGGCCCACAACAAGACGCTTGCGGCGCAGCTCTACGCGGAGTTCCGCGAGTTCTTCCCCGACAACGCGGTCGAGTACTTCGTCAGCTACTTCGACTACTACCAGCCCGAGGCGTACCTGCCGCGGTCGGACACGTACATCGAGAAGGACAGCAGCCGCAACGAGGAGATCGACCGGCTGCGGCATGCCGCGACCCACGCCCTGTTCGAGCGTCGGGACGTCATCATCGTGGCGTCCGTGTCGTGCATCTACGGCCTGGGCGCCCCGGTGGACTACGGCGCCACCGTGCTCCGGCTCCGGGTCGGCGGCCAGTACCGTCGTGACAGCGTCCTCCGCCACCTGGTCGACCTCCAGTATCAGCGCAACGACGCGGCCCTGACCCGCGCGCGGTTCCGGGTCCGCGGCGACACCCTTGAGATCGGACCGGCCTCGTCGGAGGAGATCGTCCGGGTCGAGTTCTTCGGCGACGAGGTCGAGCGGATCAGCGAGCTTGACCCGCTCACCGGTGAGCTGCTCGCCGAGCGCAGGGAGCTCAACGTCTTCCCGGCCACCCACTTCGTCACGCCGCGCGACAAGCTGCTGGTCGCGGTCGGCACGATCGAGGCCGAGATGGAGGAGAGGGTCGGGCAGCTCGAGGCCGAAGGCCGGGCGCTCGAGGCGGCGCGCCTTCGCCAGCGGACCACGTTCGACCTGGAGATGCTGCGCGAGCTCGGCTACTGCAGCGGCGTCGAGAACTACTCGCGCCACCTGTCCCAGCGCGAGGCGGGCTCGCGCCCATGGACGCTGCTCGACTACTTCCCGCCGGACTGGCTGCTGATCGTCGACGAGTCGCACATGACCATCCCCCAGGTAGTGGGCATGTACAAGAACGACCGGACCCGCAAGGAGATCCTGGTCGACTTCGGGTTCCGGCTGCCATCGGCGCTCGACAACCGGCCGCTCACGTTCGAGGAGTTCGAGACGCATCTCAACCAGGCGATCTACGTGTCCGCGACGCCCGGGCCGTACGAGCTCGAACGCAGCGAGCAGGTCGTGGAGCAGCTGGTGCGGCCCACGGGCATCGTCGACCCGCCGATCGTCGTTCGGCCGACAGACGGGCAGATCGACGACCTGCTCGAGGAGATCCGGGGCCGCGTGGATCGTGGTGAGCGAGCGCTCGTCACCACGCTCACCAAGAGGATGGCCGAGGACCTCGCCGACTACCTCAAGGAGCTGGGGATCAAGGTCCAGTACCTCCACAGCGAGGTGGACACGCTCGAGCGGGTGGCCATCCTGCGCGACCTGCGCCTGGGCGTGTACGACGTGCTGGTGGGCATCAATCTGCTGCGCGAGGGCCTGGACCTTCCGGAGGTCACGCTCGTCGCAATCCTCGACGCCGACAAGGAGGGATTCCTGCGCAGTGCCTGGTCGCTGATCCAGATGATCGGCCGGGCCGCGCGCAACACCGGCGGCGAGGTCGTGATGTACGCGGACAGGATCACGGAGTCGATGAAGGTCGCGATCGAGGAGACCGACCGCCGACGCGCGGTCCAGGAGCAGTACAACGCGGAGCGCGGGATCGAGCCCCAGACCATCATCAAGGGCATCCACGACCTCAACGACCGGCTGCGGGTCGTGGCCGAGAGCACGGTCGTCTACTCATCCGAGCGCCGGGCGCGGGACCTGGAGGCCGCCGACAAGGCGGAGGTCGAGCGGCTGGTCGCGACGATGGAGGCGGAGATGAAGGCCGCGGCCAAGCAGCTCGAGTTCGAGCGGGCGGCGGCCCTGCGGGATGAGATCCAGCAGATCCGGCTCCGCGTCCTGGATCAGGATGCGTCGGTGATGGTCGCGCGCGCGGCGGAGCGGGCGGCCCGGGAGGCGGCGATGCCGGCCCGGGACCGCGCGGCGGCCCACCGCGGCGCCGGGGTGGCGGATGCCGCCGCGTTCGAGGTCACCGAGGTTCGGGTCCTGCCGTCGGGTGAGGATCCCGAGGCCGGCGAGGTCGGGGAGGGGAGCGGCTCCGAGGATGAGGGCTCGGGTGTCGCCGCCGAGCTGTTTCCGGGGATCCGCGACGAGCACGAGGACGAGGACGGCGGCTGGCAGGCCCGCTGGCTCGAGCGGCCCACCTGGGACCGCACCGTCACCCCCAACATCCGGCGCCGCACCGGGCAGCGGCCCAACCGGCGGCGCCGGGGCTGCTGAGCCCCGGCGAGCGGATCGCTGTCCGCTGCTACCAGCCCGCCAGGACGAGCAGGCCCGCGACGACGAGCACCGAAAACCCGAGGATCGCGACGGCGTTGCGGCGCGTGAAGCGCCCGATCACGATCAGGATCGCCAAGATGAAGACGAGGATCGGGGGAAGCACGGCGCGGCTCTCTCCAGTGGGCGGCGCTCCGATGCTACGCACCGGCTCCTGCGTCGCGCCTCGTCCGGGCGGGTGGCGCGCCAACGGCCTCGATCCGCCGTATCGTGCCGCCATGCCCACCGACGCCGCCCGGCCCGTGCCCCCGCCCCCGCTGCCCGGGTTCGAGCCGTTGGCGGTCTGGCTCGAGCCGGCGTGGGAGGACGGTCAGGTCGGTGCCTGGGTTCCCGATCTGGCCGGTGCCTTCGCGCATGCCTCAGCTCCCGAGCGCGCGGTGACGATGGCGCTCAGCACGACGGGGCGTGTCCGCGAGTGGCTCGAGGCACGCGGGGAGACCGTCGCGCTGCCGCCGATCTGGCGGCCGGAGGTCGCCGGTGAGATCCCGTGCGCGCGTGACGGCGACCACCGGGTCCAGGCGCTGCTGCCGGCCGACGAGCGGGTCGCGACCCCCGAAGGCGTCGAGGCCGCCGTGCGACACCTGGGCTGGGCGCGCGCCGACCTCGTCGCCCTGCTGGAGGGCCTCGAACGATACGAGGCCGCGCACGGTCCGCTGCCCGTGGAACGCGACCTCGGTGAGCGCACACCGGCCGAGATCATCCGGCACCTGGCGGTCGCGGAGGCGTGGCTGGTCGGGAGGCTGTCAGGCGCCGGTCGCTACCCGGGCTCCCTCGAAGCGCCCGACGAACGCGAGCTGCTCGAGGCTACGCGCGCCTGGACCGCCGAGCAGCTGCCGGTCCTGGCCGGCGTGGACGACGGCACCCCAACGGCGGATGGTCATGGCGAGCGATGGACGCTGGTCAAGGTCCTCCGGCGGCTGCAGGCGCATGCGCTGGATCACCTCTGGGAGCTCGAGACCCGGCTGATGCGGGCGGACGGCACCGTCGATCGGATCGAGGTCGTGCTCGACCGGCTGCCGCCGGTGGACGCGCTCCGCAGACTGCTGCGGGCCGTCGGCTGGGACGTTCGCGCATCGCAGGCCGACCTCATGGCCGAGGGCTTCGCACGAACGACAGAGGTCGCGACGGCCTGGGACGGGGATCGCCTCATCGGTACCGGGCGGTCGATGGGCGACGGGCGGACCAACGCGCTGATCACCACCGTCCTCGTCCATTCGGGCTACCAGCGCCTCGGCGTGGGGGAGCGGATCATGCACGCCCTGATCGACGATCGTCCGGGCGTCAAGTTCGTGCTGGAGGCCGCCCCCGGGCTCGAGGCGTGGTACGGCTCGATGGGGTTCCTGCCCGACAGCCACGCGATGTTCCTGCCGCGCCGCCGCAGCCGATCCGGATGACGTGGCCGCCACCCGGGCCGAAGCCGGAGCCGCCGCGCCTGCGTGACCGGGACGAAGGCCCCGGCCGCCGCTGAGGCCTCGCCTGTCGGTGACGATCGTGCCCGGCTCAGCAGCCGAAGCGCATCAGGACTGCACACCCAACAGCAGCCCGTCCATCGGCGACTCCCCCTGCCCTCGTGGGCTGCCACACCAGTGCCGGCCGGCGGAGGATGGCCGGACCGGGTGGGCGCGATGTGCGCCACCGCGCACGATCGGATGGCGAGCGCGAGCCGGGGCCGCGTCCGATGGCCCGTCCGCGCCTGCATCACCGGACGTACGATCTCGCCGTGCAGCATCGAAGCCGGAAGCCATCGATCCTGGTCGTCCTCGCGGCGGCCCTCCTGCTCGTGGCGGTCGCCGGCTGCGGGTCGTCCACGCCGGCATCGGGCCCGGCGGCTGTCGTCCACCAGGCGCTGGACAGGCTGGCGGCCAAGGACCTCGACGGGTTGCGCTCGCTGGCGTGCGCGGGCCAGGAGGACCAGATCCGCAACCTCCTGCAGCTCCCGGTCGGGACCGGATCGGGGTCCGGAGCCGGCCTGCTGCCCGGGGTCGACACCCAGGCGCTGCTCGACGCGGTCCAGGTGGACGTCGGCGACGTCAAGGTCGGCGAGGCGACCATCGACGGCGACACCGCCGAGGTTGCCCTCACCGGGTCGGTCAAGGTCACCTTCGACTCGGACACCCTGCGACCGATCATCCGCCAGGTGCTGGATCAGCAGGGGGCGTCGATGACGGACGAGCAGCTGGACGCGCTGCTCAGCACGCTCCAGTCCTACGGCCAGGACGTCCCGCTGGACCAGTCGGTGCGCCTCGTCCAGGAGAGCGGCGACTGGAAGATCTGCCAGGACAGCATCGCGCTGCCGGGCGCGTCCTGAGCGCGGTCAGTAACCGAAGCGCATCAGGATCATGCAGGTCAGGATGACCGCGAAGGCGAGCAGCTCCATGCCGCTCATCCGCTTCAGGGTGTTGATCGCCGAGACCATCGCCGGACTCGGGCTCCCGTCGGCCTGGAACGCCTCCGAGACCGGGATCGCGTTCATGCGGCCGATCGCTGGCTCCAGGACCCGCTTGCCCCACACGAACAGGCCGGTGGCGACCACGAGCGCGACCAGCCACGTGATCCCGTAGGTCGTCGTCAGGGCATCGAGACTGCGGATCTGGCCCCACACCATGCCCCGCAGGATGCCCAGCAGGATCACGCCCATCGCCGCGACGTTGATCACCCTCTCGGACCGCTCGCCGTAGAGGCCGACGATCTCGCGTTGCCGGTCCAGCGGCAGGCGCATCAGCGCGGGGATGAAGATCAGGTTCGTCGTGAGCGACGCACCGAACCAGGTGATCCCCAGCGCACGTGAAGCCACTGGGCGGCGAACATGAACCAGCCCACGGCTGCGCTCCTGGCTGAGGATCCATCGACGCCGGTGACGGGCCCATCCGGGCATCGGCTCGCGCGGAGCATATGGCACCGGCTCCCTCGTCCGGGCGGCGTTCCGCACGGCGCGCGGGCGCCGGCACGCACAAGCGCGCCCGGGAGCGACCGGAGCCATGAACACTTGTTCTGTTTGGCGAGGTTCCGCTACACTTCGCCCGTGCCCCAGGATCGGATCATCGTGCGCGGCGCGCGCGAACACAACCTCAAGAACGTCGACGTCGCGTTCCCGCGCGACCGCCTCGTCGTCATCACCGGGCTGTCCGGCAGCGGCAAGAGCAGCCTCGCGTTCGACACCATCTACGCGGAGGGCCAGCGGCGCTACGTCGAGAGCCTGTCCGCGTACGCCCGGCAGTTCCTGGGCCAGATGGACAAGCCCGACGTGGACCAGATCGACGGGCTGTCCCCGGCGATCTCGATCGACCAGAAAGGGTCCTCGAGGAACCCCCGGTCGACCGTAGGGACGGTCACCGAGATCTACGACTACCTGCGGCTGCTGTTCGCACGGATCGGCCACCCGCACTGCCCGACCTGCGGCCGCGAGATCGAGCGCCAGGCGGTCAGCCAGATCGTGGACCAGGTCCTGGCCATGCCCGAGGGCACCCGGCTGCTCGTCCTCGGCCCGCTGATCAAGGACCGCAAGACCGAGGGCGATCGGGTGTTCGAGGGCGCCCGCAAGCAGGGGTTCGTGCGGGTCCGGGTCGACGGCACGCAGTACGACCTGACCGAGACGCCCAAGCTCGACAAGTACAAGCGACACACGATCGAGGCGATCGTCGACCGGTTCGTGGTCCGGCGGGCGGAGGCACCGGGGGACTGGGCGCGCGACGAGGCCGGCCGGCCGATCGATCCCGGCACCCGGGAGGCCGTCCCGGATCCCGACGCCGCCCGGCTGGCGGACTCGGTCGAGACCGCGCTCCGGCTGGGCGAGGGAGTCATGGTCGTGGCCCCCGCGCCCCGCGACGATGAGCCGCCGGCGTTCGAGGAGCGACGGTTCAGCGAGCGCTACAGCTGCCCGTACGACGGCACCACGATCGACGAGCTCGAGCCGCGCTCGTTCTCGTTCAACTCGCCTCACGGCGCGTGCCCCACGTGCACCGGGCTCGGCACCCAGCTCGTCATCGACCCCGGCCTCGTGATCCCGGACCGGGGCCGGAGCATCCGGTCGGGGGCGCTCGCGCCCTGGAACAAGATGCCCACCGAGATCTCGTGGCGGATGAAGATCACCGAGGCGGTGTTCGCCTCGCACGGTTGGAGCATCGATGTCCCGGTGGCCGACCTCCCGCCGGAGGCGCTCGAGTACCTGCTCCACGCGCCCAAGGACGAGAAGGTCGTCGTCCGCTACCGCCACGAGCGCGGTGAGAACAGCTACGTGGCGACATTCGAGGGGGTGGTGACCAACCTCCAGCGGCGGTTCCGGGAGACCGACTCCGAGTACATCCGGACCGAGCTCGAGAAGTTCATGGTCCAGAAGCCGTGTCCCACCTGTAGCGGTCGCCGGCTCCGGCCGGAGGCGCTCGGGGTGACGGTGGACGGCCGGAACGTCTGGGACGTGTCCACGATGTCGGTCACCGACGCGCTGGACTGGGCCGCCGGGCTGGGCGGTCGCGTGACCGAGCGCGAGCGGACGATCGGCCGCCAGGTGCTCAAGGAGATCGTGGCCCGTCTGGGCTTCCTGGTCGACGTCGGGCTCGACTACCTCACGGTCGATCGGGCGAGCGTCACGCTGTCGGGCGGCGAGGCGCAGCGGATCCGCCTGGCGACCCAGATCGGCACCACGCTCATTGGTGTCCTGTACATCCTCGACGAGCCATCGATCGGGCTCCACCAGCGCGACAACGCGAAGCTGATTGCGACCCTTACCCGCCTCCGGGACCTGGGCAACACGGTCCTGGTGGTGGAGCATGACGAGGAGACGATCCGGACCGCGGACTGGGTGATCGACATCGGGCCGGGAGCCGGCGAGCACGGCGGCGAGATCATCGCCAACGGGACGCTCGAGGAGCTGCTCGCCCAGCCACGCTCGATCACCGGTGCCTTCCTGCGCGGGGAGCGACAGGTCCCCGTCCCGTCTCACCGTCGCCGCGGCAACGGCCGGCGGCTCGTGATCCGGGGGGCACGCGAGCACAACCTGCGCAACATCGACGTCAGGTTCCCGCTGGGCACGTTCATCGCCGTCACCGGCGTGTCCGGCTCGGGCAAGAGCACCCTGGTGGACGAGGTGCTGTATCGCGGTCTCGCCCGCGAGCTCAGCGGCTCACGCGCCCCGGTCGGCGCTCACGACCGGATCGAGGGTGTCGGCTTCATCGACAAGATCATCGAGATCGACCAGAGCCCGATCGGCCGTACCCCGCGCTCCAACCCGGCAACCTACACGGGCCTGTTCGGGCCCATCCGGGAGCTGTTCGCGGGCACGCCCGACGCGCGATTGCGCGGCTACCAGCCGGGCCGGTTCAGCTTCAACGTGAAGGGCGGCCGGTGCGAGAGCTGCAAGGGCGACGGGATCATCAAGATCGAGATGCAGTTCCTGCCCGACGTCTACGTCCCGTGCGAGGTGTGCCAGGGCAAGCGGTATACGCGCGAGGCGCTCGAGGTCCACTACAAGGGGCGGTCGATCGCGGACGTGCTCGAGATGACCGTCGAGGAGGCACTCGGCGTCTTCTCCGCTGTACCCAACGTGCACGCCAGGCTCCAGACACTGTTCGACGTCGGTCTCGGCTACATCCACCTGGGCCAGCCGGCGACGACCCTCTCGGGCGGCGAGGCGCAGCGCGTCAAGCTGGCCACGGAGCTCTCGAAGCGGGCGACCGGCAAGACGCTGTACCTGCTCGACGAGCCGACCACCGGCCTCCATTTCGCCGACGTGGACAAGCTGCTGGCCGTCCTCCACCGGCTGGTCGAGAACGGCAACACCGTGCTCGTCATCGAGCACAACCTCGACGTGATCAAGACGGCGGACTGGATCATCGACCTGGGGCCCGAGGGCGGGTTGCGCGGCGGACAGATCGTGGCCGAGGGAACGCCCGAGACGATCGCGACCACGCCCGGCTCGGCGACGGGCGAGTACCTCGGCCGCGTGCTCCGGGGCGAGCCGCTGGTTCCCCTCAGCGATGTCACCTTCGCGGACGAGGCCGGCCGTCCGGGTGTGGGCGCCGGCGTGGCGGCCGCGGTCCCGGTGATGGCGCCCTCACGCAAGCGGGTGGCGGCCGCGCGGTCCGCCGGGGAGCGGTAGGGGCCGGTCGCCGGGCATTTCCCGCGGTCCGGCGTCGCCGGATGCGGCGATCTCCCGACCCGCGCCGCCGTCGCGGGCAGTCTAGGATTGGCCCATGCCCGAGATCGACTTCGCGTTTCTCGCCGACGCCGCCGAAACTCAGCCGGGGCAGAAGTTCCACGTCCTGGGCGGTGGCATCACCCGGATCGGTGGGCGGACCTTCCCGCTGCGCCACCCGCACATCGCGCTGGTGGTCGGGCTGCTGGTCACCGCGCCCGAGACGGAGCGAGAGCATGAGCTGCGGATCGTGCTCCTGGACCCCGACGGGACCGAGGTCACCGGGGCGACCGGCAGCCTGGTCGCCCGCGGTCATCCCGACGGCCGTGATGCGATCCTGACCTTCAGCATCGACCTCTGGAACCTCACCTTTCCGACGCCGGGCGACTACTCGTTCCGGATCCTCGTCAACGGGTCGGAGCGCAAGCGCCTGGGGCTCGTCCTCGTTCGTCCGGCCGATGCCGGTGTCGGGGCGGCACCGATCTCGGAGCTGTGACGGCCGGCCATTCTCGCCCGCGTCCGGCCGCGGCCGCGGCCCGGCACGAGCACCCGGTGATCGACGAAGCGGCCCTTGCTGCCGCGCGCGCCGGCGACCGGCTGCTGGACGCCGCCCGCGCGCTCGGCTCGACGCGCTGGATCGACTACGTCGAACCGCTGCCGGATCATCTCCGTGACGACGCGTTTGCCGATCTGCGCCGGACCGCGCTTCGGGCCAGGGCGGCGTACGGCCCCAAGGATTCGATCCGCGACGTGCTGCCGGCCGAGGTTACCGAGCCCTTCCTCGATGCCGTCGACCGGCTGCTCAAGGTGCTCGCCCGTCGCGACGTGGCGGGCTGAGGGAAGCCACCCGCGCCGCGCCGGGACCCGGGACCGCCGGGCGCCGGATCCCGGTCGTCCCGGCCTGCGACCTCAGTACAGGAACGGCAACAGCCGTCGGGTCCGGGCGCGGTAGGCCGGGTAGCCGGGGTATCGGGCGACCAGCCAGATCTCCTCGCGCGCCGACTTGAGCCGGAAGAAGCCGAGCAGGGCGAGCGCGCCGAGCATCGCCAGCGGCGAGGCCGTGGCCAGGCCGTAGCCGAGAGCACCGATCACGATCCCGCCGTAGATGGGGTGCCGGGCCAGCCGGTATGCACCCGATTCGACCAGCTGCGCCCCGCTGCGCGGGTAGGGAAGCGGCGTGAGCGCGTCGCGCAGCCCGACCAGCGCCCACGCACCGAGCCCGGTGCCCGCGGCCATCAGCGCGAGCCCCACGATCTCCGACGCCAGCCGGAGATCGCCGCCCCAGGCAGGTCCGACGAACCCGGCCAGCCCCACCAGCGAGAGCAGCACGAACTGGATGATCACCCAGCCCTCGCCGCGCGGCCCGAGCGAGGGCAGCCCGCTCATCCGGACGTGGGGTCGGGCCGCCGGGCGCGCCTTCGGATCAACCGGGATCGGCGTCCGGCGGGAGCGTTGCCCGCCACTCGTCGGCGAGGATCGACATCCGGTCGACGTCCAGGTAGCGGCCCTCGCGGAACACGGCCCGCCGGAGGACGCCCTCGTGCACGAAACCGACCCGCTCGTAGACGTGGCGCGCGCCCGGGTTCATCTGGTAGACGTCGAGCCAGATCCGCTCCAACCTCAGGAACTCGAACCCGAACCCCAGCAGTGCCCGCAGCATGTCGGTGCCGAGCCCTTTGCCGCGGTCCGCGGCAGCGCCGACCGAGATCCCCAGCCCGGCACTCCCGTTGTGCAGGTCGAGCTCGAACAGTCCGGTCGTCCCGATCGGCCGGCCGTCGGCGACCAGGCAGGCGACGAAGAAGTAGCCCCCTTTGCCCTGGTCCGCGATCATCCGGTCGAACCACTGCTCCTCGAGGGGCGTGGACAGCGGGGCCCGGATCCCGAGAGTTCGCGTCGTGCCGTAGTCGTTCATCCAGCCGACGAATCGCGGGATGTCGTCACGTTCCGCGGCACGGAGGTAGACGGCGCCGTGGGCGATCATCTGCTGGGTCCCAACGCGGCGAAATGCCATGGCCATCTCCGGAGCGGGGCGTGGGCGCCCGGCGGGGACCCCGGGCGTCGTGGGCTGAGAAGAGTCTACGCGGCGGCTGCCTCCGGGCGATGGCCAAGCTCGGCCGGGGAGAACGCCTCTCGCAGAAACATCGACGGCGCCTCGGGGTCGTACAGGAGGGTGAGCGACCGACGTGCGCGGGTCCAGGCCACATAGGCGAGGCGGCGCTCCTCCTCCAGCGCCCGCTCCGGCTCCGCGGCGTCCGTGATCGACCTCCGCCCGGGGAATCCGTCAGCCAGGACGAGCACGTGGTCCCACTCGAGGCCCTTGGTGCCATGGGCCGTCGCCAGCGTCAGGGCGGCATCGTCCCGGCGCAGCGCCGACAGCCGTCGCCGTCGTTCCGCGACGGCCTCGTGAAGCGCCTCCATCGAACCCAGCGGCGCCGCCCAGCCGAGCAGCGCGGTGACGAGCTCCGCCGGAGATGGCTCGTCGGATCCGGCGGTGGCCTCGGCATCGGTCGTCTCCTCCGATCGCAGCTCGGCCCGGAGCTGGCCCAGGGCGATCAACGGCGACGAGGCCGGGACGGCGGCCGCCACGGAGACCGCACGCTCCAGGAGAACGTCGAGGCGCCCGTCCTCGATCGGCAGCGGCAGGTCCGGGGCGCGAAACGGGACCTCGAGCTCGACGGCGGCCACCACGGCGACCAGCAGTTCGCGGTTCGTTCGGGCGAGCACCGCCCGCGTGCTGTCATCCGGCGGCCATGTTCGCATGCCGCGCTTGATGCGGGCGAGATCGTCGGCGGCGTCCGGCGCGAGGACGAGGCGGCCGCGAGCCGAGGGTCCGGCGAGAATGCGCTTCGCGAACCGCTCCCGGTTGTGCTCGACGAGCCGGACGGCGCGCTCGACCACCGGGCGTGGGCAGCGGTAGTTCGTCTCGAGGTCGACCCGGCGCAGGCCCGGCAGCGAGGAGGCGAGTCCGAGCACTCGGCGCACGTCCGCCAGGCGCCATCCATAGATCGTCTGGTCGTCGTCGCCAACGAGGAAGATCCGGTTGGCAGGCGCGGCCAGCAACAGGGCCAGCTCGAGCTGCGTCCGGTCGAGGTCCTGCGCCTCATCGACCAGCAGGTTGGCGCACCGAGCGCGCCACTGCTCGAGCATCGATGGCTCAGCCCGCAGCAGCCCCAGCGCACGCACGACGAGGTCGTCGAAGTCGACCCCGCCGCCGGCGGCGACGGCGCGCTCGTAGGCGATGAAGGCCCGGGCGACCGGTCCCGGCGCCGGGTCCGTCGCGACCTCGGCGGCGGTCACGCGCAGGTCCAGCTTGAGACGCGAGAAGGCGAGGTCGAGGCGGCCACGGTCGGCGGCGCTGGCGTCCGGGAACAGCTCTCGGAGCACCAGGTCCCGATCGACGAGAGGATCGACCGCAACGCCGGCCTCGACCAGCATCTCCCGCCCCAGCGCGTGGAACGTGCGCACCCGAATCGCATCGGGACCGACGCCCAGCGGCGTGAGCGCCGCGCCCAGCCGATCTGCCAGCTCCTCGGCCGCGCGCCGGTTGAACGCCACGACGCTGATCGAGCCGGGCGCCGCGCCCCCGTCGACCAGCCAGGCGACTCGGGCCACGAGCGTGGTCGTCTTGCCCGACCCAGCCGGGGCCACGCACAGCACCGGACCCGGTGGAGCCGTGGCCGCCGCGCGCTGATCGGGCGCCAGACGAGCCAGACGCTCGGCCACCGATGGATGTCGTGCGGCGGTCATCGCCCGAGCATCGCAGGCAGCGCTTGCCTCGGCCTCACCCGAATGCGTCGGGCGGTCCTCACCCGGATGCGTTGGGCGACCCGCACGGGCGTCCGGGCGGTGCGCGCGCACCGGTACCGAAGAGGGGCGCGGCTGCGCACCAGACGGGACGACGTGCCCATTCCCTTGGCGCTGCGATCGCCCGATGATCGCAGGCAGACGGCACTGCACAACCGAACCCCGTCCAGGAGGGTCGACCATCATCAACCGGACCGTCGCCCGAGCGTTCGCCGTAGCCACGGTGCTTTCCCTCGCCGTGGCCGCCGGGGCCGTCGCGGATTCCGTCGACGGTGACGCGGACGTCGTGACGCCCGGCGTGCAGGGCATGGTCTACCTGGGCTCCGTGCCTTCCGGTGCGACGGTTGAGGTCGACGTCGGGTTCGAGCTCGTGTGCAAGGGCCTCGCACATGTGCCGTCCGGGACCATCATCGCGCTCACACCGACGACGGCAGCTCCTGACGACGGCACGATCTCGGCGGCCGCAGCGCGCATCGGCCCGGTGCCCATCGGCTGGCCGGGTGACGGGGAGGCGTGTGTCGGCGACCCGGTTCTGGATGCGACCACCCTGTCTCACGTGACGCTGACGGCACCGTCCGCGGTCGGCACCGGCTACGTGTACCGTGTCACTTACGCACGCTCGCCGTCCGGCGGAACGACGGGCACGACCCTGGTGCAGCTCGCGCTGTCCGTGGCCGGCAACACGCCGCCCGTGCTGGACCTCCCTGCGGCGATCACGGCTGAGGCGGATGCGCCGGGTGGCTGGATCGCAACCTTCGACGCCACCGCCAGCGATGCGGAGGACGACCCGGATCCAGCGGTTGTCTGCGATCCGGCACCCGGCGACCTGCTCCCGATCGGCGACACGACCGTCGATTGCGAGGCCACCGACAGTGGCGGACTGACGGCGCCCGGGTCGTTCGCGATCCACGTCAGGGACACGACGCCCCCGGTGCTCGACCCGCTACCCGTGCCGGATGTCACGACGTCCGATCCCACCGGTGCCGCCGTCGACTGGCCCATGCCCGCCGCGGTGGACGCTGCCGATCCGCACCCGTCGGTTGCCTGCGACCCGGCGCCGGGCTCGTGGTTCGTGGTGGGGACGACCGAGGTCACCTGCACTGCGATGGATGCCTCCGGCAACAGCGCGTGGAGGCCGATGACGGTCACCGTGCGGATGGGGCCACCCGGCATGACGGTTCGCTGGGATGCGCCGCTGCGCGGTGGGTCTGCCGTCGTCGAGCGCGGCCGCACGCTTCCCGTCAAGGTCTCGATCCTCGTCGGTGACGCGTGGCTGAGACCCGAGACCGGGCCCGTTCCGGTGCTGTTGGCCCAGCGGCTCTCGTCGTGCCAGCCCGGCGCACTCGAAGCCGACACGGTCAACCTCGGGACCCTGCGCCCATCCGGCGGGCGCTGGACCATGAACGTACGAACGGGCGACCTGACCGCCGGCTGCTGGCGGTTGGCCGTGGACGTAGGTGGTGCGATGGCCGCGGGTGCAGACGTCCGCCTGGTCAGCGGCCCGGGCCGGGCAGGGCGCCCGGAG
>Ga0315535_1001692_pt1 | contig 14531 bp, 14 predicted proteins | sample SalMarSW160220MG_2_FD_203092 | JGI IMG/M metagenome (GOLD analysis project Ga0315535, IMG submission 203092) | Salt marsh sediment microbial communities from the Plum Island Ecosystem LTER, Massachusetts, United States - Salt Marsh Sediment SW1602-20 ...
CTCACAGTCTATCCCCGTTCCCGGCGAGTAGAGAATTCGTGCATGAGTATGGAACCGGCTACGGCGACGTTCAGCGAGTCCCAGCCCCGGACCATGGGAATGCCGACCTCCTGCGCGCACCTGTCCCCGAATTGGGGCGAAAGCCCCCGCCCTTCATTGCCGAGCAGGATCGCGAAAGGTTTTTGAAGTCCCGTGCCGGGCTCTGGGAGGCGGCCGCCTGGAACGGCTGCCAGAAGCGCAACGCCGGTCGACAGGGCCCAGTCGAGAAACGCCTCGCTGGTGCATGCCAGCACAGGGACGTGGAATGCCGCTCCCCCGCTTCGAAACAGAGCGGTCAGGCGGAAGGGATCACAGGTTCCTTCCCCGGCAAAAACGCAGGAAGCTCCGAAGGCTCTGGCGGAACGGACGAGTATGCCCGTATTCACCGGATCCTGAACCGCATCGAGGTAGAGGAAAAAATCGCCGGGTTTGGGAGACGGGAAGATCCCCGCCGGACGAATCCCCAAGGCCATGACGCCTTCCGGCGCCGAGAGAGTGCTCAGACGCTCGAGGAGTCGCGGGGGCACGCGGTAGATCCGCCGCGCTGAAGTCGGCGGCGCCAGTTCACCCGACCATTCTTCCCAACGGTCTTCCTGGACGAGGATGTCCTCGAGCTGCCATCCGGCCTTGAGGGCTTCCCGCAGCATGTGCCGGCCTTCTATGAGAATGAGATCCCTGTTTTTGCCCGCCGCGGCCATGCGGAACTTCTTTGCGACGGGATTTTGGGCGGAGGTGATGCTCACAATGTCCATGGAGGGATTCTAGCAGAACTACCTGCCGCTGGCTGCCTGATCGGCTTCAGCCGGAAGATTGGAACGCCCTGGGCTTCAAGTGCATGATTTCGGGCGTGAAAGTTCCCCGTCTTTTCGAACATTGTCCCCCCTTCAATTCCGCGACACGGCGTTGGGCCAAAATCAAACGGAGAGGGCATGCCCTCTCCGTCTGGCTGTTCATGGTGCCGAAGGGGGGACTCGAACCCCCACGCCCTTTCGGGCACTACCCCCTCAAGATAGCGTGTCTGCCAGTTCCACCACTTCGGCACGAGGGGTCATTTCGTCTTGCCTTCAGGCGCCTTTTCAGGGGGCTTGGGCGCAGGAGTTGCTGGCGACTGAGGTTTGGATTCAGTCGCCGTGGCCGCGCCCTTCTCCTTGGCCGGGGCCGGGGTTTCTTTCGCCGCTCCAGGTTTGGCCGTCGCCGCTCCAGGTTTGGCCGTTGAAGCCGCATTGTTCTGGACGGCCGGCGGGTTCTTTTCCATGATGTTCTTCTGCTTCCAATTCGTAGCGATAACGAGAACAATAGAGAGAACCATGAATAGAACCGCAAGACCGGTGGTCAGCTTCTGCAAAAAGGTGGCCGACCCCCTGGCGCCGAAGGCGGTCTGGGAAGATGCCCCGCCGAAGGCCGCTGCCAGGTCACCCCCCTCGCCAGGCTGGAGCAGAATGATGCCGATAAGCAAAAGGCTGTCCAAGATGTAAATAATCCACAAAATCGTTACCATCGTGCCTCCTCGCGCCTTCCCGAGGGCGCCGAGATAGAATACCCCATCCAGAGAATGCGGTCAAGGGTGGTGCGGCTTGTCCTGCATGACGAAAACGGGGCGCCGGCTGATTTCGGCGATTCCTCCTCGGGATGGTCTTGGGGCATTTAGGCCGACCGCCGACAGGTGCCCGGAAGACGGCTTTCGAACCGGCTACCTATGATATGATGCGTAATGGAGGTATGCCTCCGGAAGCTTAGACACCATTGGAACGGCGGAGCGATTTGGATTCCAGGTGGATGGTGATAATGTCATGCGAGGTCAAATCATGAAGCGCTTGTCTGTTAGCTTCCTTACATTGGTTTTGCTCGCCACAGTGGCCTGTGCTCACAAACAGCCTGCGATACCCGGAGCTCCCGACGCGGGTTTCAGCAGAAGAGGCAAAGCCGCAAAGGGAGAGCTGCCGGGCGATGCGACGATTAAAAACCCGGAAGTCGCCTACAACATGGCCCTGGAATTCGCCAGCCAGGGCAACATGGAAGGTGCGCACCACTATATCGCCCTCGCGAGCAAGTTGCGGACGGACTCGAAATACTCCTACACCAATGGTCTCTTCTATCTGTCCGGGGGGAAGTACCACGAAGCCCTGGATTATCTCCAACTCGCCATGAAGCAGGGGCCGGGTACGCAGGAGAACAGGCTGGCCGTTCTCAACGCGATGGGAGCGTGTCACATGGAGTTGGGTGAAAACGAGGAAGCCTTGAAGCTTTTCAGGCAAGTGGTGAACAGCAACGGCGTCTTCAGCCGATACGAGTCCTACTACAACATGGGTGTGATCTACATGAGGGAGAAGAAGTACCTCGACGCGGAAGCCGTCTTTCTCAAGGTCATCGACGAGAACCCCCGTTACTACAAGGCCTACAACAAGATAGGGATCATCAAGTCCACGGAGAACAAGTGGGGGGACGCGGCCCTCAATTTCAAGAAGGCTCTGGATCTATTGAAAGGCGATTACCAGGCCCAGCAGAGCGATGGGGCCGAAATCTACTATCATTACGGCGAAGCGCTCTACCAGGAAAAGCTTTACCCGCAGGCGCGCTCCGCCCTGCTGGAAGTCCTGAAGATAGCCCCGGAAAGCAGGTTCGGCCAGAGCGCGAAAGCTATTCTCGCCAAGATCGGCGGTGGTGATCTTTGATGTTCGGTAAAATCAGGGCCGGCCTCCAGAAGACGCGTGAGGTCTTCGCCGGAAGAGTGGCCGATGTTTTCGGCAGAGATGCCGTGGACGATGAGTATTCCATTGAGACTCTCGAAGAGGCCTTGCTCGGCGCAGACGTCGGGTTGGCTACCATCGAGAAGCTCCTCAACCGTCTTCCAAGGCAGGCCCGCTCCGGTGGACAGGGGCTGAAGGCGGCCCTCGAGGAGAGAATGATGGCCTTGTGGCCTCCCACTCCGCCCCCGGAGGGCCCCCCGCCCGGGCCGTGGGTGAATCTCGTGGTCGGCGTAAACGGCGTCGGGAAGACCACGACCATAGGCAAACTGGCCGCGGCGCGTACGGCAGGCGGGCAGAGGGGGATTCTCGCCGCAGGGGACACGTTCCGTGCCGCGGCGGCGGAGCAGCTTGAGATATGGTCGCAACGGGCCGGCGCCCAGATCGTCCGGCAGAAGGAAGGCGCGGACCCGGCCGCCGTCGCCTTCGACGCCGTCCAGACCGCCGTATCGCGCGGCCTGGATTTTGTGCTCATCGACACCGCGGGCCGGCTCCACGTCAAGCACAATCTCATGGAGGAGCTTGCAAAAGTCCACAGGGTCGTTGGACGGGCCTGCCCGGGCGCCCCTCACCAGGTGAGTCTCGTTCTGGATGCCACCACGGGGCAGAACGGCCTGAGTCAAGCCGTGACTTTCATGGATAAGGTCCCCGTGACCGACCTGGTTCTCACGAAGCTGGACGGAACCGCGAAGGGGGGAATCGCCTTGTCCATCGCTTCGGAACTCCAGATTCCCATTCGATACGTCGGCGTGGGAGAAAAAGTCGACGATCTCGTCCCCTTCGATGCGAAGGAATACGTGCAGGGCCTGTTGAATTGAGAGGAGTCTTTCGTGGGAAGCATGGGGCCTGACCCGAGGTACATGAGGGAAGCCATCGCCCAAGCCCTCAAGGGCAAGGGACGGACGCACCCCAACCCGTGCGTGGGCGCGGTCGTCGTCCGCGACGGCATGGTGATGGGCAAGGGCTACCATAAGGGCCCGGGCCGCCCGCATGCCGAGGTGGAGGCGCTCAAGGAAGCGGGTGGGGAGGCCCGGGGCGCCGACCTCTACGTGACATTGGAACCCTGCAACGTTTTCGGCCGGACCCCTCCATGTACAAAAGCCATTGTTGCGGCGGGCATAACCCGCGTGTTTGCGGCGGGTTCGGACCCAAACCCGCAGGTGTGCGGCAGAGGATCGGAAGAACTGAGCAAGGCCGGGGTAGAGGTTGTCATGGGTTTCCTTGAAGACGAGGCCCGGGCCGTGGATCTTGCGTACCACGCTTATCACTTGAATCGCAGACCCTACGTTCACCTGAAGATCGCCCAATCGCTCGACGGACGGGTGACGTCGTCTGCAGGTGGATATCTCACGGGCGTGGAAGCCAGAAAACGGGTGCACGAGGATCGTTTTCTGTCGGACGCTGTTCTGGTTTCGGCGGGGACGGTGATAGCCGATGATCCTCTGCTCAACGTCCGTATGGAAAAGCTGAGAAAGAGCCTCGTCCGTGTGATCCTGGACAGCCGGTGCGTGATTACGGGGCACGAGGCTATCTTCCGGACGTGTCCCGGAGACGGCCCCGTATGGGTGGTCAGGCCCGAAGGAAAGACTCCACCTGAAGTTGCGGGGATGGAGGGCGTCGAAGTATTGCCGCTCCCGCGACTCGAGTCCGGCGGTTTCCCGCTGACCTCGATTCTGGCCCTCCTTCACCGGAAAAGGGTCGTTGAGCTTTACGTCGAGGCGGTGGGCCGTCTGTCGGGCGCCTTCCTTTCGGAAAGATACGTGGACAGGATATCCATTCATCTCGCTCCCGTCCTTGTGGGCGGCGAAAGGCAGCCTGGGCCCGTGGACGGTTTTGTCCCAGGCCGTGAGTTGCGGCTGGAGAAGGCACGCTGGACCCAGGCGGGAGACGACTGGATCGTGACGGCTCCGTTGGAGGGGCGATGTTTACCGGCCTGATTCGGGAGGTGGGGCGCGTCTTGTCGATCGATCGCAAGGGGACGGGCGCCTCGCTGTTCGTAGAATGCGGCGCCGTGATCGAAGACGCGAAACCGGGCGACAGCATCGCCGTCGACGGAGCATGCGTTACGGTCGAATCCCTTGATATGGGGCGATTCTCCGCCTTTCTCAGCTCGGAAACGCTCACCCGAACGACTCTCGGCCACGTGAAACCAGGCGACGAGGTGAACCTGGAAGCCGCACTGCGTCAAGGAGACAGACTCGGGGGGCACATGGTCCAGGGACACGTCGAGGGGGTGGGCCGGGTGCGCGTCTTCAAGCGGACCGGACGCGCTGCCGAACTGGTTGTCGAAATGCCTCCCAATCTGAGCCAGTACGTCATTCCGAAAGGGTCTATCGCACTGGCGGGGATAAGCCTCACGGTCGCCGGACTCGGAGAAGATACCGTCAAGGCGGCAGTGATTCCGGCGACGCTGGATGGTTCGACCATGAGGAGCTGGCAGCCGGGAAAAAAGATCAATGTGGAAACGGACATGATAGGGCGCTATATTGTGGCCTATTTGAAGGGTCTGCACCCCAAGGGGGAGGCCCTGTCCGTCGACAAGTTGAAAGAAATGGGATTTTGACCGTCAAAGAGTCACTTCAAACGCCGTCGCCGGGAGACAGCCGCCCCAACCGGGCTCTGATCTCGTCGGGTGGATCCGGAGAGAGAATATGCCGTTGATTGCCATCGAACAGGCCCTGGAGGAAATCAAGCAGGGGAGAATGCTGATAATCTGTGACGACGAGGACAGGGAGAACGAGGGTGACCTCTACGTCCCGGCGGACAAGGTGACACCGGAGATCATCACCTTCATGGCGACGCACGGTCGGGGATTGATCTGCCTGGCCATGACCGGCCGGCGCCTCGACGATCTTCAGATCCCAATGATGGTCCAGGACAACACGAGCCAGTTCCAGACGGCATTCTGTGTTTCCATCGAGGCCAAGTACAAGACGACGACGGGCATATCGGCCCACGACCGCGCCGCCACGATCCTCACGGCAATAGACACCGAGGCCGGCCCGTCCGACCTTGCCCGCCCCGGACACATCTTTCCGCTCAGGGCAAAGGAAGGGGGCGCGCTCCGCCGCCCCGGCCAGACGGAGGCCTCGGTGGATCTTTCCAGGCTGGCGGGGCTCTACCCGGCAGGCGTGATCTGCGAAGTCATGAAAGACGACGGGACCATGGCCCGTATGCCGGATCTTCTCAAGTTCTCTGAGGAGCACGGCGTCAACATCGTTACCATCGCCGACCTCATCGATTACAGGCTCAGCCGTGAGTCCCTGGTCAAACGGGTCGCACAGCCCGAGCTTCCCACCAGGCACGGCCTGTTCCGGGTCATCGCCTACGAAAGCATCCTCACGGAAAGGACGCACCTGGCCATGACCATGGGCGAGTGGAAGCCGGGGGACGAGGTTCTCGTGCGGATGCACTCCGAGTGTCTCACCGGCGACGCTCTGCATTCACTGCGTTGCGACTGCGGTGCACAGCTTGATGCAGCCATGGCCGCCATTGCCAGCGAGGGGCGCGGCGTGCTGGTCTACCTCCGGCAGGAAGGGCGCGGAATAGGGCTGCTCAACAAGCTCAAGGCTTACGAGCTCCAGGACCAGGGCATGGACACGGTCGAGGCCAACGAGGCCCTCGGTTTCGCCGCGGACCAGAGGGACTACGGTATCGGCGCCCAGATCCTTCACGACCTGGGCCTCTCCAAGATTCGGATCCTCACCAACAACCCCAAGAAGCTGGCCGCCCTCTCGGGTTTCGGCATAACCATCGTTGACCAGGTCCCGCTCGAGATCGCTCCCAACGAGAACAACCGAAAGTACCTGCGGACGAAGAAAGAGAAACTGGGACACACGCTCAAGCAGGTGTGACGGTGCGTGTCCGGTCCGGCTTCGGTAACTGCCTGCCGCCCCCCGTGCGGCAGGCATGCATGCTCGGTTATGTCCGCGCCCTCAGAAGAAAAGTGGAAATGAGGTTTCTTCGGGAAGGTGGCCGAACGCCTCCTTCGGTTCCGCATCGGGCGGATAGGCGATAGCCCAGAGCGCCAGGCCTCCGGCCGGCAGCGCCGGAACCTGGCACCCGGGAAGGTGGCCCGAAAGCATCGCCGGGATCTGACCGGGCTCCAGCCTCCCGGCCCCCACGGCCACGAGGGCGCCGCCGATCAGTCGGACCATCCGGTGGAGGAACGAGGGCCCGGAAACGGTTAGCACCAGCAGGGGGCCCCTCTCTTCAACACGGCACCGGGTGATTGTTCTCACGGTGTTGCGCGTGCGACCGTAGGCTGTTGTGAAGAGGGCGAAGTCATGCTCTCCGAGAAAGGTGCGGCTCGTCAGGCCCATGATTTCAGAATCCAAAGTTCCCTTCCATCGGAGAACGTAAGGCGCCAGGAACGGCGGTACGACGGAATCCCTGTAAATATTGTACCGGTAGGTCTTTCCCGTGCACGAGTAGCGTGCGTGAAAATCGTCGCGAACCCAACCCGCCCTGTAAATGCGGACGGCGGCTGGAAGGTGAGCGTTGAGGCCGAACAGCAGAGGCTGTGAGGGTCGATCCAGATCCGTGTCCACGTGGGCGGTAAAGGCGCGGGCGTGAACTCCGGCGTCCGTCCTCGAACACCCCACCACCCGGCGCCCGTTATGTCCTATGTTTTTCAGCGCATCGTCCAGAAAATCCTGGAGAGTGGAGCCGTCCTTCTGGGCCTGCCAGCCGCTCACCCCTGTCCCGACAAAGGCGAGGTCCAGCCGCAGGCGCCGTGTGACGTTGGCGGGAATTCCGATTCCCTCCGCTCCTTCGCGGATGGTCCCCGGGCCGTAATCCGTTTTACCCATGGCGCGCCGGCTACTCGTTGGTAGTTGTACTCTGCTTTTCGAGAAGGTCGTTGATCACCTTCAGGAGGTTGGAGGATTGGATGGGCTTGCTGATGTAAGCGTCGGCGCCGAGGGCGAGCCCGCGCTCACGGTCCTCTTTGGCTCCTTCGGTGGTGATGATGATGATGGGCATGGACTTGGTCTTGGGATTCTGCCGGATGAGCGAAACCAGCTTGAGCCCATCCATGACGGGCATGTTGATGTCCGTGAGAATCATGTCCACTTCTTCGGTCTGGAGTTTCTTCAGTGCGTCGACACCGTCCACCGCCTCGAGAATGGTACATCCTTTGAATCTCTTGAGCGAAAAAGAGATAAGCTGTCGCATGGTGGGTGAATCTTCAACGACCAGAAAACGCAACCCTTCCATTCCTGCCCCTCTATCAGCTCTTCGTGACTGGCGTCGTGAGCAAGTCCAGAAATCCCTGAATCGTATTCAGCTTTCTTTCGGACTGCGAGTATAGCTTGCTCGAAAAAATGGCCGTGGCGGCGTGTGCGGCCAGCAATGAGAAGAGTTCGTAGTCCACCGCCGTGAACGCATCCTTCTGCACCAGGAGTTTGTAGATATTGATAACGCCGATCACGTTTTCCTTGATTTTGAGGGGAATGCACGAGAGCGGATGGGCAGCATCCACCTGGTAGTCGTCTCCGGCCTGATTGATGTAGTAGGGCTCGCCGGCCTTGGCCACGCCGCCCACGATACCATCGCCGATCTTAATGGTCGGAAAGACGAAATCCTCTTCGTACCCCTCGCTGGCGATTACGCCGAGTTCGTTCGTCTTTTCATCCATGAGCATGATGGCGAAGATCTCCGCCCCGACCAGGTTGATGATGATTTCCATGACGATGTGGATGACTTCCTGAAAGTCGAGCGTGGAGTGCAGCTGATAGGAAGCCACGTACAAATTCGCGAGATTGTTGTTCTGCTCCTCGACCTCGACGTAGCGCTGGGCGAAGTCCTTGTTTTCCTCTTCCACCTTCTGGTAGCGGGCCTCTAGTTCGTTCCTCTCGCGTTCGATTTTCGCCAGCCTCTGCCTGAGGGCGTCAAGTTCGGCTTCGGCGCTTTGAGCATTCCCGCTTCGGGACTCGAGCGAGGCGACCTGAAACCTCAGGCGCTCGTTCTCCTTGAGCAGATCCTGGATGAAATCCTTCTGCTTGCTGAGCATCTGGAGGAATTCCTGGCTTTTCTTGAACATGTCGCTGTGTTCTTCGGCCATTGCGGCTCCAAAGGTAGTTTGTACCATACCGTCAGGGTGAATGCAATGAAGCGTCCTGCACGATGGCGTAACGATTGATGAGGTCTGTTATGCCCGCGATGTTCGAGATGTAGTCCGTCGCCCCCGCCTTTATGACTTCCTTCGGCATGCCGAAAATCACGGCCGATTCCTCGGATTCGGCCAGCACCAGCCCGCCGGCCGCATGCAGGGCCACGGCGCCGTCCTTTCCATCATCGCCCATGCCGGTTAGAACGGCAGCGAGGCAGTTTCCGCCGCAGGCCTCTGCCAAGCTCTGGAGCAGGTAATTGCCGGATGGCGCAAACCGGTCCTCCGGCAGCTTTTCAAAAACCTCTAACGCGAGATCTCCACCCAGTCTCCGGATTCTGAGTTGCCGGCCGCCCGGGGCGATATAGGTGTGCCCGGGCAGGACGACCTCGCCGTCCTCGGCCTCCTTGACGACGCGTCCGGTCAGTCCGCTCAGTCTTTCGGCAAAGAGGCGGGTGAACACCGCCGGCATGTGTTGGCAGATCAGGACGGGCGAGAGGATCTTTGGGGACAGTCCCATGAGGATCCGCTGCAGGGCGGGAGGGCCACCGGTCGACGAAACGAGAGCCACGATTTCCGCCCTCCGTTTACCCGTGCCTTTGGGGAGGCTCTTGGGCGGGGTCGGCGCTTCATCGTTGAGCCGTTGCCGGATCCGATCGAGCTGCAGGGTGCGAATAGCCAGGATCTTCGTCAGGAGCTCCTTTTCGATGCTGACGAGCTGCGGAGAGGCCATCCGTGTGGGTTTGACCACGAAGTCCACGGCGCCAAGGTCGAGCGCCTTGAAAACGGATCGGTCCGATTCCCTGGCTGAAACGACGATCACGGGCAGGGGATTATTCGCCATAATCCAGCGTAGGACTGCGAACCCGTCCATGTTCGGCATCTCAAGGTCCAGGGTCAACGCATCCGGTTGATATTTTATGATCTTCCTGATGGCGTCCTCGCCGTCGAACGCCTTTCCGACGACCTCGACAAGCCGCGATCGATGCAAGATCTCAGAGATCACCTTGCGGTTGAAAGACGAATCGTCGACCACCAGAACGCGGATGGGCTTCATTGGGTCGCCTTCGTATAGACGAGGTCACTGGGCAGATGAACGAGCTTGAACTTGTCGGTTATGGAAATGAGGCTCTCGGAGTGTCCGAGCAACAGGTACCCCCCGTCGCGCATCTTGTCCCAAAAACGCTCTATCACCTTGACCTTGGCTTCGATATCGAAATAGATAATGACGTTGCGGCAGAAAATCACGTCGAAGGGAGTGAAGAGGCTGTATCTGTCCAGGTCGAAGAGGTTGAACCTCGAGAACTTCACCTTCCGCCGGATTTCGTCGCTGATTCTGAAACGCCCATCGGGCTCTTTCCTGAACCACCTGTTCTTGAACGCATCGTCGACGGCCCGGAAGGAACTCTCCGTGTAGAGGCCCTCCCTGGCCCTGGCCAGAACGCGGGTGTTGATATCCGTCGCCATGATCTCCAGCTCGCCGTCCTTGAACAGCCCGGATTCATGGAGCAGGATCACTATAGAGTAAGGTTCCTCTCCCGTCGAACAGCCGGCGCTCCAGACCCTGATCTTCCTTTCGGGCTTCTGCTTGACCAGCAGGGGGAGGATGTCCTTCTGAAAGCACTTGAGCTGCCGTTCCTCACGCATGAAATACGTTTCATTGGTGGTCAGGAGGTCTATGAGTCGGCCCCATTCCTGCTCCTTCTCCTGGTCGTAGAGAAGAAAGTGAATGTACTCCTCCGGCCGAATGCCTCCTAGCGCTTCGAGTCGGTTTTCCAGCCGCTTCTCCACGAAGAACCTCGAATTGTCCGAGAAGGACAGTCCGGTCCCGTCGTGAACGAGAGCGCAGAACCGCCTGAAGACATCGTCGCTCAGGAGTGCTGTGCCCAGACTGTCGAGGCTATCCCATGCGCCCATGCTCTACCGGCTCTCCAGTTGTTTGAGTATTTCGATGAGGATCAGTTTCGTCTGAAAATCGACGGACTGTGCCTCATTCTCGATCAGCCGGAGATGTTCTCGGCCGAGAGCCAGGAAGAAGGCGTAGGCGGAGTCCTTGAGGACGGGATCCGTGAGGTAGTTCAGCATCCGGGGCACGGCCTCCGCCGCCCTGAGGGCTATGAGGGCCTGCACAACCGTCTGCTTGACCGTCGGATCCGGGTCGCGTTCGAGTTCCTTGAGAAGCAGCGGAATGTAACGGTGGTCGTTGGATCCGCCCATCAGTTCGATGGCTGAGGATCGGACTTCCCACCTGTGGTCGGTCAGGGCCTGCTCCAGGATTCTCACACCGTCTGGGCGGCCCGATCGCGCCAATGCCGCCAAGGCCGCCCGCCTGACCTCCAACGGATTCTGGTCGTCGAGCGCAAGCTTCATCACGGCGGGGAAGAGGATCCCGCAGCCCACTTCCGCAAGGCCGCGCAAGGCGCCAAGCTTGACCGGAAGAACGTCCTGCTCGAGAAGGCCGAGGAGCGCGTCGCCCACCGACGGATCGGTACTCTGCGCAAGCGCGCAGGCCGCTTCGGAGCGGACCCATACATCCTGATCCGCAAGAAGCGTCATGAGCGTTTCGGGCTGCCGGGCAAGTAATTCCCGCCCGAGCACCGAAATGACTACGCGGCGGACCCTCGAACTGTCATCACCGAGGATGGGCAGGAGGGTCTCAAAGGCGGAATCTCCCATTTTGTGGGCGATGAGCCTCACGACGGTCTGGCGCACTGCGGGTGCGTCGTCCTTGAGCCCGGGGATGAGGGGGGCCGTGTCCTGCCCCAGGCTCTCCGCGAGCAGCGTGTAGCCTGCCCTCCGCACGCCTTCTTCGGCGTCTTCGGTCATAGTCCTGCCGAAATAGCCCATGCGGCCCTTGTGCGAGGGATACTTGCGCGCGAGGCGCTTGATGGCTCTCAGCGCCGTCTCATGGAAGGTCGCGTCTTGCTCGCGCAGCACGGAAACGAGTTCCTGGAGGCAGCGCGGGTCATCGAGCTCTCCCAGCGCGGCCAATGCCTCCATGCGGATCTGGGCGTCCACTTCTCGCGCCTGGTTGAGGATAGGCACGATGGCGTCGGGACCGTTGGACAGCCCCACGAGCCGAATGAGCGGGATCTTGTGCCCGAGCGACTGGGTCTGGTTGAGATGCCTCACCAGGAAGGGCGTCGCCGCCTTGCCGTAAGCTGCGGCGGCCTCGAAGGCGTCCTTCTGAAGGTAGGGATTTTCCAGTTCGGACAGCACCCGGTCCAGAAGAGAGAGGTCCGCAAGAAAGCCGGCGACTAGAATCATGCCCCGGCGCTCTTCCACCTTGGCTTCCTCCCATCTTTCGTCCAGGGCTTCCACCAACTCCATGGGAAAGTGTTTTCTGACGAGCTGTGCCATCTCCGCCTGGTGCTTTTCGAGCAGGACGGCGGGGATACCGGCGTGATAGGTGAGCCCGATGGCCTCCATGAGGTCCATGAGCGGGCTGCCGGGTTCCGCGGCTTTTTCCATCAGGAAGGGGATCACCCGCAGGTCGGCCATGTGGCCCATGGCCTTGAGAACTGCTTTTCGGAATTTCCGGCTGTCGTAGAGTTCGAGCAGTTTGGTCGTGGCCACGGGGCCGCCGATGTTGCTGAGGGCGTCTATCAAATGGAACCAGAGCCAGTCGTCCTGCCGCTTGAAGATGTCCAGCAGCACGGGGAGGCTTCCCGTATCCCGCAAACGGCCGAGGCTGGTGATCGCAGCAGAACAGATGTTTTTGTCCTGATGGCTCAAATAGTAGATGAGATGGGGTGCCGAGTTCCTGCTCGGGACTTCGCCGAGAAGCGTGATCAGTGCGAGCTTGACGTCCACGTCCCCTTCCACGAGATGGTCGTAGATGTGGGGCAGGGCCGCCACCCCCTCCTTGATGAGGGCTTCGACCGCCGAATTCCGTTTCCCCGCGTTCGCGGAATCGTAGAGCGCCCGGAAGAGCAGCGGCAGTACCGGTTCCGCCGGAAGGGTGATGATCGACTCTACGGCGGCTTTTCGAACGCGCCAGTTCCCGTCGCCCAAGAGAGCATCGAGGATGGGCAAAGCCGTGTCGATAGGTTCATCGGCCAGGGCGAGCGCCGCCTTGCGTCGGCTCTCGACGTCCTTCGAGACGGCCAGCCTTTCCGCATCATGGCTCATGGAGGCTTCCCCCTGAATTCAAGACCGCTCCAGGTACCGGTCGACCACTTCACGGAGCAGGTCACCTGCGCCGGCTTTCTTATCATCAAGGTAGCGTCTGGCTTCCGTTGTCTCGTCCGAGAACACGAGGAAAAAATCCTCAGCGTTCTTGACCCTGGCCATCTTGTGCGGGTGATAGACGATAAGGTCCGTAAAGACGCTCCTGGCCATTCTCATGGCGTCGTGTTCCCGTTCCGGGCCGAGAGCCTCAGAGGCCAGAGGCTGGCGCAGGTGGAATTCCAGTTTCTTGACCATGGAACCCTCGTCGATTCCTTCGTCCAGATAGTCGTCGGCCCCGTAGAGGGACTCGGGCCTGCGGCGGTAGCGCCTGGCGTCGTGAATCGCCCCGAGCAGCACAATCGTCTGCGGGGCGTTCTGCTCCGCCCTCAGGCGCGTGATGAGGTCCGTGCCCATGAGGCCGGGGAGGTAGGGATTTACGAGGAGCAACTCCGGTTTTGTCGACACGACGATTTCGTATGCCTTTCGCCCGTCCTCCACGACGTAGAGGTGGAAATGCTGCCTCGTCAGGGTGTCGATGATCAGGTTTCTGAAGTCCCGCTGTATATCCGCAACCACGGCTGATACGCGTTTACCGTTGCCCTCTATCTCGTGGCTCATCTCCCGCGAAGGGCTCACCAGGAATTCGTGTCCGCAACTCCGGCAGCGGACCCTCAGCAGCTTGTCCTGGTCCGACGGCAGGCGGTACTGCTTCAGGCAGCTCGGACATTGAACGTTCATGAGCCCCCCGGGGTCAAAGCTGGATGTCGAGGAAAAGGGGCAGGTTGAGAAAAGCTATAGCCTGTCCCGTGTGGTGAAAAACACCGGCAACGAAGTCCTGCGCCACGGGCTTGAAGCCCTCGGGCGGCGCTTCGAGAGACTGCAGGTCAACGGCTACGAGCTGGTCGATGGCGTCGACCAGCAGCCCGAAGTGGTCCGCGCCCATGTCCAGCACGATGATCTTCCGTCCATCCGCCGAGGAGTTCCGGCTGGTTTGCAGCCGCGCGGCCACGTCCAGCACGCTCACGACCTTGCCGCGCAGGGATATGATGCCCCGGAGGTAGGCCGGGGCGTTCGGCACAGGAGTGATGAGCGGCTCCTCGATGATCAGTGCGATCTCGTGTATCGGAATGGCGTACTTTTCCTTGCCAAGGCTGAAGATGAGCAGCCTCTCGCCGGAATCCCGGGTTTGCGCATCGGCCTGCACCCCTGTCGGTCCTCGTTCCTCCGGAAGTCCCTCACTCAGGATGTCCCGTGACTCGGCGCCGGGCAGGCCTGCAGCCGCGCTGAGCGGGAGTTCCTTTTCTCCCCCGGGGGAATCGGACGAGCTCTTGCGACGGGATTTCACAGCCGTCTCAGTCTGTTTCCTGGATGGCGCCTTTGGTGCGCCCGTCCTTTTCTTCTTGGGGCGGGGCTGCTCGGAAGTGGCCGCCTGCCGCGCTTTCTTACGAATTTTGGCAAGATCCACTGAC
>Ga0315535_1001694_pt1 | contig 14530 bp, 10 predicted proteins | sample SalMarSW160220MG_2_FD_203092 | JGI IMG/M metagenome (GOLD analysis project Ga0315535, IMG submission 203092) | Salt marsh sediment microbial communities from the Plum Island Ecosystem LTER, Massachusetts, United States - Salt Marsh Sediment SW1602-20 ...
TTTCGCCTCAACCCTTACCCGGCGTATACCAGATAGGCGAGGTGTAGGCGCGCTCCTGCTGCGTCGGCGGAACGCCCTTCGGGAGGTCCACCCCGTAGAATGCCGCGTCGTAGGTGGTCCATCGTGGCGTCGGGATCTCCAGCACGCGCACGTAGTAGAAGGCATGCTGCTTGGGGTCGAATGCCGGGTCCTTCCAGTAGGCCATCATCAGCGCATCACCGATGCTGTTGGTGTAGGTCGCCTTCTCGACGCCCACGGTGCTGCCCACCGGTTTATCGCAGCGGTGCTGCTTGTTGATCCTCCGGTCATTCGAGCACAGCACGTCGTAGACCTGTTCATGCAGCTTGCCCTTGTCGTCCATCCAGCCCTTGACGATCTGGATGCGGTCGAGGTTGGCGCCGTCCACGTCGCGCAGCGCCCGGATCATGAAGGCCGGCGCCTTGCCCTTGGGCGCATCGTGCAGATCGCTTCCCATAGGCACGCCGCGAACGTATCCGGCCTTGGCGAAATCCGGCCGCTGCACATCAGCCGGTTCGAAGTCCCAGCCGGCGAACACCCGCACCGTCATGCGCGGGCCGGTCGTCGCGTAGACCTCCTTGCGATTCAACGCGTCCCACAGCGCCTCGCGCGTATTGTCGGTCGCCCACACCGCCGCCAGCCCGGAGGCCAGGGTCTGGAAGTGGCGGATGGTGATGTCCGGGCCGCCGGGTTGCTGCCGGAAGCCCGTGATCTTCTCCTGGAATCGTTCCGGATCGGCCGAGGGCTCCGCGGGCGGGGCCTTGCCGAAGTAGTTGTTCTCCTCGTAGGTGGCCAGCGAGGTATGGCTGTCGGTTGAGCCGATCATGCCGAACTTGAAGGGGTTGGCGCCCAGGCCTTCCTCGTACTTGAGGCCGCGCTTGTAGGCCTCACGTGCATACTCGCGCGGCAGCATGTCCGCCTTTTTGGGCTCGGCGCCGAAGCTGCCCTTGTCCCAGGTGCCGTAGTCGGCGAACTCGTCGTTGGGGGAGAGCGCCGGATGGGCCTCACCGTCGCCCTTCATCTGGGTGACCTCGTAAACCGGCTCCCAGCGCATGCGCTGCTCGGCGTAACCGCGGCTGAGTTTTGTACCCGTGAAAGTCACGTCATCGAACATAAGGCCGTTGGAGAGGTTGCCGTTGTGGGGAATCGCCAGCACCCGGCCGCCGGTCTTCGCCTCGTAGGCCGCCATCCATTTCCACAGGTCCTCGGGATCCTGCGAGTCGTAGTTCGACATCGGGATGATCTGGTCGGCCTTCTCCCTGTCGTCGCGGAAGATCACGTTGCGATGCAGGTTGTTGCCGCCGGGACTCGAGGTCCACTCGTAGCCGATCAGCGCCGTGAATTTACCTGGCTCGTTGAATTGCTCGGCGGCTTCGGTCAGCCTCTCCCAAGCGGTCCGGAGCAACCCTTGCTGCCCCGCGAGCGGGTCCTTGCGCGTCTCCATGCCCTCGCCCCACAGGGCATAGGCATCGCCGTATTTGCCGTCGTACACGAGCCCGGCGATCTTCTTGCCGAAGTCCAGCTTCAGCAGATCCGGGTTCTTCTCGGCGATCATGGGCGCGAGGCCCAGGTTCTCCGCGTGGTCGGCGACGACCAGGAAGTCCAGCGGTCGCTGCAGCCGGGCGCGCACACCGGTGCTGGACACGACCGTCTCGCCGCGGGCGAAGCGGTAGGCATCCTCCGGGCCGAGCCGGTTGCCGATCATGCCCGCGTCCGTCGAGTAGGACGTGTGCACGTGGGTGTCGCCCCAGAACACGCGCTGGGGATAGCCGATATCGAGATAGGGGGAGTACTCTTTTTCGCCGATGTGGTCACCCTTGGTCGGCTCGTAGCCGTAACCAGCGTAGCCTTTCTCGGCGTGAACGCCGGTCGGGATGAGAAGGGTCGCTGCGATGACAGCAGCGACGACTGAATGACGTCGATTACGATGGGGCATCAAAGTTATCCTCCTTAAGGAGCGCTCAGAGCGATCTCGTCCTCAGCGGCACGGATATTTCTGCGCAATTGCGCTAATCAGACCGGCAACCGTCACCTCGCTCGTACGTTCACCCAACCTCTCATCACTTGCTCTCCTCGCTATTCTTCTGATTTGCCGGCCTGCGGGTCTGGGCATTGCCGGCAGTCTGCGCAGCGGCCTCGGATGGCGCGCACTCTCCCTTTGGGCTGGAGACGATTCACCTTCGCTGCTTGCTGCGACCCTCGCCAAGCGTGCGGCGTCTGAGCGTTGAATCAGTATAAGGAAGATGTTCCCGCGACGGCCTGTCATATTGTGCCAAGTCCGTGGCTATCTCTCGTGAGGTGTTTGGCGCGATGGCTCAGCTGGCACAGCCACGGACGGATCGCGTGCGGGCCGCTCGACAGCCAGGAAGGGAAATCGCCGCCGCCGTAATCGTTGCTGGCGACCTGATGTGGACTCGGAGTCACACGGGCAAAGGATCTAGCGAGCCCCCGAGAGCCAACTCTTCGCCTACGCACCGCCCTGTCGCGTCGGGTCTACGGTACAGGGCGCCCGATCGATCCCGCTCGAGCCCCCCTGCGGGCTCGCACGCTATGGCTCCTTTGCCTTGTCACGGAAGGTCTGTGGCGGTAGCCCAGTCTGCCGCCGGAAAGCGCGTGTGAAGTTCGAGGCATCGGTGTAGCCGAGGTCGAAAGCGATCTCGGCAATAGGCTTGTCGGTCGTCTCGAGCCAATCCGCAGCTCGGTGAACGCGAGCCTCGGTCAGCACTTGCGAATAGCTCGCCCCCTCTCGCGCAAGAGCACGCTGGAGGCTGCGGCGACTCATCCCCAAGGTCTCGGCGATGGTGTCGACGTCAAACGTGCGGTCCCCTAGCAGGATTTCGACCTGAACCCGTATCAAACCAGCCACGTCCTGGGGAAGAGGACATTCAGCGGGAGATCCTGACGCTTCGGTCGGCACGGCACAGCCACCACCGGGGAAGCGCAACCTAACCATCGATCGCGGAAAGGTGAAATAGGTGTTTGCTGTTCCTCGCAGCACTCGCGACTCGGCGAAGAGGTCAACCCTCGGGAGGTCTTCCCTCGTCCTGTAGGCGAGGCTTAGCTCGATGGGCGACCAGTCCGGGCCCGCCGCTTTCCTGAGCTTCGCGATGGTGACGGCCAGGGTCTCGATCTGCGACTGGTACGCCGCCAGCCGTGGTTTCCCAATGCTCGAGATATTCAGCCGGTACTCTTTCTCGCCCCCTGACAACCAGAGACGCTGACCGGTCATCAGCACGTTGTAGAGGGCGATGCCCTTACAGAGGTACTCGTGGACGGTAACCGCGCGCTGAAGCACGCGCCCATAGTGCCCGAGGTCGTCGAGCACGCTCGTGAGACCGACGTAAAGGCCAAGGTGCTCGGTGCCGACCATCCGGCACGCGAGGTCACTGAACCGAAAGGCGCTCTCCAAGGGTATGACCGCGGCGGGGTGGTCGAGCAGATGCGGAGGTATGCGCGAACAAGCCAGCAACCGGCCCACCGGCGCACCAATCGACTCGAGGTACCGCACATAACGGAGAAGCGGCGCCACCCTGACGAGCGGGATTCCGTTTCTCAGTTCGTGCGGGATCACTTTGCGAGAAGGGATTCGGGCCACTGCTGCTTCAGATCATAGTCTGCATGTCCCGCTGGCGCCAAATGACAGGTGAGTCTTTACGCGCCTTGGCTAGGCTATGCGAAGGTCGGCGTGCCGCGCGCAGGATTAGAAGGCTGCTCGGCCAGGACTTGCAGCAGAGCTGTCTGCGAGTAAGACACACGACGAACAGCGAGACTCGGGGAGGTAACGCCGCATGAAGAACAAGGGCATCTTGGGTCCGAACGCTCGCCGGCCCAGTGCGACTCGGCTCCACGCACGGCGTGCTGTCTCGTTGGCAGTCGCGGCCTTGTTTGCCTACGCCGCGTATGTAGAAGCCGACGACCCAACCTCAGCCGCACCCATGGGTGACGCCTGGACATTCAGCCTTTCTCCCTATCTTTGGGCCGCGGGCATCAACGGGGAAGCCGGCACGATCCCGGGGCTGCCGCCTGCCGACGTCGACGAGGGCTTCAGCGACATTGTCAATGACCTCCAGTTCTCAGGCATGCTGTTCTACAGCGCCCGCAAGGGCCGTTTCGGCATTTCCGGTGATATTCAGTATGTACAGACCTTGACCAAGGATAACGCCTTGGCGCCGTTGTTTGCCCGCAATGAGCTGAGCTCCAAGAGCTTCGTGTTCTCCGTGCTGGGCGAATACCTTTTAGTCGACGACGAGCGCTCGACCCTGCGTCTGGCTGGCGGTGCACGTCTGTGGTCGGTCGAAAACGAGCTGAAGCTCTCGACGGGCCTGCTGCCCGGCACGAGCATCAAGGGTGAGGAGACCTGGGTCGACCCTGTTGTCGGCATGAGCGGCCGCTTCAACCTTGGCCCCAAGGTGTTTCTCAGCGGCTGGGCCTTTGTGGGCGGCTTCGGCGTCGGGGCGGACGTTACGGCTGACCTGTTCGCAGGGGTGGGCTATCGCGTCACCGACTCGATCTCGTCGACGCTCGGCTATCGCTGGGTGAAAGTCGACTACGAAAACAATGCTTTTGTGTAAAACGTGCGCCAGCAAGGGATTGCCGCGGGGGCTTACATTTACGTTCTGAACCGATTGGGCCCTCTGTGCTCGCTCAGGGCATTTGCTGGAACAGGACGGTCCACGGTAGCAATCGTTGCGATGTAGGCCAAGGGGTAGAGGGTGATCACGTAGCGGTCGACCTTGGCCACAAACGCCTGCCGTCCCTTCATGTCTTGGCGGGCTAGATACACCGAGAGGACCAGCACCACTGCAGTCAGGAGGAAGGCGCTGATCAGCAGCGTGTCGAGGAAGGTCAGATAGCCCAGACGCGGGAGGTCGCTGGAGATGGTGAAATTGAAGGCGATGAATAGCAGGAGATTGGCACCGGCCGCATCCACCCGCTTCGCGTAGTCCTTGAGAAAGAACAAGATCCAAGAGACGACAATGATGATGGCGAGCGGCAGCAGGATTCGAAAGACGTAGTAGGCCAAGTGCCGTTTGGCATGGAGCTCAAAGGTGAACCGCGACACAGGCCGCTTCATTATCTCGCCTTGGGAGAAATTCGTGGCATGGTCCGTGACGATCCATTCCTCTTCTCCGAGCTTTTCACCGATCTGGCTGTAGCCATCCAGGTCACGCAGCACGTACATCCACTGGGGCGTCAGGAGGTCGACGCGGACGAAGAATCGCTGGACGTCAAACGGGAAGTTTCGAAAGTCGAAGTCCGGGGCTTGCAGCGTGGTTGAGAACCGCTCGAGGTAAGCCGCCTCGCCATCGGGGCGGATCACCACGACGCGATTCTGCACCCAGCGGTTGCCCTGCTGGTTGACCACTGTGTATTGGGGCCAGAACTGACCCCGCCGACTCATCTCAGCGCTGAAGGCATCGCCGGTGAAGACCTTGAACCGGTCGTGCTCTTTGTCCGGATCGAACGCGAGCGCAGGGTCACGCCAGTGCATCACGAGGGTACCGACGACGCCGAAGTTCTCGGCCTTCTTGTCCACGCTGGTGATCTGCTGCAGCCGGAAGCCGATGTCCACGGGGATCCGCTGCCGCAGCAGATCTGTACCGGTCGGCTCGCCTTCACCGCGCAGCACCTCCGGCGCGTTGAGGCCCATCAGCAGGCGGAAGTTGCCCGCCGTTGCCCTCCCGGCCGGATCCTGGCTCGAGATTAGGACCCGATAGCCTTCGGCCTTCCGGGAAAGTCGATATTCGAGCGCCGCTCGGGAGTCGGTCGCTGCGAAGTTTGCGTAGGCCACCGGCTTGTCGCTGAAGTGGTAGAGGGTAAGCACCGGTTTGAGATTCCCCGTCATCGCTTCCGCATAGGCATAGAAAGTCTGATGCGCGGGTAGATCTGCCAGGTGATAGAAGCGCAGCGCGTGGTCTGACGTCAGCTCCCCGGTGACAAGAACGATCCCGTGGTCCGGGGAGTCGATGTCCTTGTCGGCGTATACGAAAGTCGGACCGATGTCCTGCGTCCGACCGGAAAGAACGTCGGGCTCGCCGATGCCAACGACGAGCCGATATGTCCCGCGCGACCTGCGGACAAGAGAGCTGCCAATAACCAGCCAATAGTCCCCGTCCGCGGGGATCTCCACGCTGAAGGCGGCAGAGTAATGCCCTTCGTAGTCATCGTTTCCCGCCAGTACATATCGGTGCAGGAGCTCTCGAGTGACCGTGATGGGGTCATGATCGCGGGACAAGGTCTCGATGAATCTTCCCAGGGCCTCCCCTTCAAGGTCCTCCACGTTGACGTCGGGCCTGAGGAGAGCGACCAGGGGACCGAGGTAACCCGAGGTGTTGCTGGCGTGAACGTACAGTCTCTCTCCTCTTCTGAGGCTCGTGATGCGATAGCGCTGCAGTGTGCTGGAGGAAATGCGGCCCTCTAGAACCTGTACCCGGGCTGTGGATCCGAGCCCTTTGGTTGTCGCGCCGCCCCCCAGCCGTCCCTGGCACGCGAAAGGCTCCAATGGGAAAGGCAAAAAGGCGGTAACATCCGCGAATGGCAAGGATACGGGTGAACCCCCCGCTTCCGCGCCGGCCCAGGGCGGGCGCGCCGTTCCTGACAATACCCCGAGAATCCGCAAATGAGCCAAAGCCCCGAGGAGCAGATTGCGGAGCTTCGCGCAGAGTTTGAGGCCGCGACCCGGCGCGCCGAGCGAGCGCTGCGGGCTCGAGAGCGGCAACAGGCCGCCGTGGCTATGCTCGGACAACGTGCCCTCACCTGCACGGATCTGCAGAGTCTGCTCGACCTGGCCACAGGAACGGTCGCCGACGTTCTGGGGGTCGAGTACTGCAAGGTGCTGGAGCTGCGCCCCGGCGGCACAGACTTCATCTTGCGCTCCGGGGCCGGCTGGCGTCCCGGCTTGGTCGGACATGCGATCGTCACGGCGGGCCGGGACTCCCAGGCGGGCTACACCCTGTTATCCAACACCCCGGTGATCGTGAAAGACCTATCCACGGAGACGCGCTTCCGTGGACCGGCGTTGCTCCTGGACCATCATGTCGCCAGCGGCCTCTCGTGTGCGATCGCCGGTCCCGGCGGGCGGCCCTGGGGCATCCTGGGCGCGCACACGCGGGAGCATCGGCACTTCAGCCGCGACGACATCAACCTCCTGGTCGCGGTCGCCAATATCCTGGCTGCAGTGGGTGAGCGCCTCGAGGCCACCCGGGTTCTGTGGGAGCGCGAGGCGGACCTCCGCCGCGCCCAGGCCCTCGGCCGCATCGGAAGCTGGCGGATCGACGTGCGGAGGGACAGGCTGAGCTGGTCCGAGGAGACGCACCGGATCTTCGGCGTGCCCGAGGGCGCCCCGATGACCTACGAGACCTTTGTGTCCGTCGTGCACCCGGACGATCGCGACTACGTGGACCGGATGTGGAAGGCCGCGTTGCGGGGGCAGGCCTATGACATCGAGCACCGGCTTTTGATCGGCGGCGAGGTCAAGTGGGTTCGGGAGCAGGCCGAGCTGGAGTTTGCAGCGGACGGCACCCTGCTCGGCGCCTTTGGCACCACGCAGGACATCACCGAGCGCAAGCAGCACGAGCAGGCCCGGCAGGAGGCCGACCGACGCAAGGATGAGTTCCTCGCAATGCTGGCCCACGAGCTTCGAAATCCCCTGACCCCCATCGTCAACGCCGCTCAAGTCCTTGCCATGCTCAACCTCGAGGAGCCCCATGTCCGTTGGGCTCAGGAGGTCATTGAGCGGCAGGCCGCCCACCTCACGCGCCTCGTGGACGACCTGCTGGATGTCTCACGTATCGCCCGGGGCAAGATCACGCTCAAGACGGAGCCCGCCGAGCTGGGGACCATGGTCCGACAGTCCGCGGAAGGGGTGCGGGCCGCCCTGGAGGCGAAGGGCCAGCGTCTGGAGCTGCGGCTGCCAGAGGCGCCTGTTCACCTGCGCGGCGATCCGGTACGCCTGGTTCAGGTCTTGGTCAACGCCTTAGACAATGCGGTCAAGTACGCGCCCAACGGAGCGGCCGTGGATCTGACGGTGGCCGTTCAAGGGAAGGAGGCCGTGATCCAGGTACGCGACCAGGGCTGTGGCATCCCGCCCGCGCTCCTGCAACGGGTCTTCGACCTCTTTCAGCAGGGGGAGCGACGTCCCGACCGGCCCGACAGCGGGCTGGGGATCGGGCTGACCCTCGTGCGACGCCTGGTCGAGCTCCATGGTGGATCGGTCGCCATCGACAGCCCGGGCATTGGTAAGGGGACGATTCTCACCATCCGGTTGCCCCTGGGTCCGGTTGCCGATGTCCCCGTGGCCCCCCGCTCCCTGCGGTGGACCCCTCCTGCTGCGCAAACGCGCGTCCTGGTGGTGGAGGACAATCCGTCCGTCGCCCAGTCCGTGGCATTGCTCTTCAGGGGAATGGGCCACGAGGTGCGCGTCGTAGACCGGGGGGAAGACGCGGTCGCCGAGGTCCTTGATTTTCGACCACAGCTGGTACTCCTGGACTTGGGGCTGCCGGGCATGAACGGTTGGGATACCGCACGCGCCCTTCGCCAGCTGCCGGAGGGGCGTGATCTGCGGCTGGTGGCTGTTACAGGCTACGGCGACGAGGAGGCGCGACGGCGAAGCCGCGCCGCCGGGTTCGATATGCATCTGGTCAAACCGGTGTCCCTCGACCAATTGGCCGCGCTCTGCTCCCTTGGCGCGGACCCAGGCCGCTCAGCCCCGGCCGAGACCTGATGCGATTCGGTTAGTGGCCCGGCTTCCTTGCGCGGGGCGGCCGTGCCCGCCGATCGTCGACCGACTTGTCCGATCCGAGGGTCAGCCGCTCGCCTCCTTGCCATTCCGGCTTGCCGTCCCTTCCCCCCTCCGCGAACAGGTGCAGGCGCATCGCCTTCCCGCGCAAATACACCTTCTTCAGGTGCCGATAGATCTCCCGGGGCATGCCTTCCGGCAGGTCGAGGAGCGCGTGATCCTCGCGGATGTCGATACGTCCGATGAAACGGCCCTCGAGGCCCGCCTCGTTGGCAATGGCGCCGACGATATCCCGCGGAGTAACGCCATCGTTTCGCCCCACCTCGATGCGGTAGTGAGCCATCTTCACCCCGGCTCCCGGCAGCCCCTCCGAGCGCGGCGGGCGCTCCTCGCCAGACCGCTCGCGCCGAGGGGGACGTTCCGCGCGCGATCGGTCATCCCGGAAGCGATCCCGCCGCGAGGGGTCGTCGCCTTCGCGGCGGGCTTCCGGTCCAAAACGCTCCCGCCCGGGTCTCGAACGCTGCGGGAAGGCATCGGCAGCGGCGCTCCCCCGTCCCGAGGGACGGCCTCCCTCTCCAGGCGGAGTCCGGTCGGGACGACTCTCGCGAAACGGTCGCTCGGGGCCCTGCCTCCGCGCCTGTGTCGGCTCCCAGCCGGATGGGCGACCTTCCCGGCGATCCCTACGCGGTCGGGCGGGCTGATCCGCGCCCCGCTCACCCTGTCGCTCACGGCCGCGTCCGGGCCCAAGCTCCGGGACCTCCAGCGGGCGCTCCCGCTGACTGAGAAAGGTCAGCGCCGCGGCGATGTCCATCACGTCTATCTCCTGCTCGTGCGCAACGCGCGTGACCAGGCGGTAGAAGAAGTCCAGGTCCGCTTCCGCCAGGGTACTGCGCACCTGCCCGACGAAACGACCGATGCGGGACTCGCTCACCTCCTGGGCGGAAGGGGGCTCCATGAAGGGGATCCGCTGCCGGATGTTGTTCTCGATGGACCGCAGCAGGTGCCGCTCCCGCGGCTCGACGAACAGGATCGCCGTGCCCGACCGTCCGGCGCGGCCCGTGCGTCCGATCCGATGGACATATCCGGAGGGGTCCGTCGGGACATCGAAATTGACCACGTGGGTGATGCGATCCACGTCCAGACCGCGTGCGGCCACGTCCGTGGCCACGAGGATGTCGAGCCCTCCGCTTCGCAGCCGGTCGACCGTGGCCTCCCGCTCCTGCTGGGTCATGTCGCCGTTGAGTGCCTCCGCCGCGAATCCATGGGCGACCAGCATCTCCTTCAACTCCACCGTGGCAGTCTTGGTCCGAACGAACACCAGCATCGCATCGAAAGGCTCGATCTCCAGAATGCGCGTCAGGAGGTCCAGCTTGTGGTGGCGGGTGACGACGCAGTGGCGCTGCTCGATGGTCTCCACCGTCTCGGAGGTGACCGCGATCTTGACCTCCACCGGATCCTCGAGATGCTGCTCCGCCACCCGGCGAATGTGGGCCGGCATGGTGGCGGAGAACAGGGCCACCTGGCGCTCGGCGGGCGCCTGATCAAATATCCACTCGATGTCTTCCGCAAACCCCATCTTCAGCATTTCGTCAGCTTCGTCCAGGACCAGCGTGCGAATGCCGGTCAAGGTCAAGCTGGTCCGCCGGAGGTGGTCCATGACCCGCCCCGGCGTGCCGACGATGACATGGGCACCCCGTCGGAGCTGGCGAATCTGAAGCGAATAGCTCTGTCCCCCGTAGAGGGGCAGGACGTGGAACCCCGGCAGATGGTGCGCGTACCGCTGGAAGGCCTCCGCCACCTGCAACGCCAGCTCGCGGGTGGGGGTCAGCACCAGAATCTGCGGCTCCGCACGCTCGAGGTCGATTCGGCTCAAAAGGGGCAAAGCGAAGGCAGCGGTCTTACCCGTGCCGGTCTGGGCCTGCCCCAGCAGATCCCTGCCTGCCAGGAGATGCGGGATGCACTCCTGCTGAATCGCGGTGGGAAGCTCATAACCCAGCTCCTGGACCGCCTGGAGAACAGGAGACAAGAGCCCGAGCCGGTCAAAACCGACCTGCAAGTTAGGGGAATCCATGGGGGCCTCGACGTGACAGGCGTCGCGGACGGGAGACGCCTGAACAGATGGGGGGAAAGACCGAGCAAAGCATAGCCGAATCCGGGAGATCGCTCCAGCGCAATCCCTGCCGCCCGGCCCGGACGGCCTTGTTTGCCGACCCGTGGGCACCATCTCCCCGTCGACCAGCCCCGAGACCGCTTTCCCGCGGCAAGGAATCCGGTTATCCTCCCCCCACCCCGAACGAACCCCCCGTCCGGCTTTCAGACCTTTTTACAGCGAGATGTGAATGAAAATCTACGTCGGCAATCTTCCCTACAGCGTCACCGACAATGATCTCCGCGATGCCTTTGCCGCTTACGGCTCGGTAGAGAGCGCAAGCGTGATCACCGACAAGTTCTCCGGTCAGTCGAAGGGATTCGGCTTCGTCGAGATGCCGAACAACTCGGAGGCCGACGCCGCGATGAAGGCCCTGAACGGGACAGATTTCAAGGGTCGCAGCATCAAGGTCAACCAAGCGCAGCCAAAGACCGGCGGCGGATCCTTCGGTAAACGCCGCTTCTGAGCCGGGGCGCCCCCGGGAACGGGGCGCCCCCCCGGAGGGCGTCGCAGTCGCACTTTGCGACAGCCTCCATCTGGGGGCCGCGCCCGGGAAAGGTGGGGCTCAATCCTTCAGCACGCGGAAGTCGATGCTCAAGCGATCGGCTGCCGCTGGTCGGAATACGGTGTCCGCGAAGCGGAGATGGTGGGGGTGATCGCGATAGGAATCGATCACCGCCGGGTGGCAGAAGCGGACGTTCCAGCAGTAACGGTACGCGGCGCCTTCTGCAACGGCTTCCCCCGTAACCACCTCCCGGACGCCCGGGATTGCCCCCAGCACTCGCCGACCCTCCGCCATCATGGCGGTAATATCCGCGCCCTCCGCCAGGTTGTAGGTGATCAGATGCTCCACAGGGAGCCATGGCTCGCACGCGGCCAGGAGTTCCTCCGCCCGGTTCTCTGAGCCCCACAGGCGGATGCACCGCTGCATCTCGGCCCGCATCGGCTCCTGGATCCCTCGCACCAGTGTCGTATAGCCGCCGGGCTCGGCACTTGCCACGTTCTCGCGGATGCGCTCCGCCGCCGCGTCGGACAGCGCCGTGTAATAGTTGATCTTCGTAGCCCCCCGTTCGATCAGCCTGCGAAACTGTGCGTCGGAGAGACCCGTGCCCCCGTGGATCACCAGGGGGATTCCAAGCGCCCCATTGATCTGCTCCAGGCGGTCGAAGTCGAGCTGCGGCTCCCCGCGCATGCGCCCATGCACGGTCCCGACGGACACCGCAAGGAAGTCCACCCCCGTGCCGCGCACATAACGGGTCGCCTCCTCCGGCGAGGTATAGATGACCTCGCCCGGGTGCCGCTCCGCGTCATCCCCCTCGACCCCTGCCACGTAGCCGAGCTCCCCTTCGACGGGAACCCCGCAGGCATGGGCCATGTCCACCACGCCCCGGGTGCACTGGAGATTCTCCTCGAATGGCCGGGTGGAGACGTCCACCATCACGCCGTTGCAGCCCAGCCGAATCGCCTTCACCGCGGACTCCAGGGAGGCGCCGTGGTCCAGGTGGATCGCCACCGGAACCCAGGTTCGCTTGGCCGCCGTCTCGGTCGCCGCCATGGCGAGATCGAAGTCGAAATACTCGAAATGGGACTCCGCGAGGCTCAGGATCACGGGCGCGCGGGAGGCCTCCGCCGCCTTTATGATGGCTTCGAGGAAGTCGAGGCTCACCAGATCGAATGCTGCCACCGCGTAACCGCCGCGGTAGGCGTGAATCAGCATGTCGCGCATGTTGACCAAGGCCATGGGCTACTCCTTGTCGAGGGTCTCAGGAGAATTTTGCCGCGGCCTGCCTTCGCCGGCCATCGGAGGTTCTGATGACAACGATAAGGACCGGGATCTGTCTCCTGTCCGCGTTGGGTCCGACGCATCCCGCCGGACCCTCTGGCTCATCCAGCTGTCAACACAACATGGCCTGGATGATGGAAAAGTGATCCTCAAACAGCCGCTCAGGCGCCACCTCTCCAAGGGGCAGCCAGAACGCATGGCGTGCGTCGTCGCCGCCCTTGACCCTGGGCAGCGCTGCGGCCGGCGTGAGCTCGATCAGAAAAGCATGCGTGATGGTGCGCCCCCGTTGGGACCGGTAGGGGGCATCGAACACCCGGCCGCTCCGAATCGAGCCCTTCAACACCGGAACCGGAACCTTGAGCCGGGTCTCTTCGCGCAGCTCCCGGATACAGGCGTCTTCGAGCCATTCGTCGGCGCCCACGAAGCCCCCGGGCAGCGCCAGGAGCCCGCGCCCGGGGCGCGCCTTGCGCTCCACCAAGAGGATGTGACCGGACTGAACGACCACTGCGTCCACTGTGACGAAGGTCGGCGGATAGGGGGCGCCATCCCAGGCCCTGCGGTATTTCGCGAGAAAAATGGCCTCTGCCCGCAGGTCGTTGAAGACGTCCGTCGTGCAGAAGACCATCAGCTCCCGACGTACCGGCTCCGGGAGCTGCGCCCCCGCCGCCGGCGAGCTGAGGTAGGCCGCCCCGCCCTGCCCTTGTGGCTCGTCGGGCGCGAACAGGGCGGCGCGGATCGCCGTGGCGCGCACCCCATTGTCCTGGGCGAAGGGAACCGCTCCCCATTGGGGAAAGCGGCTCGGGTAGTAGTTGGCCTCCCCCTCGCTGAGCCCGATAAGACCGATTCGCGCCGGCGGAGCATCGCTGCTACGACGGGCAACCACCGCGGCGACCCCTTGCTGGACACCGCCGACCCAGAGTCGGTCGTTGTAGAGCGTGTCGAGCATGGGCTCGATATCGACCCGATCGAGCTCTGCGTCCGACAGGCAGAGACGAAAGAGATTGGCGACCTCCGCGGTCGTCCAGGGATTGCGCGTGGAGCGGGGCTGGCGGGCCGAGCCGCACAGCAGGATCAGGCGCCGGCTGAGCGTCAAAGCGTGACGCACCAGGGCCAGGTGTCCGCTATGGGGCGGCTGGAAGCGCCCAATGCAGACGAGAAAGTCGAATCTGTCCGACATGCCAGCAAGCCTCCCTTGCTGCGATGACCCTGGCGCCGGTCTCTGCGGCACCGATTGGGCTTGCGGAAACGCAATCAGCGTTTCTTTAACAGCTTTGGTTGGTCCTTGTCTGGTTGTCAAGGAGCGCGCAGATTGCGCGCCACATCCGCCACCGGTCCGCGAACCGGGGAGCCATGTCGATGTGCTCGAACCCCCGCAGCAGAAAGAGCCGGGCCTGAGCCGAAGCCGAGGCCGCCGTAAGTCCCACGCTCTCTCCGTAGGCGGGCGCATCGCAGAGCACGGCGACATCCGGATAGGTCCCGGCGTTGGCGGTCTCGATACGCACCCGCAGGTCGTTGGACAGGACCGTGCAGGGTCCCTGCGCGAGCTGGGTGTGCAGCTTGGCGGTTAGGTTGGCGCTGATCACATTGTGCTCCCAGCTCGCGCCGGTCATCGCGAAGACCTGGCCGTCGATATACTCGTGACGCTCGTCGATCAGCGTCCGCTCGGTGGTCAGATAGTCGTCGAAGCTGTAAGTCGATCGAGGTTGCAGGGACATCGGCGGTCTCCGTGCGGCAATCGATCTGGATGTCCGACTCGTGGTCACGGGGAGCTTGCTCCGTGTTCCCGCATTCGGGCCGCTGAAGGATAGGCGATCCAACGGGTGTTTTCCACGTACGGAGGAGG
>Ga0315535_1001695_pt1 | contig 14529 bp, 11 predicted proteins | sample SalMarSW160220MG_2_FD_203092 | JGI IMG/M metagenome (GOLD analysis project Ga0315535, IMG submission 203092) | Salt marsh sediment microbial communities from the Plum Island Ecosystem LTER, Massachusetts, United States - Salt Marsh Sediment SW1602-20 ...
AAAACACCTGCGGCCACCATGGTGGCCGAGTGCAACAGCGCACTGACCGGCGTGGGGCCTTCCATGGCATCCGGCAGCCAGGTCAGCAAAGGAAATTGGGCGCTTTTTCCGACGACCCCGCCAAAAATCAAAAGGGCCGAAAGCGTAATCAGTCCCGGCGCCATGTTCGCCGTCACCATGGGGCCGTTCATTTTTAAGATATCCAGATTCCCCAAATTCATTAACACCAGGAGGAGGCCAAGCAAAAAAGCCACATCACCGAACCGGGTCATGACAAATGCTTTTTTCCCCGCCTCGCTGGCACTGAATTTTTCGTACCAGAAACCGATGAGCAAATAAGACGACAGGCCCACCAGTTCCCAAAAGACATATAATTGGAGCATGGAGGATGACAGAGTCAGACTGATCATGGCCCAGGCAAAAAGTGACATGAATGCGTAATAACGAGAAAACCCCCTGTCTCCGGCCATGTAGCCAAGGGAATAGATCTGAACGAGAAAACAGATTACGCTCACAATGGTAAGCATCAAGAGGCTTAAGGGATCCAGAAGAAAACCGACGGGAACGGTGATGTCACCGGATACCAGCCATTGCCCGGCATACTGGATGGACGTTTTCAGGTGCCGGTATCGGACCAGCAGGAAAACAGCGCCGGCCAAAGAGCCGGTAACGGCGCCGATGGAAAGACCGGCAGAAAGCCGCGCTCTTTTTCGGGTAAAGAGCATGATCAGCACAAAGGCGCCAAAGGGGAGCAACACCGTCATTGCAGCCGTTACAAAGGTCCAATCTTTCATCAGTGTCAAGGTCATAATGTTCCGTTTTTTAGAAAATAGATAACCGCAAATGTAATTAGAAGATGAGAGGGTTAGAAAATCAGAAGGTCGGAGACTCTAAGACATGCCAACCTTCTTACCTTCCCACCTTCTTGCTCTTCACCCTCTCCCTTTCTTCCTTCGTCCTCTCCTCTATCCTCTTTTCTCTTTCCTATTTCCTAACTTCCAACCTCTGCTTTTGGATTGATGATTGAAGGTGTCGCTCGCGCAGCACATGCCTCCTACCTTCTTATCTTCTTACCTTCTGATCTTCTGTCCTCCGACCTCTGATCTCTGGTCCTTTGCCTCTTTCCTATTTCCTTCTTGCCTGTCAGTTATAGGCTTCGGGATCAACAGACCCCTTCCGTCTATACGCACAGACAATCAATGCCAACCCCACGGAAACTTCGGCCGCGGCAACGGCCAGTATGAAAATCGCGATGGCCTGTCCTTCCAGGTGCTGCCAGCGTAAGGCTGCGCCGATAAAAGCCACGGCTGCGGAATTTAACATAATTTCCAGGCCCAGAAGAATCATGATCAGGTTCCGACGTGTCACCGCACAAAACATCCCCATCAAAAAAAGGATTCCGGCCAACAGAATAACATGGCTGTAAGGAACAATCATCATCGGTCCTCGTTCAACTTTACGAATAAGTAAATTAGATACTCGACATACTCCCTACCAATGCAAATGTTACCGAAAAACTTCTCAGAAGTGCCTAAAGTTTAAAGTGATCTAAAGTGCCTAAAGTTGAGGTAGCGCTAACGCGCTGTCATAAAAAATATAATTGGCCTAAAATTCCTTAACCCTGGCCCAGATCGATCACCGACACGCTATACTCAAAAAATCATCTTTATAATGGTTCATAGGCCAAACCAAGATATGAGCGATACGCACCAGGGCGGGCTTTAGCTCACTTTCAACTTTAGCTCACTTGTAACTATCTCTACTTTTTCCCAGATACAGAACAGCGACTACTGCGATAAGCAGAAGCAAAGAAACGATTTCTATGGCCAGCCAGTGTTTCCGGAAAAGATAGTGTCCGAAGAACACGGGTTCGGCCACGGCTGCTTTCAGGGGAATCCGGCTGTCCGGATCACCCATGATCATCAGCGTGCCTGCGGCAATAAATACAAGGCACATTCCAACGGCGGGGATCCATTGACGAATGGGAAAAAACTTTTCTTCGAACCCCTCCACCTTTAACATCATAATGATAAAAAGGAATAAAACCATAATGGCCCCGGCGTAAATGATCACCTCCAGCGCCGCTAAAAGGGGCGCTCCCAGAAGGTAAAACAGCATGGCACTCCCGAAAAAAGAAATGATCAGGTAAACCACCGCATGCACCAGATTGCGCCGGGTAATGGCCAAACCCGTGGACACGAGAATCAAAGCTGCCAGTGCATAAAAGATAACGGAATAAAGCGTCATAGTTTTTGGATTTATGATTTATGATTGTTGATTGATGATTGAAGGCGTCGCTTCGCTTTTATGACCGATGGAAGAGGGAAGACCGCTTCGCTTGGATGATGGACGCCACAGCGCTCCTGGTCTTTCGTCCATCTCCTCTCGTCCCTCGTCCATCGTCCTTCGGACTGCCTCTTTCCTATCTCCTATTTCCCGATCTTCGACTTCCGACCTCTGACCTCTGATCCCTCACCTTCTCACTTTCTTACCTTCTCACTTTCTTCCTTCGTCCTCTCCTCTATCCTCTTTTCTAACTTCTGCCCTCTCACCTTCTTAACCTCTCACCTTCTTCCCTCTTCCTTCTTCTTTCGTCCCTCGTCCATCGGACTGCCTCTTTCCTATCTCCTATTTCCCGATCTTCGACTTCCGACCTCTGACCTCTACCCCTTAAATCAAGGCAGATTACTCTTTACATTCACCGGTTTTTCTTCCTGAATATGGGTCCCCTTGCCCCCCACATTCGTAACAACCCCTGCATATTGATAAAAATTGTATTCCTTGTCTTTTCCTCCGTGGTCCACAAGCAGATCTTTTTTTTCGTAAACCAGCGATAAAATCTCTTTGTTGCATATCTCAAAATCAGGTGTCAATTGGATGGCCGATGTCGGACATGCCTCTTCACATAAACCGCAGTAAATACATCGGCCAAAGTTGATGCGAAACCAGGCGGCATAACGTCTGCCGTCCTCTCTCTCTGCCGATTGCATGGAGATGCAACTCACCGGACAAACTGCCGAGCACAGGTAACAGGCCACACACCGTTCCCCGCCGTCCGGGTCCCGGGTCAAGATGATTCGGGCCCGGGTCCGCTCCGGTAAAGGACGCTTGTATTCCGGGTATTGTTCGGTAATGGGCTTTCGAAAAAGGTGCTTGAAGGTCGTGGCAAATCCGTCTGCGAACGCCTTTAAAACCTCCAAAGCCTCTGCCATGGGCCCAACCCTTTCGCCCAAATCCTTTTCAATATCACGCTGATCGTTGTTTTCTGCCATAAGACTACCTTGTTAGATCAAAACAAACACCCCCGTAATTAAAATATTTATCAACGCCACAGGAACCAGTACTTTCCAGCCAAGCGCCATGAGTTGATCGTACCGCAGACGCGGCAGGGTTCCGCGTATCCAGATCATGACCAAAGCCACCAGCATGATTTTCAAAAGCAGCCACATCGGGGCCGGCAACCATGGACCGCGCCAGCCGCCCAGAAAAAAGACCGCCGTCAGCGCCCCTAAAACCTGAATATGGACATATTCGCCAATGAAGAAAAGGCCGAAGCGCATCCCGCTGTATTCAGTGTGAAAACCGGCACCCAGCTCATTTTCCGCCTCGGGAAGATCGAATGGAATCCGTTTGCTCTCCGCCATGGCACTGATAAAAAAGATAATAAATGAAACCGGCTGAACAAGAATAAAGGGGTAATTTGCCTGCGCCTGCACAATGTCCACCAGGCTGAAAGAACGGGCAAGCATGACGATGGGAACCAGAGAGAGACCCAGGGAGAGTTCGTAACTGATCATCTGAGCAGCACCCCGAATACCCCCCAACAGGGCAAATTTTGAATTGGAAGCCCAACCGCCCAGGGCAACACCATAGACACCTAAAGAGGATAATGCGAAAACATACAAGAGCCCCACGTTGAGATCCGATATCACCAAAGGTATTTCCCGGTCCCAAATCTTCATGCTGGGTCCAAAGGGGACCACGGCAAACATGAGAAGGGCCGTAAAGGCAACTACTGCCGGAGCGAGGAGGAAGATGACCCGGTCAGCTGTTTCCGGAACGATATCTTCCTTGGTGATCATCTTGATGGTATCGGCAATGGGCTGAAGCAGGCCGAACTTTCCGGCCCGATTTGGACCGTAACGGACCTGCAGTCGTGCCAGAAGCTTACGTTCCGCCCACACCAGATAGGCGGCGAAAAAAAGCATAACACCCAGCACGACTCCCAGCTTAACCATCAGAAGAATCAATCCGGCAATCCAGTTCAACATGACGTGTCCTCATTCATTCTGAGAATCCGGTTTTTGTTAAGGGTCATCTTCAAGGTTTCCAGATGCTGCCAATCGAGTCTGCGATGCCGGGGCAGCACGAGAATTCCGTGAGCCATATTCTCGACAACAGCCGCATGAACATCGATGGTCCCCGCATCCGATCGAATAGCTATCCTGTCACCGTCGGAAATTCCCAGTTGGGCCGCATCTTTTTTTGACAGAAACAAACAGGGGTCCTTTTCCATCTGCCGGAGACACGGAGAACGGACGGACAGCTCTTCGGTGCCAAAAGTCCAATTCACGGTAATCAATTCAAGATCTCCGTCAGGTTTACTTTTCGATGGAGGTGCGACGGGTCGATCCCGTTCATTACGGGCCCCGGAGCCTTGCCAGGGGTTGAGCCGGACGCCGGTGTCCGGAAACGCATCCACGGGTAAAAGATCCGAAAATACCGGATGGGTTTCAACTATCCATTTCATGAGTTCGGCGTACATTCCCTCTTTACGGGGCTCGGACGTTCCATCGCTAAGTTCTTCCAGCGCTTGCCAGGCAGGCCTGGCCTCATGGCCGGGAATATCGTCCCTGAAGGACCGGGGCGGATGGCCCCCGCCGCTGACCTGGACTATGGGACGGCCGCCCTGAAATGCAACGGGTACTTTTTGAGCCCTTCCCTCCTGATTGATAAAAAAACCACCGGCTTCATAAAGGGTCATGCACGGCAAAAAAATATCGGCAGTCCGGACTCCGCTAGAATCCAGATAATCCAGCACAACGAGCACATCGAGCCGTTCAAGGGCCTTTTCTAATCTAATTCGATCCGGAAAATTCAGATAGGGATCGCTTTCCACCAGCATTAGGGCCCGAACGGCATTGCTTTCGATTTGCGTGAGGATTTTCTCAAAAGAGGTCTCGAGATCCGAGAGCAGAGCGGCACCAAAGGCATTGGCCCCGGTGAACAGGTAAAACAGGCCGGACGCCTTTTTCATGGACCTTAAGTGACGGGCCAGGTCGGCGGCCAGGCCGGGAACGGTTTTCGGCACAATTTCCGTGCCGCAGACAATCATGGGTCGCAAACTCTGATCAAGGTCTTTGTCCACGGCTTCCATCTGATCCGGGCTCCAAAGGGTCGTGAGATCTTCAGGCACGATTTCATCCAAATTTTTACGGGCCTTGGGCCCGGACGCTTCGGCAGTACCAGGTTCGACCATATTTTTAAGCAAAAACTTAAGCCAAAGGCCCATGGCATCGGGGCAGACCGGCAGGTGGCTAAAATCCAATGGCAAACCGATGGGCCGGGGATCCACAAGAGCAACTTTGGCCCCCTTTCTCTGAGCCTGGCGCATGGCCATGGCCAGCATAGGGGCTTCGTTGACAGGATCTACCCCAACGGCCAGTATATAATCGGCTTTTTCCAGATCACGAAGGGAAACGGCAAGATCGGGATCAAGTTCGGATATGGCGGTTTTGACCTTTACTTCGATATCAAGATCCATCCCGTATACGGGCCCTTGCCAGCCCTTTGTTCGGCAAAGGCGCTTTAAAGCCGCCTGCGTTTCCAGGCTGCTTCTCACAGAGCCCACACAGGCAACGGCAGCAGGGCCGGTTTCCCGGCTGATGCGTTCCAGTCCATCAAAAGCCGCTTGCAGAGAATTATCCCAGGAAGACTCTTTTCCACGGATCCTCGGGTACCGGGGTCGTTCATCCTGCCCAGCATAATAAAAACCGTACCGGCCGCGATCGCAGATAAAATGACCGTTAACCGCCTCGCTGAATTTCGCTTCCTGCCTCACAATTTGACGATAGCGCGCGCTGACCACGGTATGACATCCCAGGGAGCAGTTGATGCAGACCGACGGACTGCGCTCATAATCCCATCGCCGCCCAATGAACCGTGACGGCTTGTCCGTAAAAACACCGGTGGGGCAGATATCGGTAAGGTTTCCGGCAAACGGACTTTCCAGCGTGCCCGCTTTGTATCGGCCGAAATAGACACGGCTGCCGATTTGCATGACGCCCAGATCGCGATAACCGGCAAATTCCTGATAGAAACGTGTGCACCGGTAGCACTGAATACAACGGTTCATTTCATGCCGGATCAACGGACCCAGATACTGATCGCGATGGGTCCGTTTTCTTCCCTGAAAACGTCTGATTCCATGGCCGCCGGCAATTGTCAGATCCTGGAGCAAACAATGGCCGCCTTCATCGCACACCGGACAATCATGGGGATGGTTCAGCATCAGCCATTCGATAACATGTTTACGGAAATCGACAACCTCTTCATCGGTGGTCGATACCACCATGCCGTCCCCGGCATCGATCATACAGCTCATCTGTACGCCTTTGATAGGACCTTCCAGGAATTTTACCGCACATACTCGGCAGGCCCCGACAGACCCCAGGGCCGGGTGATAGCAAAACCGCGGAATCACGATGCCCAGTTTTTCGGCGGCTTCGATCACCTTGGTCCCGGTGGGAACTTCTATTTCCTGTTCGTCGATAATCAGTTTCGGCATGAAAAACCCTTAACGATTGACGATTGATGATTGTCGATTGATAATTGAAGGCGTCGCTTCGCTTTTGGCTTGATGATTGATGATTGTTGATTGATTTGCCTCCAACCTCTAACCTCCAACCTTCTTACCTTCTCACCTTCCAATCTTCCGTCCTCTGCCCCATGCTCTATGCCCTCTGCCTCTTTCCTATTTTCTATTCATTTTTAAACGGACATTTCTTTTCTCGAATGTGCGCGTATACTTCATCTTTAAAATGCGTCAAAAGGCTCTCTATGGGAGCGACCCCGCCGATAGCAAAAGCGCAGTAGGATTTCCATAGATGCCGGCACATTTTTTTAAGGGTCGAAACAAACTCCTCCTGACCCTGTCCGTGTTCTATGCGCCAGAGCAAATCGCGCATGTACGGGAAGCCTTCCCGGCAAGGCGTACACCAACCGCAGGATTCCCGCGCGAAAAACTCGGTTAAATTCAAAGTGGCGGCAACCAGACAGGTCTTATGATCAAAAACCATGATTGCTCCAGTACCCAACCGATGTCCGGCTTTTTTCATGGTTTCAAAATCCATCTCAATATCATAGAATTCAGGGGTCAAAAACGCCGTGGAAGCCCCGCCGGGTAAGCAGGCTTTGAATTGGGCCCCATCCCGCATGCCGCCGGCATGCGTTTCTATGATTTCGCTCAAGCGAATGCCCATTGGAAGTTCATAGCATCCCGGCCGATTGACCTTGCCGCTGACGCAGAAAATTTTGGTCCCCGAACCGGTTTCGGTGAGTGCCAGATTCCTGAACCATTCTGGACCATTGCGGATGATATGCGGAATACAGACCAGAGTTTCAACATTGTGTGTAACGGTGGGTTGCCGCCAGAGACCCTTCTCCGTGGCATATGGAGGGGGTTGTTTGGGGTTTGGCCGCTTGCCTTCAAGGGCATTAATCTGGGCCGTCGCCTCCCCGCAGATATAGCGACCCCCGCTTCGATGCACCACGATATCAAAAGCATAGCCGCTGTCCAGGATATTGTTGCCCAAATAGCCCGCTGCTTTGGCTTTCTCTATCTCCCGATGGAGTATCCGGGCGGCGCTCTCATACTCGGGCCGCATAAAGATAATCCCCTTTTCCGCCCGCGCCGAATATCCTTCGATGGTCATCCCCTCAATGAGCATGTGGGGATCCGCGTGAATCATCACGCGGTCCTTGAAAGTCCCGGGTTCCATTTCATCGGCGTTGCACACGATATATCTCGGGAACGGCGCGTCATCGGCCACGGTCATTACTTTTCGTCCTGCAGGAAACGCGGCCCCGCCACGGCCAAGGAGCAAAGCATCCAGCACCATGGTTTGGACATCCTTGTAGGAAAAGTTTTTTAAGACATCGGCCAGCGCCTCATAGCCTCCGCTCGCCCGATATTCTTCCAGCGAGGCAATCCGGTCCGGCTTGCGATTTTGGAAAAGGACTTGAGGATACATTTACCCAGCCTCTGTTCTTAACTCTTCTAAAATGTTATCGAGTTTTTCGGGTGTCAATGGACCATAAACTTTGCGGTTGATAAGTATGGCCGGAGCCCTGTCACAATAACCGATGCAGCATACGGGCAGAAGGGTAAACAACCCGTCGGATGTGGTTTCGCCCATTTTTATCCCTAATTTTTGACTGAGAAATTCTCGAATGGATTCATATCCGTTCATCCAGCAAATGATACTGTCACACACATGAATGACATATTTTCCCACCGGTTCACGAAAGATAAAGGTATAAAAAGTGGCGAGTTCTTCCATTTCAAGAGGCGTCATGCCAAGTAAAACGGCCGCCTCTTCCAAAGCCTCGTCACTCAAGTAGCCGTAGTGATCCTGAATTGCAAACATCACATCCACCACCAGCTCCCGAGGATGATCGACACTCGCTATTTTATCAATCATTGATTTCTTTAATTCTTCAGGCAGCATTCATTAGTTCCCTATCACGAATTTCAGGGCTACTGACCCTGGCGTAAATTCAGATTCAACATATTTTAATGAGCAATCCACGCCTTGAGAGCATATAAAAGATGAACGTCGAACATCGAACATCGAACGTTGAACATCGAATAATGTATTCTACCATTTATAATAAAGACAAAGCGAAGCGCCTTCCACATTCGACGTTCGACGTTGAACGTTCGATGTTCGATGTTCAAATTGTTGCATCTGAAATTACGACTAAACCTTCATATCACGTTGAAATTACATATACATGTCAGGAGTTCTGAATTTATGGCTAACGGTCGATATCCGGTAAAATAAAATCAACGGAACCGATGATGGCAATCAAATCGGATATGGACCAACCCCGAGCCATCAGGGGCAACACTTGAACATTGGCAAAGCCGGGAGCCCGTATCCGTGTTCGATACGAATATCCCAACCCGTCGCTGACCACGTGGTATCCCTGTTCTCCCCGGGGAATCTCGCAGGATGCATACGCCTCCCCCTTCGGGATTTTAGGACCCCGGGTCACATTGACAAAGTGATGAATCAGGCTTTCGATATCTTTGAGCATGTCCTCCCTTTTGGGGACTGCATAGCGGTAGTCATCGGTAACATATCTTCCCGGCGGCATCTGTGCCGCAGCCTGTTTAATGATTTTCAGGCTTTGGCGCATCTCCTCAACCCGAACCAGATAGCGTGCGTAACAATCGCCCTCTGAAGCGGTGGGAATTTCGAATTCGAATGACTCGTATCCGGAATAGGGAAACGCTTTTCGTAGATCCCACGCAAGGCCGCAAGCGCGCAAATTGGGACCGCTCACACCCCATTCCAGGGCATCATCCAGGGAAAGCCGCCCCACGCCCTGGGTCCTGGCCTTGAAAATCGCATTTTTGGTAATCAGAGCTTCGTACTCCTTGAGACGGGAAGGAAAAATGTCCACAAACGCATCCACTTCCGATTTCCATCCTTGGGGAAGATCGGCGGCGACGCCGCCCAATCGGAACCAGGAAGGATGCAGCCGTCCTCCGGTAATGAGCTCAACGATGTCGAGAATCATCTCCCGTTCCCTGAATGTATAGAAGGTGGGCGTCATGGCCCCCACGTCGTGGGCAAAGGTCCCGAAAAAAACGAGGTGATTGCTCAAGCGGAAAAGTTCACTCAACAGCACACGAATATACTGGGCTCGATCCGGAACCTTGATCCCGGCCAGGGTCTCCACAGCCATGACATATGGAAGGTTGTTGGCTGCGCCGGCCAGGTAGTCCACACGATCCGTATAAGGAATGAATTGATGCCAGGTTTGTCGTTCAGCAATCTTCTCGGCGCCCCGATGATGATAGCCGATATCCATGTCCATTTCAACGATTTCTTCGCCCTTGAGGGCAACGATAAATCGCATCAAACCATGGGTACTCACGTGGTGAGGACCGATGTTCAGTACCAGTTCTTCCTCTCTGTCCGATCTTTTCACATAAACACCGCCATCCAGCGGCTGGTGTTTTACTGCGTCATCTCGGGTAAAGGGGAGCATTTGTGTGGCTCTGCCGGGGTGACTTTTTCGAAGCGGGTGCCCTTCCCAGTCGTGGGGCATGAGAATCCGGCGAAGATTTTTATGACCTTCAAAGCGGATGCCGAACATGTCAAAAACTTCCCGTTCATACCAATTGGCCGAGGGCCAGATATCGGTAATGCTTTGGGTTATTGGATCATCGCCCCACAGGGGCACTTTCAAACGCATCCGGCGAGCCGGATCAAATGAAAGCAGACTGTAAACCAGCGAGTAATCCGGATAGCTTTGACCCGGCCTGCGAGCGGATTCGTCGATGGCCGTCAGATCTTCCAGACGCCGGAACCGGGGGGACGACTCGGTCTTGAGAAAACGAAGTATGTTCTTTAATCCGTCTTCCTTGACCTGAAACGTCAGCATATCCGAGGTGTTCGGAAGTTGCCCAATGGTGTCCCCAAATCGCGCTTGTAAAATTTCAGCCAGGCTTTTGTCCTTCTCGCTGATTTCAATCTGAACCGGAGGCGGCGACCACATCAGATCGGAGCGGCTCTCAAAAAATCCGGGCGGTATCGCTGACGACCCGCGAATCGCAGCGCCCTCCATTCCCGGACCGCGCGGATCACGGGATTTGGTTTTTCCGTCCACGAGAATAGGTGTCTGAGAGCCCTGAGTCCCCCCTCCAAGATGCAGGATGGAACGGGCAGGCCGTTCCGAAGCAATTTTTTTTTGCAAAAGAACAAGTCCTTGCAGAACCGCTTCGGGCCGAGGCGGGCAGCCCGGAATGTAAACATCTACCGGCAAAATCTGATTGACACCCTGCACCACGCTGTAGACGTCATACATGCCGCCGGTGTTGGAACAGGATCCCATGGAAATGACCCATTTGGGTTCCGCCATCTGTTCATAAAGCCTGAGAACCACCGGAGCAATTTTTTTGAACACTGTTCCGGAAACGATCAGAAGATCGGCCTGTCTGGGTGAAGGACGCAACACTTCTGCACCGAAACGGGCGATATCGTAGCGGGAGGTAAACGCCGTCGCCTCTTCAACAAAACAGCATGAAAGCCCGAAAAACATCGGCCACAGGCTCATGGACCGCGCCCAGTTGATAAGCGGATCCAGGTATTTATCGAGGCGGTTTAATTTCTTGTTCGCGTCGGTCCCCAATCAAGTCCCCCTTTTCGCCAGATGTAAACGAGGCCTAAAAGCAGCATAATGATGAAAAACGATATTTGCAACCACCCCGACCAGCCGAGTTCGTTGCAAGAGATGGCCCATGAAAAAATATAGGCACCTTCCACGTCAAAGATAAGAAAAAAGACGGCGATTATAAAAAAGGGAACGGGATAACGAAGGCGGGCGGAACCGGTAGGAATGATCCCGCTTTCATAAGGTCTTAATTTTTCGGGGTTAATCTTCTTTTCCCCGAGCCATGAAGCGATAAAAAGAAGAGCGGTTACCAGTGCAAGAATCATTATTCCATAAATGACCAGGCTAAAGACAGCCGGTTCCCATGGAGATAAGGTTCCAGCAATCGTAACAGGATGCATGTGTCCTCCGCCAAGCGCTGTTCTCAATACAATTGAGGATGGTGAATTCGCAAAAACGGTGAAAACCGAGATATGTGTTATCACATCATAAGGATTTTGCTAAGCTAAAAGAAAAAAATCATAGCACCAAAAGCGGTAAAAATAATGGGCGTCACTAGTTGTAAGTGTCTAAAGTGATCTAAAGTGCCTAACGACAAGGGCATGCTTTCTTCTTAATCAACAAGACCGTTCAACTTGTGAATTATCTTAAACAATAGAATCCTTGATTGTCAAGAGAATCAGTTCATAGTATCCTATCAAAAGGGTAAAAGCCAACTATCTTTAAAACCAAGAAAAAATTAGCTAACATACTATAATTGGTTAAGGATTTCGTATTCTATCAATGATAGGTTAACTGAAGAATTATTTTGAAGAACAAACCCGTATGGCAAATTTTGAGCCGGAATATGCCAATAAATTTCAAAAAACATTTGATTGTCTTCACCCGTTATCCGGAACCGGGAACCACCAAGACCCGGCTTATTCCTCTTTTGGGAGCAGAAGGTGCTGCGGATCTTCAACGCAAAATGACGGAACATACGCTGTTGCAGGTAAAAAGGTTATCAACACAACGTGAATTGAGCGTTGAGATCCGTTATGAGGGTGGGGGTAAACATCTAATGCAAACATGGCTCGGCCAGGATTTTGAGTATCGCGCCCAGGGCAGTGGCGATCTTGGACAGCGGATGAAATGTTCTTTTGAAGATGCCTTTAGAGCCGGAGCAACCTCGGCTGTGATTATAGGCACCGATATCCCGGATATAACAGAGGGTATCATTCAAAAAGCGTTTGACGTCCTTCAACAAAAAAATATGGCGCTGGGTCCGGCCAAAGACGGCGGCTATTATTTGATCGGGCTGCAAAAGAATTCTCTATCAAAAGCTATCCCGGAATTGTTTGGCGGTATAAACTGGGGAGCAGGCGATGTTCTCGAAAAAACAATAAAAATTGCAGCACATTCGGGATTGAGTTTTACCCTGTTGGACGTATTGCAAGATATAGATCACCCTGAGGATCTTGTGATCCGGGAACGGTCACAACATACACCCCCTAGTGTTTTCAATCCCAATCGCATCTCAATTATCATACCGGCCATAAACGAAGCGGATCATATTGCAAATACCATAGAAAGTATCGTTCCCGGGGATAAAAAGGAAGTCATTGTCGTAGATGGAGGAAGTAAGGATGATACCGTGGAGATTGCGAAATCACTGGGGGCAAGAGTTATCATCGGCACACCGCCACGGTCACGACAAATGAATCAAGGCGCTGATCAGGCCACCGGTGAGGTGCTTGTTTTTCTTCATGCCGATACACGGCTGCCGGAAAAATTTGAAGGCGTTATTTTTAACAGCTTCAAACAACCTAAAATGGTTGCCGGCGCATTCGAACTTCGTATGGATTCCCCTACGCCGGGCCTTCGGCTTATTGAGCGTCTTGCAAACTGGCGATCCCGATATTTGAAAATGCCTTACGGGGACCAGGCGATTTTCCTCTCCACAAAGCTTTTTCATGAGTCGGGGGGATTTTCGGATATTCCGATAATGGAAGATTTTGAACTGATCCGGCGTTTGCGAAAACAAGGAAACATAGTAACTCTACCCGTACCTGTTTTCACCTCTCCCCGCCGCTGGCAAAACTTTGGCATATTGAAAACCACGTTAATCAACCAACTGGTGATTGCAGCGTATGTTATGGGAATTGCCCCGGAGGTGATTGCGCGGTGGTATAACCGCAGCAAAGGCATATCTGAAAGGAGGTAAAAAATGTACGATTCGGAATTTGAAGATATTACTGCCCTAGAATTGAAGCAATTTATCAAATCCCACAATGAAAAGGAGTATCTGGTTGTGGATGTCCGGCAACCGGATGAATATACAAAAGGCCACATCCCGGGGGCCAAGTTTATTCCTTTGAATGAACTCTTATCCGATTTTTCCGGTTTGCCTGCAAACAGGGATGTTATTTTCTACTGCCACAGCGGGGGTCGCTCTCTGGCTGCGGCATCCATGTTTTCTGAAGAAGGTATTACTGAAAAAACAATATACAATCTGGAAGGAGGGATGCTCTCCTGGGAAGGCAGGACCCTGAAAGGATTTCCCAAAATACAGGTCTTTGATAAAACCAAAATGCCTGTGGAACTCTTGCTTACCGCCATGGACCTGGAAAAAGGCGCCTGGCGATTTTATACTTATATTCTAAAAAACTTTGCAGTTGATTCGATTATTCCTACCTTGGAGCAGCTGTCCAAGGCGGAAATTGCACATGCCAAAACCGTTTACGGGTTCTGGGAAAAAGCGTCAAGCACTCCCATAACCTTTGATCAACTTTACGAAAGCCTCAAAGGAGAAATTCTTGAAGGTGGGGAAAGCCTGGTGGAGGTGATGGGATATCTGAAAAATATTGATGAAAATCAGTGTGTTCGAATTTTAGAGCTGGCCATTCATATGGAGTACACTGCCTTTGATCTATACAAAACCATGGCCGAGCAAGAAAAAGATCAGACGATCCGGGACAGCTTTTTATCCATTGCCCAAGCCGAAAAAAGCCATATGCGAATGCTGATTCGCGCTCTGGATCAGTGCGATTGATGCCGAATTCCGAATAGACACTTGTGATTATACATCATACATATATCATGAGACAATTGTGTTTCATTGTATCTCTATTGGTTTTGCTTTCT
>Ga0315535_1001696_pt1 | contig 14525 bp, 6 predicted proteins | sample SalMarSW160220MG_2_FD_203092 | JGI IMG/M metagenome (GOLD analysis project Ga0315535, IMG submission 203092) | Salt marsh sediment microbial communities from the Plum Island Ecosystem LTER, Massachusetts, United States - Salt Marsh Sediment SW1602-20 ...
GTGGAAGGTGGGATCCGCCAGGGCATCGGAGAACGCCTGGGCGCTCTCGAACCGGTCCGCAGGCAGCTTCTCCAGGGCCTTGGCTACCGCCGCCGCCACGTTCGGCGGGACGGATTTCCGAACCTCCCCCACCGGCCGTGCCTCGTCGGCGATGATCTTCACGATGATCTGCTGGGCGGAGCTGCCCACGTGCGGAGGATCGCCCGTGAGCATCTCGTACAGGACGCTCGCCAGCGAGTACACGTCGCTCCGCCCCGTCAGGTCCTTGTCCGCCGTCGCCTGCTCCGGGCTCATGTAGTGCGGCGTGCCGAGACTCATGCCCGTCTCGGTCATCCGGCCGCCGGCGGCGGCCGACACCGCCAGGGCGATCCCGAAGTCCGCCACCATGGGACGCCCATCGTGCAGCAGGATGTTCTCCGGCTTGATGTCCCGGTGGATCACCCCGTGCCGGTGCGCGTAGTCCAGCGCGTCGGCTACCTCGGTGGTGATCTTGACTGCCTCCTCGATGCCGAGCTGCGTCTCGCGGTTCAGCTTGTCCCGGAGCGTCTCGCCCTCGATGTACGGCATCACATAGAACAGGAAGCCGTCGGCCGTGCCGGAGTCGAAGAGCGGCAGGATGTGCGGGTGCTGGAGCTGCGCGGTGGTCGTGATCTCCTGAATGAAGCGCTCGGCGCCGAGGACGGCGGCCAGCTCCGGCTTGAGGACCTTGATGGCCACCTGCCGGTTGTGCTTCAGGTCCTCGGCCAGGTAGACGGTGGCCATGCCGCCTTCACCGAGCTCGCGCTCGATACGGTAGCGGTCGGACAGGGCGGCGGCGAGACGATCGGGTGCGGTCACTGTCGCATCTCCTTCCGTAGCTCCCGGTCCCAGTTCTCCACCACGATGAGGGGCGTGCTCGTGCTCCCGGCTCCTCCGGCTTCCTGGATCATGAGGAAGCGCCCGTCGGCCGACACGTCCCAGGGCGTGTAGTAGTTCGCGTTGACCCAGGTGTTGTTGAGCCCGGGGCTCAGGTGGAAGAGTGTCCGCGCCTCGGGGGGACCGTCGGCCGGGGGAGGCCAGCGGACGGCCATCATCTCCCCGTCACCCCGCAGGTAGTAGAGCGTGCGGCCGTCCGGAGACCACACCGGGCCCTCGCCACCACGCGCGGACACCGGGATGCGACGGCCGGTGGAGGTCACGGGAAAGGGGCGCACGTAGATCTCGAGGCGCCCGGTCTCGTTGGACTGGTACGCGAGCCAGTGGCCATCGGGCGACAGGGCGATCGCCATTTCGTCGCTAGTGTGCTCGACGATGGGCCGCAGGGTGGTGTCGACGCCCAGGCGGGCTCCCAGGATCTCACGCCCCCCCATGTTCGGGCCGGTGGCGCCCTTGCGAACCAGCACCCAGCGGCCGTCCGGAGAGACGACCCCCTCATCGAAGGGTCCGGACCACACCAGCGAGTCGCGGCCAGTGCCGTCGGCTCGGTGGATGTACACCCCGCTGTCCCCGACGAACGTCACATACCGGCTGTCCGGCCGCCAACTGGGTCGAAAGGACTCGCGGCTTGTGACGGGCCCCATCGGGCCGTCGGGCAGCGACTTCACCCAGACCTGATCCCCGGACGCGCTGTGGACGCCGACGACGACCCGGCGCCCGTCGGGGGAGATGCGCCAGCCGTACTCCGCGGCCCGCTGGGTGACCACGAAGCGCGTAGTGGTGTCGACCGGCGTCATGCGGCCGGTGGAGTCCACCCAGACGAATTGGTACAGCCCGGTCCGGTCCGCGCGGTGCCCTCGCTGCATGGCCAGGGTTCCGCCACTCGGAGAGACCCAGAAGTAGGGATTGACGCCCTGCCCCAGCGAGACGGTGTCCGCAACCGCCTTCCCGGTGCCGGTGATGCGGAGTGAGCCGAGGTCGAAGGGCACCGCCATGGCGGTCTGGTCGTTGTCGACGAATACGAGGCGGTTGCCGCCCACGACGTAGCCCACGCGGGCGCCCGGCCGGAGCGCTCGGGCGGAGTCGGTGCGCAGGTCGAGTGTCCACAGAGCCCAAGCGCGGCAATTCGCCGTGCACCCCTCGAAGAGGACGCCTCGCGCATGGGGAAGCGGGGTGAGCATGCGGGACATCACGGTGGCGGAGCTCCACACCCGCGTGGCCGCCCCGCCGTCGGCGCCGATGCGCTCGACGACATGCGATCCTCCGGAGTCGACTCCGGCGTACACGATGGTCCCGTCGTCGAGCCAGGTCACCGCCCCGCCCACGTTGGCGGCGTCGTGCGCCAGCGCGCTGGCCGGCCCGCCGGCAAGGGGCATTCTGAGCAGGTCGGAGTTGCGCACGAACGCGAGCGACTGGTTGTCCGGCGAGACGGCCGCGGCCGTCGCCGCTTCGGTCCCCGCCAGGGGGACGGCGTCGACCCGGTCGCGTGCCTTCACCCACAGTTGGCCGGGTTGACCGCCCACGGCGGGACCGCGGTAGACGAGGCGAGAGCCGTCGGAAGTGCCGGTCACGAACCCATCCCACGCGGGCGTCTGTCCGGCGGGCAGCGACAGCGCGTACCGGATCACCGGAGGCTGGGGAGTGGGCCGGAAGAGCGCCCACGCGGCCACCGCCGTCATCGCCGTGGCGAACACGCCCAGACCGAGCACGAGATGGCGTCGCCGGACCGGTACCACCGCGGCCGCCGCCGCGGCCGCTCCCCCTGTGAAGTGCGGATCGGCGAGGGCGTCGGAAAATGCCTTGGCCGTCTCGAACCGGTCCGCAGGCAGCTTCTCCAGGGCCTTGGCTACCGCCGCCGCCACGTTCGGCGGGACGGATTTCCGAACCTCCCCCACCGGCCGTGCCTCGTCGGCGATGATCTTCACGATGATCTGCTGGGCGGAGCTGCCCACGTGCGGAGGATCGCCCGTGAGCATCTCGTACAGGACGCTCGCCAGCGAGTAGACGTCGCTCCGCCCCGTCAGGTCCTTGTCCGCCGTCGCCTGCTCCGGGCTCATGTAGTGCGGCGTGCCGAGACTCATGCCCGTCTCGGTCATCCGGCCGCCGGCGGCGGCCGACACCGCCAGCGCGATCCCGAAGTCCGCCACCATGGGACGCCCGTCGTGGAGCAGGATGTTCTCCGGCTTGATGTCCCGGTGGATCACCCCGTGCCGGTGTGCGTAGTCCAGCGCGTCGGCCACCTCGCGGGTGATCCGTACCGCTTCCTCGACGCCCAGCTGCGTCTCACGGTTCAGCTTGTCACGGAGCGTCTCCCCCTCGATGTAGGGCATCACATAGAACAGGAAGCCGTCCGCGGTGCCCGAGTCGAAGAGCGGAAGGATATGTGGGTGCTGGAGCTGCGCGGTTGTGGTGATCTCCTGGACGAAGCGCTCCGCACCCAGGACGGCGGCCAGCTCCGGCTTCAGCACCTTGATGGCGACCTGGCGCTGATGCTTGAGGTCTTCGGCCAGGTAGACCGTGGCCATGCCGCCCGCGCCGAGCTCGCGCTCGATGCGGTAGCGGTCGGACAGGGCGGAGACGAGGCGGTCGAGGGTGTCGCTCATCGAACCGCGCTCCACGCGTCGATCTTCCCCAGGATCCGCTTGCGCTCCCGGGCCGCCAGCTTCCCGACCCCCGCGAGCCGATCGCGTAGCATACCAGCGTCGACCATTCCGCGATCCACGAGCGCCTCACAGAACGCCAGATCCTTCGGCCGGCCCGCGACCATCTTGGAGATCCACAGGTCGTGGGGCTCCAGACAGAGAGCCGTGACCCCTGCGGTCGCGGCCGACGTGTAGGCCACCAGGCGCTTCCGCCACCCGTCGGGAAGCACCGCCGTGCTCGGTACGACACCCTGGGCGTAGTAGCCGAAGGTGGCGTGGAACATCGACGCCTCGCCGATGGAGCCGTCCAGGAGATCCGCCTTGCGGCCCTCCTCGTCGTCGAACACGGCGACATCCACCTCGACCGACCGCTCGGCCTCCGGCGGCAGCGGCTCCCCTACCGAGGCATGCAGGGCCTGGCTACCGATGACGAGCACCTCGTCGACGCCGAGGACGGCGCCCGCCGCCCGCACGGCGTGCTCGAACTCGGAGCGCTTCACGGGCCCGCCTCCTCGGCCTCGAAGGAGCGGTAAGCCTCGGCGCGCTCAGCCGGGGAGAGCACCCCCGCGAAGGGCGTCACCTGGCGCAGCTCCCGCCCGCGCGGACTCGGATCGGTGAGGGCCGGGATGAGCTCCTCGACCGGTCGTGCCAGGAGGACCGCCCACTCGCGCAGGAGCGAGCCGGCCTCGGGATGGTGCTTCCGCATCAGAGCCAGGGTTCGCCGAGCCTGTTGCAGGGTCGCGGCCGGATCGTCGGCAAGGCGGCGGGCGATGGCGCGATGGAGGTGCAGGCTCCGCCGTTCCTCGCGCACCATGGGCGAATGGAACGCCACCGACATCTCCAGGCCGGCGGCTTCGGCAAGGCGTCGGACGGTGTCGAGCGTCGGGCTCTTGGCGCCTGCCTCATACGCCGCGATGGTCGGCTGCGAGGTCCCGGCGGCCGCCGCGAGATCGGCCTGCGTGAGCCTCGCGAGCTTCCGCAGGATGCGAACGGGATTCATGCGATGAACATATCCGATAGGATATAGACAGAGCAAGAAACGCGTTCCAGGAGCCCGCTCACGAGCCCCCGGCCCCCTTCAGCTTCGCCCGCAGTTCCGGCAACCAGTTGCGCACGAGCACGAGCCGCGCCGGCGGGGTGGCGCTCGCCGGACCCTCCACCGGACGAACCATGATGAACCGGCGGTCGTCGGGCGTGACGGCGTAGAAGTGGCTCTGGAAGTTGGCCGCGTACCCGCGCGCGTCGAAGAGCCGGTGGTGGGCTCCCGCGGAGAAGGTGGAGCCGGCGGTGACGTCGACGGCGATCATCTCCCCGGCGGCGTTGCGGTAGAAGAGCTGGCGCCCGTCGTGCGACCACTCGGGCTCCGTGCCGCCGTCGCTCGAGATGGGCCAGAGCCCGTCCCCCGCGGTGGGGAACGGACACACGTAGATCTCCATGCGCCCCGAGGACGAGGACGAGGACGTGTAGGCGAGCCAGCGGCCGTCGGGCGACAGGGCCGGGCCGTACTCCTGGGCACCGGTGGCGGCCAGGGGCACCGGCGTGGTGTCGCCGCTCGTGCGCACGGCCAGGATGTCCCCGTTGCCCGCGTCTCCGTCGCTCGTGCGGTAGACGATCCACTGCGCGTCGGGCGACCACAGCCCCTCCCAGACGGCACGCTTCTCCGCCATCGGCACCGGCGCGGGCAGCCCGCCGCCGTCCGCGCTGCGCTCCCATAGGCGGGCATCGCTGCTCCCCGAGGCGTAGAGCACCCTGTGCCCATCGGGCGACCACGCCGGCCGGATGTTGATTCCCGCTCCCTGGGAGGTGAGACGCGTCGTGGGCCCGGCTCGCACCGGCACAACGACGAGGTCCGTCCGGCCGGTCGTGCTGTCCCGCACACTCAGGGCGACCTTCGCGCCGTCGGGCGAGAGCGCCAGGCCACCGGTCGCCGCCACCGGCGCGCTCCAGCCACTGTCGAGCGGGACCACATCCGACCCGTCGCGGGACACCGCGACCACCTCGGAAACCTGCTCGGCCGTCGTCCCACCCCGGACGTACAGCATGGTGCCGTCCCGGCCGAGGGCGACGTCGCCGACGCCGGCCAGGAGCGACACCGACGGGCCTGCCAGCTCGAGCCTGCCCCGGTCGAAGGCGGCGGCGTAGAGCCCTCCGTCGGTGCTGGTGTAGACGAGGTCCCCGCCCGGTACGACCCAGGCTCCCGTGGCTCCCTGGACGAGGGTGCGCACCGCACCGGTCGAGACGTCGACCACGATCTCGTTCGCACCCCGCGTGCCTCCGCCCACCGCCGCCATGACCGCGTTGGATCCAGGCACCGGCGCCATGTGCTTGTAGATGAGGGCCCCGCCCAGCGAGTCGGTCAGGAGCGTCGTCGCCCCACCGTCCGCAGAGGTACGGAAGAGCCGCAAGCCGGAGCGACCACCGAAGACGATCGTGCCGTCGTCCAGCCAGGCCGTGCCGTAGCCCGCTGCGGAGTCCGACATCGTGACGGGTGCGCCCCCCCCGCGTGCCACCCGCAGCAGCCTGAGGTCGGTGTAGACGATCCATCGCCCATCAGGCGAAAACGACGGTGCCGGCTCGAAGCCGCCGGCCTGGTGCGTCAGCTCGGCCAGGGGGCGCGGGTCGACCTCTCCGCGCTCCTTGATCCAGAGCTTCAGGCCGCCCACGGTATCCGTGTACACGATGGCCGAGCCGTCCGGCGCGATCGCAGCGCCCCCGGCGATCATGCTGGGAAGCGTCGGGCCCAGGACGACGGTCTCGCGGGAGGCGGGAGCGGGCGTCGGACCCTGACGGAGCCAGCCCCACAGCGCAGCCACGAGCAGGACGACCGCCGCGCCCGCCAACGGGATCGCGGCGCGCTCCCTCCACGTTGGCCTCCTGCCCGCCTGCCCGGCCCCTGCCGCCCCCACCGCCCCGTGCCGGAACCCAGGATCCGCCAGTGCGTCCGCGAACGCCTTCGCGCTCTCGAACCGGTCCGCCGGGAGCTTCTCCAGAGCCTTCGAAAGCGCCGCCGCCACGTTGGCCGGCACCGACTTGCGCACCTCCCCCACCGGCCGTGCCTCGTCGGCGATGATCTTCACGATGATCTGCTGCGCGGAGCTCCCCGTGTGTGGCGGGTCCCCCGTCAGCATCTCGTACAGCACGCTCGCAAGTGAGTAGACGTCGCTCCGCCCGCTGATCTCCTTGTCCGCCGTCGCCTGCTCCGGGCTCATATAGTGCGGCGTCCCGAGCGACATGCCGGTCTCGGTCATGCGCCCGCCCGCCGCCGCGCTCACCGCCAGCGCGATCCCGAAGTCCGCCACCATCGGCCGCCCGTCGTGCAGCAGGATGTTCTCCGGCTTGATGTCCCGGTGGATCACCCCGTGCCGGTGCGCGTAGTCCAAAGCGTCGGCCACCTCCCGCGTGATGCGGACGGATTCGTCCACCCCCAGCTGCGTCTCGCGGTCGAGCTTGTCTCGCAGCGTCTCCCCTTCGACGTACGGCATCACGTAGAACAGAAAGCCGTCGGCGGTCCCCGAGTCGAACAGCGGAAGAATATGTGGATGCTGGAGTTGCGCCGTTGTAGTGATCTCCTGGATGAAGCGCTCGGCACCCAGGACGGCGGCCAACTCGGGCTTCAGCACCTTGATGGCCACCTGGCGCTGGTGCTTCAGGTCCTCCGCCAGGTAGACCGTGGCCATGCCCCCCGCGCCGAGCTCACGCTCGATGCGGTAGCGGTCGGCCAGGGCGGCGGTGAGGCGGTGGGGGTCCGTCATCGTTCCATCTCCTTCCGCAGCTCCCGGTCCCAGTTCTCCACCACGATGAGGGGCGTGCTCGCGCTCCCGCCCCCTCCGGCTTCCTGGATCATCAGGAAGCGCCCGTCGGCCGACACGTCCCAGGGGGTGTAGTAGTTCGCGTTGATCCAGGTGTTGTTGAGCCCGGGGCTCAGGTGGAAGAGTGTACGCGCCTCGGGGGGACCGTCGGCCGGGGGAGGCCAGCGGACGGCCATCATCTCCCCGTCACCCCGCAGGTAGTAGAGCGTGCGGCCGTCCGGAGACCACACCGGGCCCTCGCCACCACGCGCGGACACCGGGATGCGACGGCCGGTGGAGGTCACGGGAAAGGGGCGCACGTAGATCTCGAGGCGCCCGGTCTCGTTGGACTGGTACGCGAGCCAGTGGCCATCGGGCGACAGGGCGATCGCCATTTCGTCGCTGGTGTGCTCGACGACGGGCTCCAGGGTGGTGTCGACGCCCAGGCGGGCCCCCAGGATCTCACGCCCCCCCATGTTCGGGCCGGTGGCGCCCTTGCGAACCAGCACCCAGCGGCCGTCCGGAGAGACGACCCCCTCGTCGAAGGGTCCGGACCACACCAGCGAGTCGCGGCCGGTGCCGTCGGCCCGGTGGATGTACACCCCGCTGTCCCCGACGAACGTCACGTACCGGCTGTCCGGCCGCCACCCGGGTCGAAACGACTCGCGGCTGGTCACGGGCCCCATCGGGCCGTCGGGCAGCGACTTCACCCAGACCTGATCCCCGGACGCGCTGTGGACGCCGACGACGACCTGGCGTCCGTCCGGGGAGATACGCCAGCCGAACTCGGCGGCCCGCTGCGTGACCACGAAGCGCGTGGTGGTGTCGACCGGCGTCGTGCGGCCGGTGGAGTCCACCCAGACGAACTGGTACAGCCCCGTCCGGTCCGCGCGGTGTCCACGCTGCATGGCCAGGGTTCCGCCGCTCGGAGAGATCCAGAAGTACGGATTGACGCCCTGCCCCAGCGAGACGGTGTCCGCGACCGCCTTCGCTGTGCCGGTGATGCGGAGTGAGCCGAGGTCGAAGGGCACCGCCATGGCGGTCTGGTCGTTGTCGACGAATACGAGGCGGTTGCCACCCACGACGTAGCCCACGCGCGCCCCCGGCCGGAGCTCACGGGCGGAGTCGGTGCGCAGGTCGAGTGCCCACAGAGCCCAGTCGCGGCAATTCGCGGTGCACCCCTCGAAGAGGACGCCTCGCGCGTCGGGAAGGGGGGTGAGCATCCGGGCCATCACGGTGGCGGAGCTCCATACCCTTATGGGCGCCCCGCCGTCGGCGCCGATGCTCTCGACGACATGCGAGCCCGCGGAGTCGACCCCGGCGTACACGATGGTCCCGTCGTCGAGCCAGGTTACCGCCCCGCCCACGTTGGCGGCGTCCTGCGCCAGCGTGCTGCCCGGCCCGCCGGCGAGGGGCATCCTGAGCAGGTTGGAGCTGCGCACGAACGCGAGGGACTGGTTGTCCGGCGAGACGGCCGCGGCCGTCGCCCCTGCGGTCCCCGCGAGGGGAACGGCGTCGACCCGGTCGCGTGCCTTCACCCACAGTTGGCCGGGCTGACCGCCCAAGGCGGGACCCCGGTAGACGAGGCGCGAGCCGTCGGACGTGCCGGTCACGAAGCCGTCCCACGCGGGCGTCTGGCCGGCGGGCAGCGACAGCGCGTAGCGGATGACGGGAGGCTCGGGAATGGGCCGGAGGAGCGCCCACGCCGCCACCGCCGTCATCGCCGTGGCGAACACGCCCAGTCCGGCCACCAGACGGCGTTGCCGGGCCGGTGCCGCCGAGGCCGCCGCCCCCGCGCTCCCCGTCGCGAAGTGGGGGTCGGCGAGGGCGTCGGAAAATGCCTTGGCCGACACGAACCGGTCCGCCGGCAGCTTCTCCAGCGCCTTGCCGAGCGCGGCGGCCACGTTCGGCGGCACCGACTTCCGCACCTGGCGCACCGGGCGCGCCTCGTCGGCGATGATCTTCGCGATGATCTGCTGGGCCGTCTTGCCCGTGTGCGGCGGATCGCCGGTGAGCATCTCGTAGAGCACGCTCGCCAGCGAGTACACGTCGCTACGGCCCGTGATGTCCTTCTCCGCCGTCGCCTGCTCCGGGCTCATATAGTGCGGCGTGCCGAGGCTCAGCCCCGTCTCCGTCATGCGCCCGCCTGCCGCCGCGCTCACCGCCAGCGCGATGCCGAAGTCCGCCACCATCGGCCGGCCCGCGTGCAGCAGGATGTTCTCCGGCTTGATGTCGCGGTGCACCACGCCGTGTGAGTGCGCGTACGCGAGCGCGTCGGCGACCTCGGTGGTGATCTTCACGGCCTCGTCCACCCCGAGCTGCTTCTCGCGGTCCAGCTTGTCGCGCAGCGACTCGCCCGCCACGTAGGGCATCACGTAGTAGAGGAAGACCTCGCCCCCGACGTAGTCTCCGCCGCCGCCTTCCCGGGGCGCCACCGCCCGGCCCGAGTCGAAGAGCGGCAGGATGTTCGGATGCTGGAGCTGGGCGGTGGTGGTGATCTCCTGGATGAAGCGCTCGGCGCCCAGGACGGCCGCCAACTCCGGCTTCAGCACCTTGATGGCCACCTGGCGCTGGTGCTTCAGGTCCTCGGCCAGGTAGACCGTGGCCATGCCCCCCGCGCCGAGCTCGCGCTCGATGCGGTAGCGGTCGGACAGGGCGGCGGCGAGGCGGTCGAAGGCCGTCATCGCAGACCGTCCACGGTGTAGAGCAGCGACGTGTAGAGGAACTCGTTGTAGGCGTACACGTGGGGATCATCCGCCAGCGTCGGCCGTTCGAAGGCGCGCACTCCAGCCAGCTCACGGGGCACGATGCTCAGGAGCGGCGCGCGCGCGCCGGTGACGGGATCGACGCGATCGAATTCCAGGCTCGAGGCGGAGCTCTTATTCGTCCACACCCAGACCTCGCGTCCCTCCGGGCTCCACCGGATCAGGACATCGCCCGGACGGACTCCGCGCGCACGTCGGGGCGCGCCCCCGTCCAGGGGGTAGATGGCCATGCTGTCCCCAACGTCGGCCAGCACCATCCGGCCGTCCGGCGAGAGCATCGCCTGAGGCGTTCCGGGTGGTGTCACCGCGATGGGGGACCCGTGGGACAGCGAGTCGACGTAGCAGCGCTCGGACTGCCGCGGCTCCGTCGCGCAGAAGAAGACGATGGTGTCACGCCCGGCCACACGGACGTCACTCGATTGGAAGTCCACCGTCTGAAACTGGGCGGAGTCTATCCGCCGCGCCGAGCCCGGACCGGTGGGATAGAGCATGAGCTTTGCCGGAGTGGTGGGCAGGCCCGCCAGGACGAGGCCGTCGCCGGGGGCCACGGCCATCGGAGTCCCCGCGCCGAGGCGGACCAGCGGAGAACTACCCGTCTTCCGCCACAGCAAGGAGTAGTCGGTACCGCCCATCGAGCCCGCATCGCTGTACGCCAGGTGGCGGCCGTCCCCGCTGAGCACCGGCCTCTGCGACCAATTACGCACGCCCATGTCCGTCTCCTCGGCGGCGCCCGGCCCGCGCCCGACGACACTCATGATCTGGCGATCGTCGGTCAACAGCACACGCCCCTGCGGGGAGACATCCTGGACCGTCAGGCCGCCGGGACCGGAGAGGGCCCAGTCGTCCCGCCCGGAGCGGTCGAGCTCGCGCACCGCGAAGGTGGCTACCCCGGTACCTCCTCCCCCGGCGGCCGAATAGAAGACGCTCTTCCCGTCCGGCCGCCACGCGACCCCCTCGACTCCCTGGAAGTCGCCCGACCGTGCCAGCGTGCGGCCCGTGCGATCGGCGATGACGGCGAAGCCGCGATCGTCGAACCTGTTGGGGTGCCGGAGGTACGCTATGGCGTCTCCATCCGGTGAAATCCTGGGATCCGAGAGGTAGCCCTGAGACCGGACGAGGACCGTCCCCACCGGGTACTCGAGCAGGTCGGTGCCGCTGCTATCCCGGATCACGGCCATGCTCTTGCCGTCCGGGCTCCAGTCGGCCTCGCGCACACCGGTCGTCACCTCGTGCGGCGCCTCGCCGCCGAGCGAAAAGGTCGCCAGCGTGCCCGTGAAGAGCCGATGGGAGCGCAGGTAGCTCGCGTGCGTGAGGACGGCGAGCTGGCCCGTCTTCGAGACGTTCAGCAGGTGCGTGGAGTCCGGCCCGAAGGGGACGGGGTCCGGATGGTCGGGCCGGATGACGTACACGCGCGACACCGTGCCCACGTCGGGCAGTCCGCTGAACACGATCGTCTGCCCGTCGGGCATGAAGCGAGCGTTGAAGATCGAGCGGGAGTCGAAGGTGCGGGCCGTGAACCACGGCGGCGAGGCGGGTGCGGCGCGACGCGTCAGGACGGCCGCCAGGGTTACCGCTGCCACGGCGACCGTCCCCCATGACCAGGGGCTGCGAATCCACCACCGTAGGCCGCGCGCGCCGGCGGGTGTCCGAAGCCCCGCACTCTGCGCCCTCGCCGTCGTGAAGTGGGGATCCGCCAGCGCGTCCGCAAACGCCTTTGCGCTCTCGAACCGGTCCGCCGGCAGCTTCTCCAGCGCCTTGCTCACCGCCGCCGCGACGTTCGCCGGCACCGACTTGCGCACCTCGCCCACGGGCCGCGCCTCGTCGGCGATGATCTTCACGATGATCTGCTGCGCCGAGCTGCCCACGTGCGGTGGGTCGCCGGTCAGCATCTCGTACAGGGCGCTCGCCAGCGAATAGACGTCGCTCCGCCCAGTGATCTCCTTGTCCGCCGTCGCCTGCTCCGGGCTCATGTAGTGCGGCGTGCCCAGGCTCATCCCCGTCTCGGTCATGCGCCCGCCCGCCGCCGCCGACACCGCCAGCGCGATTCCGAAGTCGGCCACCATGGGCCGGCCGTCGTGGAGCAGGATGTTCTCCGGCTTGATGTCCCGGTGGATCACCCCGTGCCGGTGCGCATAGTCCAGCGCGTCCGCCACCTCCCGGGTGATGCGCACCGCCTCCTCGACGCCGAGCTGCGTCTCCCGGTTCAGCTTGTCCCGGAGCGTCTCCCCCTCGATGTACGGCATCACGTAGAACAGGAAGCCGTCGGCCGTCCCCGAGTCGAACAGCGGAAGAATATGGGGGTGCTGCAGTTGCGCCGTTGTGGTGATCTCCTGGATGAACCGCTCTGCACCCAGGACTGCGGCCAACTCGGGCTTCAGCACCTTGATGGCCACCTGCCGCTGATGCTTCAGGTCCTCGGCCAGGTAGACCGTGGCCATCCCGCCCTCTCCTACCTCCCGCTCGATGGCGTAGCGGTCGGCCAGGGCGGCGGATAGGCGATCGATGACGCTCATCGGACGCCCTCCACCACGAAGAGCCTCGAGGTCTGAAGCTCCACGTCGAACGCGTACGCGCGCGCGTCGTCGCTGAGCGACGTGAGGATGGGGTGCCGCAGACCGGAGCCCTCCGGGAGTCCGATCCGGGTTACCGGTGAGCGCCGACCGGAGGTGGGATCGACGGCCTCCACGTCGAACGCGTCCGGCTCCGACCGGTAGACCCAGACCCAGAGGCTGCGTCCGTCCGGGCTCCAGCGGAAGATATGGTCGTCCGGCGTCAGACCCGGTACGACGTGCCGCTCTCCGGTACCGACATCGTAGACGGAGACGGTGTCGTCCACGCGCGCCGCGACGCGCCGTGCGTCGGGCGACATCGCCGCCGCGCCCGTACCCTCCGGCGTTACGGCCCGAGGCGGCCCCCCGCCGTCCACGGCCCCGACGAAGCAGCGCGCCGCGTGGCCCTCGGTACTGCCGCAGAAGAAGTACTCCTTGCCGTCCGCGGAGAGCGAGGTGCCCGGGTTGGCGTACACGTTCGAGAACGAGACGACGTGTCCGGCGTCCAGGTGCCTGGCCTCCCCGGGACCGGTCGGATAGAGCATCAGGCGGGGCGGCGAGAACGGCACCTCCGCGAGGACCCACCCTCCATCCGGCGAGAGCCCGATGGGAACGCCGTCGCCCAGACGTATGGCCGGCGAGCCATCGGTCTTGCGGATCATCGCGCTGTACTCGGCTCCCCCCGTGACGCCTTCATCGAGGAACATCAGCCAAGAGCCATCGGCATTGACGGCCCCCCCGGCGGAGAGGTCCAGCCAGCCCATATCCCTGACTTCGCTCGCACCGGGAGCGCGGACGAGGACGAGCTCGCGGACGTTGTCCTGGGTCGTCAGCCAGCGACCGTCCCCCGCGACGTCGTGCATCGTGATGCCGCCCTGCGTCCGCAGGCGCAGCCGCTCGTGCCCGGCGTGGTCCAGGGCGAAGACGGCGAAACTCGAGAACGAGCCGGTCCGCGTCGAACCGGAGTAGAGCAGCGTACGCCCGTCGGGCCGCCAGGCCAGACCCTCGACGGCCCAGTGCACGGGCGAGCGCGCCACGACGCGGCCCGTGCGGTCGAGGATCTCCGCGGCCCCCCGGTCGTCGAAGGCATGGCGATGGTCGAAGAGCCCGATCTCGTCGCCGGAGGGCGAGACACGGAGGTCGGAGAAGTACCCGCTGGTCTTCGCGATCACTGTGCCCACGGGGTACTCGAGGCGGTCGATACCGTCCACGCGGTGGATGATCGCCATCGATCTTCCGTCGGGCGCCCAGTCGGCCTCGCGCACGTGGGCCATCAGCTCCCGGGGCGCGCCGCCCCCCAGCGGCATCGTGGCCAGGGTCCCGTCGTAGAGACGGTGGTGCAGGAAGACCGCGTGGGTGAGGAGGGCGAGCTGGCCACTCGCCGAGACCGCCAGCAGGCGCGTGGAGTCCGGACCCAATACCTGCGCCTCGGGATAGTCCGGTCGGATGACGAACAGACGCACGTCGGTTCCGCCTTCGCCGACGGGCGTGCCGCTGAACACCAGCGTCTTGCCGTCGGGCGCGAAGCGCGCCGAGAAGATCGCCTGGGTGCGGAACGTCTTCTCCGTGTACGTGATGTCGGGCCGGTGCGCCGTCGTGCGCTCGACGACCAGACCCGCCGCCAGGAGCACCACGACCGCCACGGCCGCCCATGACCACGGGCTGCGGATCCACACCCCGAGGCCGCGCGACTCCACTGCGCGCCCTCCCGCGGCCCCGGCTGCCGCGCCCCCCGTGGTGAACGCCGGATTGGCGAGCGCCTCGGCGAAGGCTTTGGCGCTCCGGAAGCGGTCCGCAGGCAGCTTCTCCAGCGCGCGGCTCACCGCCGCCTCCACGTTCGGCGGCACGGACTTCCGCTGCTGCGTG
>Ga0315535_1001698_pt1 | contig 14518 bp, 7 predicted proteins | sample SalMarSW160220MG_2_FD_203092 | JGI IMG/M metagenome (GOLD analysis project Ga0315535, IMG submission 203092) | Salt marsh sediment microbial communities from the Plum Island Ecosystem LTER, Massachusetts, United States - Salt Marsh Sediment SW1602-20 ...
ACCCGCCTCGACAGTCGCCTGCCTGCCACCTTCGTTTACGACGAAGGGTCATTCGAGCTTCCCACGACCGACCTGGGTCCCGGCGGTCTGTATATCGAGACCGATCACCTCATTCAGCGAGGAGAACGCGTTAAAGTGGTACTCGAGATTCCGGGCAAGAAAACTCCGCTGCGCAGCGTGGCTCGTGTAGTCCGCGTAAATGATCGCCATCTGCCGGACATGCCGCCGGGCATCGGTTTGCGTTTCATGATGACCAACACGGAGGGCAAACAGGCCATTCTCGATCATATGCTTAGACGCGTAGCAAGCTCAGAACCACAGCGACACTCTGCTTCGGGCGGGTTACGCCTGCGCCGCAGTGCGCGCCTCAAGCGCCGTGTCAAGGTCTCGTATAACGACGGCGAGCGCGACAGCGCCAGCTTCACCAGGGATATCTCCCGCCGGGGAGTTTTCGTGCACGCCCATGAACCGCCTTCTTGCGGAACCAAGCTACAGCTTCAGATTGAGCACCCGGTAAGCAGACAAATATTGAAAATGCGGGGCAGGGTTGTGCGCACGGTGTCCAGCTCTGCAGGCAAACTATCGCTGGCTGCCGGGGCGGCAGTGCTCTTTGAAGATTGCAACGAACGACAGAGATCCATGCTCAGACGCTTTTTAATGGAGTTCGTCCTGATGGAGGGCAACTCCAGCGCCCCACCTGCCTGATTCTCTCGATAATAAAGGTGAACCAAGACTTCGGAAGCAGGCGTTCGCTCCTGCCTTGATTATTTACGGCATTTCTGTGAATATTTCCGTCACATGAACCGATGAAAGATTTTTTGGAGGATCCCCATGAGAAAAATGATCACAGTTCTGCGTTCTTTCCTGATTGTTGGCCTTTCGTTGATGCTGTTTGCCTGCTCAGCCAAGCAGCGTGAGCCCGAATGCACCGTCAGCGCCGACTGCCCGGACGGCAAGATTTGTCTGGAGCAGAAGTGCACGGACAAGACCACCTGTGACTCTGACACTGATTGCTCATCCCCCACCCCGCGCTGCGATAGCGGTTCGGGCACCTGTGTCGCCTGTATCGAAGACCGCGACTGCGCCGCAAACGAACGCTGCCTGAGCAAAGAGTGCATAAGCATCTGCACTTCGGACGACGATTGCTCGGCGCCTGTTCCGCGTTGTGATACCGAACTGGGCAAGTGCGTGGCCTGCCTGGTTGACCGCGACTGCGCCGTAGGCGAACGCTGTGCCGACAACCAGTGTCGCACCGGGTGCGTCTCCGATGAAAACTGCGATGATCCGTTCCCGCGCTGCGACAAGGTCAGCGCCACCTGCGTAGAGTGCCTGGACGACCCCGACTGCCAATCGGGATACGAGTGCCGGCAGATGACCTGCCAGTTACCCCAGGGCTGCACCAAGGACGATGACTGCGAACAGGGCAAGATCTGCGAAAACGTGTGCGTCACCGGCTGTCGCTCGAGCCGTGATTGTCCCGACGGCTGGACCTGCCTGACCGACGTCGGAGACCACGGCACCTGCGCCCAGTGCCTCGACGACAACGATTGCCCGTCAGGCTATACATGCCTGGATCACGAATGTTCGTTCTACTGCGACGAAGACGCGCAGTGCGCCCCGCAGGTGTGCGACGCAAGCACCGGCCAGTGCGTAGAATGCAATGCCGACGGCGATTGCCAGACGGGCAACGTCTGTGACGGGCACGCCTGCGTCGCGGGCTGCCGCGACGACAGCGGCTGCCCTGCCGGGCGCTGCAACCCGGACACGCACGCCTGTGTCGATTGCCTGTCACTCGACGACTGCCCGATCGGCCATCTGTGCGTGGCCAATGTCTGCGTCACCGGCTGTATTTCCGACCGCGACTGCCCGGGCGGCCTGCACTGCGACGAGACTCAGGGCGATCACGGAGCCTGTGTCGAATGTCTGATCGATGATGATTGTGAGACAACCGAGATCTGCCTGCAAGGCGTTTGCCGTTTCGTGTGTACCTTGGACAGCGACTGCTCGCCCCCGACACCCGCCTGCGATACCCAGGCGGGCGCCTGCGTGCCCTGCCTGACGAAGGATCACTGCCCGCTTGGCAACCTGTGCGTCGACCAGGTGTGCGTACCCGGTTGTGAAACAGAGCGGGATTGCCCGGCCGGCCAGGAGTGTGTCGGCGGCCAATGTGAGCAGGCCTGCGTTCCTAGCGGCGATGAAATCTGTGACGGGACGGACAATGATTGCGACGGACGCACCGACGCCGGCGATCCGCAGCTGGTGCTCGCGGCCTGCGAGCTGACCGATGGCATCTGCGCAGGCTCACATCATTTGGCAAGCCAGTGCGTAAACAGCCAATGGGAGGCTTGCACGCCGGCCGAGTATGGCCCGCAGTTCATTTCCGAGGTATGCGACGGTCTGGATACCAACTGCGACGGAGCCTTAGACACCGGATTGCAACTCGACTGCCAGGCAGACTACGTCTGCCAGGGAAATGAATGCGTCTTCTCGGGCGGCTGCACAAACGAGTGCTCCGAGGGCAGCACCGACTGCTCCTGGCTGGACACAAGCTACGTAAAGATCTGCGCCGACATCGATGAAGATCCGTGCCTCGAGTGGGATACTCAAGACTGCCCGCCCAACAGCTACTGCGATCCATTTATTTTCAATCAGTGCGTCTGCGACGATGTGCTGTGCGTCGATGTCTGCTGCGCCCAGGGCCAGGTGTGCAATGCCGGACAGTGCTGCACGCCCGAATGCCCGGCCCGCACTTGCGGTTCTGACGGCTGCGGTGGAAGCTGCGAGTGCGACCTGCAAAACGACCAGTGCATCGGCGGCGTGTGTACCTGCACTCCCTCATGCGCCGGAAAAGAGTGCGGTACCGACGGTTGCGGAGGTTCTTGCACCAACACCTGCGCCAGCGACGAATACTGCGAGGACGACCATTGCGTGTGCGACTATGCCGATTGCAATGGAACCTGCTGTGCTGAAGGCGATGTCTGCGACTCGCAGACCGGAGACTGCTGCGAACCGCAGTGTTCGGGAAAGCAGTGCGGGCCGGACAGCTGCGGGCACCAGTGCGGCAGCTGCTACGACAACGAACTGTGCATCGATGGATCCTGCGTCTGCCAGCCAGACTGCACAGGTAAGGAATGCGGCCTGGACGGCTGCGGCGGCACTTGCGGAAGCTGCAACTTCGGCCAGCGCTGCACCGAGGCCGGTATCTGTTGCGACAAGCAGTGCAGCGGGCGCGAGTGCGGCCCTGATAGCTGCGGCGGAACCTGCGGAAGCTGCGGCGACTACCAGGCCTGTAACGAAAGCAGCGGCCAGTGCGAGTGCGCATACGACCAGTGCGGCGACACCTGCTGCACTTCGAGCCAGAGCTGCTACCAGGGATCCTGCTGCAGCCCGTCCTGCGGCGACGGCATCTACACTGCCTATCACTGCGACGACGACAGCTGCGGTGGTGTGTGCGTTTGCCAGGATCACTACGGGGCCGGCGCCGTCTGCGGCACTGATCTGACTTGCGAGTGCCCACCGCCGGGATTTACCTGCCTTTCGCTGGGCAACGGGCAAGAATGCTGCTCTGGCTCACAGACCTGCAATCAGTTGTTCGGCTGCTACTGAAATTCCCATTGATAACCGCCTGATATACACTATCCAGAAAAATTCACTTGACAGCTAAACAAACGTTTGATACGTGGTGTTCTCATATGTACATTGATTCTAAAATGTAATAGCACATATTAAGAGGTTATAGACTATGAAATTCAAACACCTGTTTACTATCTCGACTTTGGGCCTTGTGGCTTTCGGGTCACAGACGCGAGCCGGGCTGTTCGAAGACGCCACTTCAGGTGCTCCCAAACAAGACAACCAGGCCCAGGCAGCCACAAAGAGCCCGGTCGAGCTTTCGGGTTATGTGCGGGGTGATCTCTACCTGGGCAAGGTGCCCGACCAGAACGTCACCGAAATAAAGAACGGCTTCGGCGAGGCGGCCGCCAAGTTGCGGGTCAAGCTCGGCGATTGGGGCGACGGGCGGGCCGAGATCCGCGCGCGCGAGGGGTACGACGGGGCCGGTGTCAGCGGCACGGTCGGACTGCGCGAGGCCTTCGTCGATCTTTATCTCGGACCGGTCGACATCCGCTTCGGCCACCAGGTGATCGTCTGGGGCCGGGCCGACGCCTTCAACCCCACCGATAACCTCACCCCGCACGACATGGGCGTGCGCTCTCCCGACGAAGATGATCGTCGAGGCGCCAACCTGGCGCTTAAGACCTCGATCAACTTCAATCCGCTACGCTGGGAGTTTATCTACTTGCCATTCTATGCGCCCTCGCATTTTCCGGTCTTTACACTGCCAGGCCCAATCAGCTTCTCAGACCCTGCTTATCCCGACGCCGACTTCGAGCATGGTACCCTGGCCACCCGTCTGAACGTCGAGCTGCCTAAGGTTGATTTTTCGGTCTCATACCTTTTCGGCTACTCGACCTTTCCGGGCATCGAACTCGCAAGCTTCACGATGGCCGGAGCCAGCGGCGGGCCCGAAGTCGCTATTCGTTTCCACCCCTACCAGCACCATGTAGTGGGGGCCGATTTCGCGACCACCGTCGGCGATTGGCTTGGTCTGCGTGGCGAGGTCGCCCTGAACTGGCCTGTGCAACACGACGACGCCGAATACATCCCGCAACCGGAACTCCAGTACGTGCTGGGCGTCGATCACGACTTCGGCGACGTGTCGCTGATCGTCCAGTATGTCGGCCGCACAGTGCTCGACTGGGAGGCCATCGAGCCTACCGGCCTGCTGGATCTGGCCGAAGGCAGAACCCCCACCCCGGAACAGTTGGCCGCTATCATGCAAGATCCCGAGGGAGCGGCACGCACCGAGATAAAACGCAAGACGCGCATGACGGCATCACAAACCGAGCACATCTCGCACGCGGCTACAGTCAGAATCGCCTGGCAACTTTTTCATGAAACACTGACATTGGAGATGCTCGGCTACTACAACCTGAGCACCAAAGAGTGGCTTGTTCGGCCGATGCTAAGCTACGACATTGCCGACGGACTTGCCGCCATTGTCGGAGGCGAAATCTACGGCGGCCCGGACGAGACCCTCTTCGGCACCATCGACGAGGTCCAGAGCGCGGGTTTCGTCGAACTGAAAGCCTATTTCTGAGATCCGGCCATGAGTATGAATAGCGAACCAAGCGTCAAGGAACGCATCGCGCAAGTGGCCACGCGTCTGTTCGCCCGCAAGGGCTACTCGGCAACCGGTTTGCGCGAGATTGTCAAAGAGGCCGGTGCCAGCGTGGCCATGGTCAACTATCACTTCGGCTCAAAAGAAGCCCTGCTTCAGTCGCTGATGGACATTTTCTTTACCAAAATGCATTCCATTGCTGTTGATACCCTGGGTGGAGACGGACCGCCGGAACTGCGGGTGCGCCGTCATTTTCGCGCGGCCATCGCCTTCTTCAGGCAAAACCCCGAGCTGGTCAGGCTGGCCATCACCGAACTGCCCCATGATCTGCCCGGGATCGTCGAGTTCAAGGCCGATCGGGTGATGAAGATCGTCTCGGTCTTCGCCAACACATTTCTGCCGTTGCTGCCCGAGACGATCCGCGCGCACATCCGGCCCGAGATCTACGGCCCGGCCGTCATGGGTGCACTCTCGTCGCATTTTTTACTGCGCCCGGTTCTCGAAAGCGTCTTCAGCATGAGTTTCGATGATGCCTTCTACGAGAACTTCGCAGACGAATTGGCCGACCTGGTCATGTACGGCGCGCTGCGCGCCGGCGCCGTCGAACTTTCCGACAGAAAGGACTGACAAACAATGCTGCAGGTATTCTCCAACATGGTCGTCCGCTTCCGCTGGCCGGTGATTATCGTCTTTGTGGCTGTCAGCGCCCTGTTCGGCATTCAGATCAAGAACGCCAAGGTCGACCCCGAGGTCAAGCACCAGCTACCGCCCGATATGAGGGCCAGGATTCATATCGACCAGATCGAGAAGATTTTCGGCGGCACCGACATGATCATGCTGGTAATGACCGCCGACGACGTGCTTGCGGCATCGACGCTCAAGCGCATGAAGAAGCTGGCCAAGAAAGTCGAACGCATCAAGGGCGTAGACCGGGTTCTGAGCCTGTTCTCGCTCAAGGACATCCGCGCAGAAGGTGACAAACTTCTGGTCGACCCGGCCGTCAAGCATATCCCGAAAACGAAAGCCGCGAGAGAGAAGTTGCGAGCCGAACTGCGGGACAACGAGCTGGTGTACGGTAACGTTGTTTCAAAGGATTTCAAGGTGGCAGCGATTATCGGCCTGCTCGAAGCCGATGCCAAGGACGAACCGACGCTTGCGGCATTGGAAAAACTGGATCACGACGTCCCGGGCCCCGAAAAGCTGTACATCGCCGGCATGCCCTACATCAGGGTGAATGTCTCGCATGATATCAAGAGTGACATGAAGCGCTTCTTGCCTATCGGCCTGCTGATCATGCTCGTTTTTCTCTTCTTGTGCTTCAAGCAGCTTCGCGGTGTGGTGTTGCCCTTTGTCGTCGTGGTAATGGCCATCCTGTTCAGCATGGGACTAATCCCGCTACTGGGCTGGAAGATCCAGATGATCACCGTGATCCTGCCGGTGATTCTGATCGCCGTGGCCAACGACTACGGCATCCATATAATGGCGCGCTACCAGGAGGAGAATGTCCCGGGCAGCAACCTGAGTTCACGAGATCTGGCCCGGAAAGTCACAAACGAGCTGCTCTCGCCGGTGGTAGTCACCGGCGTGACGACTATCGCAGGGCTCTTGTGCCTGCTCAGCCACATCATCACCCCGGCCAAACAACTGGGAATTCTATCGGGCGCAGGAGTGGCCTTCGCCCTGTTGGCTTCACTGACCTTCATTCCAGCCATGCTGGCCGTCTTGCCCCGCTCACGACCTGTAGTGGGCACAACTACAAAGAGCGGCAAGAAACACATACTGGAGAGAATGCTGGCGTCCATGGCCGTCATGGTCATCCGGCGCCCGAAGGTGCTGCTGATCGCGGGATTCGTCATCGCGTCGGCAGTCGGCATCGGCATCGATTTTCTGATTGTGGATACCAATCCGATCAACTACTACGACAAGGACGCGCCGGTGGCCCGCTCGGCAGCTTTGGTGGACAAGAACTTCGGTGGCTCGGGTGTGGTGTCGATCGTGGCCAAGGGAAACGTCAAGGATCCAAAACTGCTCATTCAACTCGACGATCTCGAGAAAAAGCTCGCTGGCCTGCCAGAGGTGGGGCAGACCAGTTCGGTAGCCAAGATTGTGCGTAAAATGAACCGTGTGCTGAACACCGACGATCCCCATCCGGATCGCATCCCCGACTCGGCCGATGCCGTGGCACAGTATTTCCTGCTGTATTCCATGTCCGGTGATCCCGAAGACTTCGAGCGCATGGTCGACTTCAACTACCAGCACGCTCTACTTACCGCGCGCATCAACACGCTCAGCACCGTAGCAGTCAAGCGGGTTATGAAGTTCATCCATGAAGACATCAAAAAGCGGCCCAAGGGCATGTTCCCGCTGGTTGGCGGATTCGTCGATCTTCTCTCTGAACTGGTCGATGCGATCATCCAGGGACAAGTTACCAGTTTGTCGCTCTCTTTGCTGCTGGTCAGCCTGCTGGTCATGCTGCTGTTTCGTTCGGTGGTGGCCGGATTGCTGGCTATTGTCCCGCTATCGCTCTCTATGCTCTTGCTCTTCGGCCTGATGGGCTACATAGGCATCGAGTTGAACATCGCCACCGCCATGCTTTCTTCGATAATGATCGGGGTGGGTGTTGACTACACTATCCACTTCCTGTGGCGCTACAGGGTCGAGCGTCGTGCCGGGCGAGAGCCAGATGAGGCTGTACGCGTTACCCTTACGACCACCGGCCGCGGGATTGTCTTCAACGCTTTAAGTGTAATGGTGGGCTTCGTAGTTGTTCTGTTGTCCAGCTTCATGCCGGTCAAGTTCTTCGGCTTCCTTGTAGTTGTCTCGATCGGCACCTGCCTGCTGGGAGCGCTGTGGCTGCTTCCGGCCATATGTTTGTTACTGCGCCCGAAATTCCTTGAACCCAGGCGCGTCAAGAACGAAAATTCATGACTATCTGGAGGACGAAATGAAAAAGATGCTGAATTGTTCATTGGTAATAGCCATTCTGGCAGGCTCCTTACAGGCGAGAGCCGCCGACCCGGATGCAGCCGAAATCATGCACCGCGCCTTCAAGGCAATCAAGCTCGACGGAGCCGAGGCGGTGGCCACTTTAACCATATACGATGCCCGGGGCAACAAGCGTGTGCGCACGACCGCCACCATCAGTAAGCTTTACGACGACGGGGCCACCGAGAAGCGCCTGATCCGTTTTTTAGCGCCGGCCGACGTCAAGGGCACCGGTCTTCTGACCTACGACTACGAAAAGAAGACTGACGACATGTGGCTCTACCTGCCTGCCTTGCGCAAATCGCGCCGGATCGTCGCCTCGGAAAAGGCCAAGAGCTTCATGGGTTCCGAATTCACCTACGCCGACATCACCCCTCCGGTAGTGGAGGACTTCAAGCACAAGATCTTGCGCAGCGAAAAAGCATACGGAGAAGACTGTTGGGTGATCGAATCGGTTCCCAAAAACAATGATGTCGCTGAGGAAAACGGTTTTTCGAAGAAGATAAGCTACATCGGTAAGGCCGACTATACCATGCGCAAGGCGATCTACTACGACCTGGACGGCGAACTGCACAAAGAGCTCGATGCGCCCGAGATAAAAGAGATTGACACCAAGAAGCACCGCTATCGGCCGATGCAGATGATCATGATCAACAAGCAGAACAAGCGCCGCTCGGAGCTCAAGATGGACAAGATTCAGCTCAGGCTCGATGTGCCCGACGACTACTTCACGACGCGCTACCTCGAGCGCTGATTAGCCTATCTTGCCAATTCCCTGTCCGAACTGCTAGACTCAATCCAAGTCATGATGATGAGAGCCCGGCCAACGGCCGGGCAACGTTGGAGGTATGTTATGAACGGCTTGCGAAGAGTATTGCTGGCTTGCGGTCCCCTTGTATTGCTTTTTTTTGCCGCCTGCGGCGGGGGTGAACTCGATGATTTCGGCTGCCACTCGAATTCCGATTGCAAGCACGGGCGGGTGTGCGTGGCCGGCATCTGCCAGGATAGCGGCGGAGTCTGTAGCTCGAATAGCGACTGCCCGGCCGGACAGACTTGCTTCCAGGGCAACTGCCTGACCTGCGACCAGGACGGAGACGGCCACCTGGGTACGAACTGTGCAGGTGACGACTGCGACGACAGCAATGCCGGCGTTCATCCCGGGGCGCTTGAGCTTTGCGGTGACGGGCTGGACAACGACTGCGACGGGGTCGCCGATCCACCAGACTTTTGCGCGAAATGCGCGGATGTGGTCTGCCAGGTAGGTTATGCCTGCGACCCGAAAACGGGAGTGTGCGTTCCCATCTGCACACCGGACTGCGCCGGGGCCGAGTGCGGTTCGGACGGCTGCGGGGGTTCGTGCGGAGAGTGTCCCACAGGCTACCACTGCAGCGGCGGGCGGCGCTGTGTCGCAGGCTGCGAGGATCTCTGCAAAGTTCCCGGCGACAAGCTCTGTTCGGGTAACGGAGTCGTAACCTGCGAAGACGGGGATGGAGACGGTTGTCTCGAGTGGAACGGGCCCGTGCCTTGCCCGACGGGTCTGCGCTGTGTCGAGGGGGAGTGCGTCGAATGCAGGCCGGATTGCACCGGCAAAGAGTGCGGTTCGGACGGCTGCGGCGGATCGTGCGGCGTGTGCCCGGCCGATATGTATTGCGACGGCGGCCGCTGCTCATCCGGCTGCCGCGACGAGTGCACCTGGGGCCAGACCCGTTGCGCGGATGCTTACAGCTACAGCGTGTGCGGCGAGTATGACGGCGACCCCTGCAGCGAATGGAGTCCCCGTCAGCCCTGCCTGGAAGGAACAGTTTGCGACCAGACGACGGGCTACTGCTCGGGCGGCTGCAAGGACGAATGTTTCTGGGGCGAGTCGTACTGCCTTGACGATATCGCATACGTCGAATGCGGCGACTTCAACGGTGACGGCTGCACCGAGTTCGGCCCACCCACGATCTGCGACCCGGACAGCTACTGCGACTGGGACATCGGGCGCTGCTCTAACGAGTGCTACAATGATTGTGACTGGGGCGATTTCAGCTGCCTGAGCGGAAGGGAATATATCACATGTGGCCAGTGGGACAACGATCCGTGCGCCGACTGGTCGCCGCCCCAGCGCTGCCCGCGCCAGACCCGCTGCTCGCAGGACGCCCGCCAGTGCGTCGACGGCAGTTGCGAAAACGATTGCGAAGAATGGATGAGCCAGTGCTGGGACGACTGGACGTTCGTCTTCTGCGGCCAGTTTGACAACGATCCCTGTCTCGAATGGAGCCCGCCGCAATCCTGTCCTCCCGATACACGTTGCGACTTTGCCGCGGGCCAGTGCGTTCCTTACCAGGACTGCCAGCCGGACGTGTACGAACCGAATGACAACATGGTGCAGGCCACACCGCTCTTCCCGGGAGAGCCGATGGCTCATTCGATCTGCCCTTCGGGTGACGATGACTGGTGGGTGTTCAGCACGGATGAAGCGGGAGAAGTCGTCGTCGATCTCTCCGGACCTTACGGCGACACAGTCATGTGGCTTTACGACATTAACGGCCAGCAACTGGCCTATGACGATGACGGCGGCCCGGACATGTTCTCACGCATCGATCTTCCGGGTTTGCCGGCCGGTCGTTACTACGTACAGGTTCAGGAGTTCAACGACTACGGAATCATCGAAAACTATTACATTCACCTGACCACATCGGGCACTTGTCACCCGGACTGCACCGGACGGGAATGCGGGCCGGACCCCGTCTGCGGACAAATATGCGGCACCTGCCAGGCCGGCTGGCAGTGCAGCGCGGCAGGCCAATGCGTCTACGACGGCCATCGCCAGGGGGCGGGAGATCCGTGCGGCTTCTTCGTCGGCTGCCCGGCCGACTACGCCGCCGCCTACGCCTGCGTCGAGTACCCCGGTTCGACCGACGGCCTGTGCTCGTACCCTTGCAACGGCCCGGATGATTGCGCGGTTGATTTTCCGCAAGGCTGCTGCCGGGAGTTGGCCGAAGGCTACAGTGTCTGCTTGCCGGGCGAACTTTGCCAGAACGACTATCCCGGTTACCTGGACGAGTGTAACGGCGCCTGTCTTCCGGACATGTTCTGCATCCAGAGCTCTGCATCGGACCCCGCGCAGAACTGCATCTTCTCCTGCGACCTGGCCATGGGCATTTGCCCCATGGGGGGCACATGTATCGATCCCGGTCAGAACGGCACGACAGGCTACTGTCTGCCCCAGGGTGCGCACCAGTTCGGAGAGGCCTGCACCGTCATCGACGGTTGTTCGTCGGGGATGATGTGCCTGCCGCTGGATGAAAACCACCCGGGATACTGTAGCCGCATGTGCAGCGCCATCTTCCCCTGTCCCGGACCGTTCCAGTGCATCCTGCCGGACGGACAAGGCGGCCAGTGGTGCGCGGTGCCGTGCTACCAGCCCTCAGATTGCGCAATACTCGGCGACTGGACCTGCTCGATGATCGGCGGCAACATGGGCGCTTGCGTGCCAAACTGAGACAGATAGTTATTTAGCCTGATGCAGGCCATAGACCGCGTCATCCCCGAGTTTCTTGAAGCGTTGCGATCTTCGCCGGCGGTCGTGCTGACCGCACCGGCCGGGGCCGGCAAGACCACCGGGATACCCCCTGCCATACTCGAATCAGGCATCTGTAAAAAAAAGCAGATAGTGCTTCTGCAGCCCCGGCGGATGGCAGCCAGGGCGGCTGCCGCCAGGATGGCGCACAACCTCGGCCAGCCCGTGGGCCGCACGGTCGGTTACAAGATCCGCTTCGACCAGAAGACATCGCCGGCCACTCGTATCCTGGTGGTCACCGAGGGCATTCTGACCCGGCGCTTTCTTTCTGATCCTCTGCTCATGGGCACGGCTTGCGTGATCCTCGACGAGTTTCACGAACGTTCGCTGCACGTCGATCTGGCCCTGGCCTTCTGCCGCGAGCTTATGGACGTTCGCGACGATCTGCGCCTTGTGGTCATGTCGGCGACGCTGCAAGTAGAGCCGATCGTCCGTTTTCTTGGAAACTGTCCTCTGATTAGCGGTGAAGATCGGCCATTCGAGGTCGAGATCGAGTATCAAAAGCTTGCCGACCGGCGTCCGCTGCACACAAAGAGCGCGGCCGCAGCAAGGCGAGTGCTAGGCCGGGACGAGCAGGGTGACGTTCTGGTTTTTCTGCCGGGAGCCGCCGAGATCGAACGAACGCGAGAAGACTTGAACAGCAAACCGCTGTCGGGTGATGTGCAGGTGCTGCCGCTCTACGGCGCCCTCCCCGTGAAAGAACAAGATCGCGTGCTGCGCCCGGGCGACAGGCGTCGCGTGGTTCTGGCCACTAATATCGCCGAGACCTCGCTGACTGTGCCCGGTGTTACAGCGGTGATCGACTGCGGCCTGTGCAAGCAACCGCGTCACGATCCCGCAAGCGGCTTCGATCGGCTGGAGACGGTTCGCATCAGCAAACACAGCGCCTCCCAGCGCGCAGGCCGGGCGGGCCGCACAGCCCCGGGGAAAGTACTGCGCCTGTGGACCCTGCCCGAGCAGCGTGCCTTGCCGGAGGCCGACCTGCCGGAGATCCAACGTGTTGACCTGGCTGGTCTGTTGCTGGCTGTAATCGCCTTCCACCCGGGCGATCCGCACAAATTCGAATTCTTCGAGCCGCCGAAGCCGGCCGTCATGGAAAGCTCGCTGCGATTGCTGGTCATGCTGGGCGCGCTTGAAGAGGCAAGTTTCAGGCTCAGCGAAAGGGGCCTGCGGCTAGCGTCGATTCCGGCTCATCCCCGGGTGGCGGCCATGCTGCTCAGCGCGGCCAAAATGGGATTCATGCGCCAGGGAGCGCTGCTGGCCGCTTTGCTCGGCGAGCGGGACATCCTGACCGATGCCGATGCGCCCGGAGCCTGTGACTCGGACATGCTTTGGCGAATGGAACGCTTCGATGAGCTTTCGCAAGCGGGATTCGACGCCCGGGCGGCAAGACGTTCGGGGATCAACCTGGCCGCGGCGTTGGCGGTCAGGCGAGCCCGGGATCAGATCTTGGGGCATAGCATTTCTTCAGGGAAAAATACTCGACGCCGGGCACGGGCAAGCGAAAACCAGTTGCTATCGTTGTTGCTATCCGCCTATCCCGACAAGCTGTGCCGAAGGCGCGCCGCAGGTGGCGACTCGGCCGTGATGGTTGGAGGTAGTGGCGTGCGTTTGAGTCGTGAATCCTCCGTCCGCGATGCCGAGCTGTTCGTCGCCGTCGAGGCCGATGCACCAAAGCGCGGCCCGCGCTCGTCGGCCCTGGTGCGCAAGGCCAGCAAGGTAACCTATGAAATGCTCGACGAGCAGTTTCCGGATCAAATCGGCAGAAGCGAGGGTGCGATCTTCGACCACAAAAAGAAAGCGGTAGTCGGTGTGCGCACGGCAAGTTTTCACGGCCTTGAAATCAGCAGGCAAGTCGGCCTGCCGGTCGATCCGAAGCTTGTTTCGGCCGCTCTCACCAAGGAAGCCGGGCCGCGTTTCGAAGAGATCTTCCGCCCCGACAAGAAAAGCTTGCAGCTCAGGGCCCGCCTGCTTTTTGCAAGACAAGCAATGCCCGAGGAGCCGTGGCCGGATGTGAGCGACAAAGGTCTGAAAAGCTGGCTTCCCGACCTGTGCCGGGGCAAGAGCAGCTTTACAGAGCTCGAGCGAACCGACTGGTACCAGCAGATCAAGTCGCGGCTTGTGTACAAGCTTCAAAAACTGCTGGACGACGAGGTTCCTGTGAGCATCGCGGTCCCTTCAGGCAGCAAGATCCACGTCGATTACACCCCGGCTGCGGAACCAGGCGGAGCGCCGGTTCTGGCCGTGCGCTTGCAGGAGGTCTTCGGTCTGATGGAAACACCCAGGATAGCCCGCGGCCGTGTAGCACTGTTGATGCAGCTGCTGTCGCCCGCCCGGCGTCCGGTGCAACAGACAAAGGATCTGAAGAGCTTCTGGCTGCGCACCTACCCGGAAGTGAGAAAAGAGCTTCGCGCCCGCTACCCCAAACACGCCTGGCCCGAAGACCCCCTGGCCGCCCCGGCAATCAGAGGTACGCAAAAAAAATAAAACAGCAAGTGTGCCTGATCATGTAACAACTGAAGCTATGTCTTTTTGTCTCCCGGCCTACTGGTAGGTCGCGGAGAAGAGAACCTTGGCGCCGCCGTGGCGGAAGATCAGATCGCTGTCCTCTCCTTCGGCATAGCTGAACTCGCACTGCAAGGCTACACCCACCGCCCAGTTGTCGGAGACCCACCATTCCTTGCCGGTCACGATCGACAGGCCCACTCCCCGGGCGGTCTCGCTGGCCCGGTCTTCGTCGTTCCAACCGGCAAAGCGGTCGCGCAGGGTGAGAAAGCTGTTGGCAAAGC
>Ga0315535_1001701_pt1 | contig 14501 bp, 12 predicted proteins | sample SalMarSW160220MG_2_FD_203092 | JGI IMG/M metagenome (GOLD analysis project Ga0315535, IMG submission 203092) | Salt marsh sediment microbial communities from the Plum Island Ecosystem LTER, Massachusetts, United States - Salt Marsh Sediment SW1602-20 ...
TGTCCCAAGTGCGGCCATGCCCAGAAGGACCTCTACGCCTGTCACCGCTGCGGGCTGGTATTCGCCAAGTTCGATGCTTCCAACGAACCGCCAGAACCCAATGCTGCCCGCGAGTTGTGGCTGCGAATAGAGGCCGACCCGCATGACCAAGACCTGCACGAGGAGTTCATCAAGGCTTCCATGGAAGCCCGCCGCCCGGACTACGCCGCGCGCAACTATCGCATCCTGTCGCGCAAACCGGGCATGGGTGAGCTTGCCGAGAAGATGCTGGTCCGCTTGCAAACCAAGCTCCAGGCCCAGCTGGCGCCGGGCTCGCTTTCGCCGACCAGCTCGGACAACCCTCGCCGATGGGGAAAGATCCTGATCTGGACGCTGCTGGCGGCCAGCATCGCCCTGCTGGCCTACCTGTTGTACAACTCGGTCGGGCTGATCGACAAGATCAGATGAGACAGGACCTGTCTATGATCTCGATTTCTTGCCCAGCACTTTCTTCAGGTAACGGCCGGTGTACGAGCGGCGCAAGCGAGACAGTTTTTCGGGGGTGCCGCTGGCTATCACTTTTCCGCCGGCATCTCCGCCCTCCGGCCCCAGATCAATTATCTGGTCCGCCTGCTTGATCACGTCCAGGTTGTGTTCGATGACTACTACCGTGTTTCCCCCGTCCACCAGGCGGTTGAGCACCTCGAGCAGTTGGCGGATGTCGTCCATGTGCAGACCGGTGGTAGGCTCGTCGAGGATGTAAAGCGTCTTGCCGGTGGACCGCTTGGAAAGCTCCTTGGCAAGCTTGACTCTCTGCGCCTCGCCGCCCGAGAGCGTGTTGGCGCTCTGGCCGAGTTGAACATATCCCAGCCCGACCTCCACCAGTGTCTGCAGCTTGCGGACTATGGCCGGCTGGGCGGCAAACAGTTCCATCGCCTCGGCAATGGTAAGATCCAGAACCTGGGCGATGTTTTTCCCGCGGTACTCTATCTCGAGAGTTTCGCGGTTGAAGCGCCGGCCGGCGCAGATCTCGCAGGTGACGTACATGTCGGGCAGAAAATGCATCTCGATGCGGATCTGTCCCCCACCCTGGCAGGCTTCGCAGCGCCCTCCCTTGACGTTGAACGAGTATCGCCCGGGCCCGTAACCGCGCAGGCGACTCTCGGGCAGCTTGGAAAACAATTCGCGGATGACCGTAAAGACACCCGTATAGGTGGCCGGATTGGAACGTGGGGTGCGCCCGATCGGGCTCTGGTCGATGTGGATCACCTTGTCAATTTCAGATGCGCCCTTGAAACCGTCGAACGGCGCGGGCAAAAAACGGGCACGATGCAGCTTTTTAGCCAGGCCGCGATAGAGGGTGTCGATCACCAAAGTGCTCTTTCCCGAGCCGGACACTCCCGTGACACAGGTGAACACTCCCAATCCGAAACGGGCATCGATTTGTTTGAGGTTGTTCCCCCGCGCTCCGCGCAGTTCGAGATATTTCCTGGCGGCTCTGCGCTTCTGAGGAACCGGGATGGACTTTCGCCCTGCCAGGTAAGCGCCGGTCAGCGAGCTTTTGTGATTCAAGATGTCTTGCGGCGCGCCGGCAAAGACTATCTCCCCTCCCCTGCGGCCGGCTCCGGGGCCCATGTCGACCACGAAATCTGAAGCCAGAATAGTGGCCGGATCGTGTTCCACTACAATTACGCAGTTGCCGTGATCGCGCAGCTGGCAAAGTGTATCCAGCAGGCGGCCGCAATCGCGGGCATGCAGGCCGATGGTCGGCTCGTCCAGGATATACAAAACGCCCACCAGTGAAGATCCGATCTGAGTCGCCAGGCGAATCCTTTGCGCCTCTCCACCGGACAGGCTGGCGGATGGGCGATCCAGCGTCAGGTAGCTCAAGCCAACGTCCACCAGAAACCTCAAGCGTGAGTGAATCTCGCGCAAAATAGGCCTGGCGACCGAGGCCGGGCGTGGACTCAGCTCGATCCCACCCAGGAATTCGAGTGCCGCTTCGACACTAAAGGCTGTAATATCGGCAATCGACTTGCCTGCCACTAAAACACTCAGGCTCTCGCGCCGCAGGCGCTTGCCATGGCACTCGTGGCAATCTTTCATGGCCATGTAGGCTGCGATGTCGGCCCTAACCCGATCGCTGGTCGTCTCTCTGAAGCGCCTCTCGAGGTTGGGGACGACACCCTCGAACGATCTGCTGAAGCGGTGGCTCATCCCCTCGTGCCCGATCCTGAATTCGATTTTCTGATCTCCCGAACCGAAAAGGATCATGTCGCGAATCGATTTTTCCAGATCCGCAAAGGGCGTCCGCATCTTAAAACCATAATGACCGGCCAGCGTCTCGAGCATCTGGCGCTGGTACGAAGAGTGCATCCCTCCCCAGGCAGCGATGGCACCCTGGCCAAGGCTCAAACCCGGGTCCGGCACAACCAGCTTGGGATCGACGAAACGAATGGATCCCAAGCCGTCACATCCAGGGCAGGCACCATGCGGGCTGTTGAACGAAAAAAGCCTCGGGGTCAACTCCGGCAAACTGACTCCGCATTTTATACAGGCATGCCGTTCGGAGTAGATCGCGTCTTTACCATCCACTGAAGCGATCTCGACCAGGCCATCCGCCAACTTCAGTGCCGTCTCGAGCGAGTCGCTCAGTCGGGATTCGATTCCCGGCCTGGCCACCAGTCGGTCGACGTAGACTTTGATATCATGCTTTTTCTTGTGGCCCAGGTCGATATCGTCTTCCAGATCAAAAAGTTCGCCGTCAACGCCCACCCGGGAAAAGCCCTGCTTGCGCAGATCTTCGAACAGTTTGCGGTGCTCTCCCTTCTTGCCGCGCACCACCGGCGCCAAGACCGAGAAGCGCGCGCCCTTTGGCATTTCCATTACCTGGTCGACGATCTCCTGGACGGTCTGTGTAGTGATCGGACGCCCGCAGCTAGGACAATGCGGATCGCCCGCCCGGGCGAACAGCAGCCTCAGGTAATCGTAGATTTCGGTGACGGTGCCGACCGTCGAGCGCGGGTTGTGGCTTACCGTTTTTTGTTCGATCGAAATCGCCGGCGAGAGCCCATCGATCGACTCGACATCCGGCTTGGACATTTGCTCGAGAAACTGCCGGGCATAGGCGGACAAAGACTCCACGTATCGCCTCTGGCCCTCGGCGTAGAGCGTGTCGAACGCCAGAGAAGATTTTCCCGAACCGCTCAAGCCGGTGATAGCCACCAGCTTGTTCCTGGGCATCGAAAGGTCGACGTTCTTCAGGTTATGAACACGAGCGCCTCTGATGCGGATTTCGCCGGGGCCTTCGCTGCTCATGCCGTCTTGTCTCTCTCGACCATTTTAACCGCCAACAGCAAGGCCTCGGTCATGCTGGTCGGATCGGCCACTCCCTTATGAGCGATATCGTAAGCCACGCCGTGATCGGGCGAGGTGCGAACAATACCGAGCCCTAAAGTCACGTTGACGGCCTCGGAGAAATGAAGGACCTTGAGCGGGGCCAGGCCCTGGTCGTGGTACATGGCCAGAACTGCATCGTATTCAGCGTTGACCGCCTTGTTGAATACGGCGTCTCCGGGGAAAGGCCCGCAGGCGTCGACACCCATCCGGCGCAGATCTTCCACGGCCGGCGCGATGATCTCGCGCTCCTCGCTGCCGACTTGCCCGTCGACCTCGCCGTGAGGATTCAACGCACACACCGCCAGCCGCGGCCCGGCCGGAAAAAAATAACGTCTGAGCTCGCGCGCGGCGATCGAACCCACTTCCAGCAACCCTGCCCGGGTGATGTTTTCGGCGACTTTCGAGAGCGGCAAGTGGGTCGTCGCCAGCGCCACTTTCAAGCGCGGCCCCGAAAGCAGCATCACCGGCCGCCGGCCGCCGAAGCGCCAGGCCAACCACTCGGTGTGACCGGGCCCGGGCATGTCGCAGGTCACCAGTGCACGCTTATGTATCGGCCCGGTTACTAAAGCGTCGATCTCACCATGCTCGAGCGCATCCGCCGCGGCTTTCAGGTAGGCCCCCTGTGCCTGCCCGCCCTCCATCGTGAAGCGTCCCGGCTTCATGGCCGATTCGCCGAGTCGGCCAACCTGGTGCACTTGCAATTCGGGTGAGAGATCGAGTTTCTTCATCAAGCGGGCCAGCAGCCCGCGGTCTCCAAAAACAAGCGTCTCGACCTGCCCGAGACGATCCCGATCCGCGAGCGCTTGCAGGATTACCTCGGGACCGACCCCGGCGGGATCACCCATTGTGATTCCAATACGGGTCACAGCTTGTATTCGACGAATGAACTACGGCGCAGCTGAGCCAGCCAATCTTTCATGGTCTCGCGAAACTTCTGGCGATACAGGGTGCTGCGGATCTCGTTGATGACCTTTTTCAAGGGTGGCGGCCCTTCCATCGCGCGGTCGGTCACCTGTATGATGTGATAGCCCAGCTTGGATCGCACCAGATCGCTGATTTGCCCTTTCTTCAGACCAAAAGCAGCCTTTTCGAAAGCGGCCATCATATCTCCGCGGTGAAACCAGCCCAGGTCACCGCCCTGCGACCCACTGGGATCGTCCGAGTACTCTTTGGCCATTTCGGCAAACTTGGCCCCCTGGTGAATTTTATCAAGTACCATCTGCGCCTTCTTGCGAATGACTTTCTCGGCTTCCGCTCCGGTCTTTGGCGGAACAACGAACAGGATGTGGCTGGCGCGCACTTTTTCCTTGGATGAGGCAGTCTGGTAATGCTTCTGGTAATAGTCGTCCACATCCTTTTCGCCTACCTGGACCCGCGCTCTCATCTCGGGATTGTCGCGCATTTGGGCATCAATCATCTTTTGCTTCTCGAGCTGTGCATGCAGACTGTTGCGCAGGTCGGCAACTGTTCTGCCTTCCATCTTGAGCGCGTCCGTGAACTGCTTGTCCGTCATGTTGTTCATTTTCTTCAGTTGTTCTATCTGCTTGTCGATCTCCTTGTCGTCGACGACGATCTTGTGTTGGCGCACTTGCTGTTTGAACAGTAATTCTTCCACTAGCTCATCCAGCGCCTGCTTGCGAATCTTCTGTTTGCGCTCGACCATCTTGTCCAGGGGCAGGCTGGAAGGGATCTCGTCCAGCGCCGCCCGACAACGACTGTCGACTTCGCTCAACAAGATGACATCGTCGTTGACGATGGCGGCGATACGGTCGATCATCCTCGCCGCGGCCGGCGGAACCGCCGCCGCCAACAACATCAATACAAGAAATATTCTCAGGCGTTTCATTTCGACAGGCCTTCCGTAAATCAGTGAATGCGGTCCACCAGTTCCAGATCGCGTTCGATACTCGCACCCTCACGCAGCGTGCGCAGAAAAAAGGCTTCGGCCTCCTTGGTTTTCTCCATCACCAAGCGTCTGGTAATTTTGGCTGTAGCCTGCTGAAGACTGAGTTCACGTGCCGGCTTGCGATCCACAAGCATGAACAGGTGAAAACCGTAAGGTGAAGCAACCACCTTGGAAACGTGCGGCGACCGGAGTTTAAAGCAAGCCTCCTCGATAGCAGGAGGCATCAGGCCTTTCGAAAAGTAGCCCAAATCGCCGCCTCGCGAGGCTTCGGGTCCCAGGGAATATTCACGCGCCAGATCCTCGAAAGATTCACCGCGCAAGATCCGTTTACGCAGCGCCTCTGCTTTTTCCTCGCTTTTGCTGACGATCTGACGCACCCGCACCTGTTCGGGTTCGAGAAACTCACTGCGGTGCTCATCGAAATACTTGCTGACTTCCTCTTTCGATACGGCGATCCTGTCCGTTACTTCCCGCTTGAGAAGTTTCTGCAGCAACAGTAAATGGGCGGTTTCTCGCTTGTATTGCTCCAGGCTCTTGCCTTGCTTGAGCAATTCCTCCTCGACTCCACCCGCCGGATACTCATCGAAGAGGGGCTGTATCGCGGCGTCCAGCAACCTGGGGTCGAGAGAAATATTTTTCTCGTGCGCTTCCTGAGCCAGAAGCCGATCGTCTATCATTCTCTCCAGCAGTTCGCGCTTCAGCTTCCTCTCCTGCTCGGCATTTGCCAGAAACCCTTTTCCCTCGTCCTTGAGATCATCGAGCGCCTTCTGGAACTGCTCGATGCTAATCGGCTCGCCGTTTACAACCGAAACCGCCCGGGGCTCGGAATTCAGGTTTGACTTGTCGTTGTCGCAGCTACTTGCCCCGGCCGCCACAATCGACAGGAACAATGCAAAAACTGACAACAATTTCCTACCCTGCGACATATTCACCCCTGCCCTGCAGCAGTGTTTCTCACTTGTGCCCGGCGCCCTTTCCGGGTTCGGTTCCGGCTCCGGCTTTGCCCGGAGGGATCACGCCCTTGTGCGGCAGCCGCAGAATCTTCGGCTTGCCGGTCCGATTCAGAGGGACTCGACCGTGCGAGGGTGGTTTAGAAAAGGCATTCGGCATACCGCGTCTGGGGCCGCTGGGTACGTCGCTGAGATCTACCTTGGCCTTGTCCAGGACATCTGCAAAAATGCTTACGCCGGCCTTCTTCCTGACCGCGTCCACGAAAGCCTTGTAGCTCTCGCCTCGGGCCCGGGCAAACAGAGTCGTGTGTATCTGCTGCTTTACTTTTTCCAGCGGAAGATCGATCGGCGGCTGCTTGCCGGACTGCCTCAGGATATAGAAGCCCTTGTCGTCTTCAATGACAGGGCTAATATCATTGGTATTGGCCAATGCGAAGGCTGCGTTCGCAAACACTTTGCCGAATTCCTGGACGAGTTGATCGCGGGTCTTGAAGTTTGTATCGCCCCCGATTCTGCGCGTAGGCAGATCATCGGAATCTTCACGGGCCAGTTGGATGAACAGGCGCCTGTCTTGCGGCTTGGCCTTGAGCTGGGCCAGCAGTTTGTTCGCCTTGACCCGGGCCTTGATTCTGGCCTGTTTGTCGGATTTCGGTCCGCTTATGAAAATCTTGTGCAGCCTGATTTTCTCCGGAGCATGGTAACGATCATGGTTCTCATCATAGAAACGCTTGATCTCTTCGTCCGTGATATCTATCTGCTTGGCGCGCTTCTTGTTGAACTCCTCGTTCACCAGTTGCCTGGCTAAAATTTTCTTGAGCCCGCGGACGACATTGGGATCCTTGTCCAGTCCGAGGCGCTTGGCCTCGAGCACCATGGCCTCGCGCTCGACCAGGCTTTGCAAGAGTTTTTTCTTCTGTTCCATGGACTTGTAGCGGGCCCGAACAAGCCGATTCTGCTGGTTGATGTAGTTCTCGAACTGGCCCAGGGTGATAGCCACATCACCGACCTTGGCAACTACTTCCGTACTGCCCTCGGCTGCTTCGGCCTTGCCGGCCTTGCTTTGCTCCGTCCCTCCGCCCTGACAGCCTGTCATCCAGCCACAAAGCCCCAACATGACTGCTGTTATCGCGATCTTGCGTATCATCGGCTCCTCCTCCTTTTGGCAAGTGTAAACAATCACCAAAAGAAAAACATTCCCCGTTAGTTACAGGGAGAAAACCTCTATCACGTTCGCAGGCTCCAGGCAACCCCCGTGAATTTCCCTGTGAATTTCCCTGTGAATTTCCCCGCTGTTGCCATCCGCTCAGACTGAGTTGACGCTGATTGGTCAAGCTGCGTAGAATATCGAATCTTTCACTTGGTACCGAGGTAGATCCGTGAAGGCTGACGAGAGAATGGCTATTTTGCGCGGACTACCCAAAATCGAGTTGCACCGGCATCTCGAGGGCTCGTTGCGCCTTGGCACCTTGCTGGAGTTGGGCAAGAGATACGATCTGGATCTGCCGCTGGACTCCGAGGCCTCGTTGGCCGGCCTGCTGACTTTCAACGACGACGAGCCGCGCACGCTTGCGAATTTTCTGACCAAGTTTCGATCGGACTGGTGCCGTTCCTACAAGGACATCGAACGCGTGACATCAGAAGCGGTCAGGGACGCTTCTTCCGAAGGCATCGTGCACCTGGAGCTGCGCTTCAGCCCGGAGCACCTGACTCGCACCAGCGGCTTGCAACTGGACGGCGCCATGAAGGCTGTCTGCGAATCGGGTATTGCCGCCGCCGCAGAAGAAGACATCTCGATTTGTTTCATCCTGACCTTCGCGCGTGAGAGATACAACTACGGCGCCTGGACCAAGACGGTAGATTTGGGCCTGCGCATGCTTGAAATGCGAATCGCCGGAGTCGATCTGGCGGGTGATGAATTTCATCACCCCAATCGCGAGTTTGAAAGATTTTTCCAGCGGGTCCACGACATCGGAGAGTTGGGTATAACCATCCACGCCGGTGAGGGCACATTTCCGGAGCAGGTCGAGTCCGCGATCGATTCCCTATATGCTGTTCGCATCGGCCACGGCATCGAGACGGCGCGAGACGAGGCGCTGATGGCCAAGCTGGGCGCCGGCCGGGTGACGCTGGAGATTTGCCCGATCAGCAACTTCCAGACGGGTTGCATCGACCGGCTCGACCAGCACCCGCTGCCGCTCCTCGACAGGTCCGGAGTGCCGGTCACGATCAACTCCGACGACCCGGCCATCCATCGCACCAGCATCAACGATGACTACGACGTGGCCGCCGCTCGCTGGGGATACACCCTCGAAGATCTGCTGCGCCTGGAGCGCAATGCCGTCGCGGCGGCTTTCTTGCCCGAAGAAGAGCGCGCTGAGCTGCTGTTGCGAATCGAAAGCGGCTACCAGGAGTCACGTGGTCAGGGGATATAGGCCGGGCCGCTTCAGTCTTTTCTGCAGAAAACCAGATCGAGATACGGCGGCGGCGCCAGCGTTGGCTCGGTTTCTCCCTGGACGCTGATCAGGTGATCGTGGGCACCTCCTGAATCGGTGACGCTCCGGGCGCGACTGGCCTTTGTGCGCTCGCGTCCGCCTTCCTCGAAGGCTTGCAGGTAGCCGTCGTAGAGTCCGATATTGCCGAAAGTGCCCTGGTCGACGTCAATCGGCTCACCCGCCGCCAGCATGTGCACATGCGCTCCGTCCTTCGAAGTGCGGGCGGTTACATCGAACGAGTGCACGTGTCCCTCGTCTCCACCCGTTTCACCGGCCTGCACTGCTCCACGCGCGAAGCGACCATCCATCTGCTGGTAACGAGTCCAGCCTTCGGGACACTCGTGGTCGAACATGGCAATCATGCCCGAAGGGAAAGGCGTGGCGTTACCCCGGTTGCAGCCCGCAAGCGGGAGGCATAAAAGCAGCGTAATTAATGCCCGGCTCAGCATTGCGCGCAGAGTATCACGTGTTATCATCCAGCAGTCAACGATTGACAATGATCAGAAATTATGCGCTGGTTTCCTTGGAAGGGGGTTATTCGAATGAGACAAAGAATCGGCCTTGTTTTGATTTCCTGCTCGGCGCTGTTCTGGGCGGGTTGCGAGAGCTGCCTGGAGTCGGGCAAGAACGGCGTGCCCGACCCGCAAGCGGGCGAATATCAACTGGTGGTCGACAACGCGGTCAGCCGCAACACACCCGTTTTTATCGACGGCGAGGAAGTCGGCCTGATCTGCGAGGAGACCGACAACGTCACGGTCGGCAATTTCCCGGTATCCGACTGCAGCACGATCATGTTCCACAGCCGGGTTTCCGGCTCAGACTGCTACATCTCCCCGAACTGCAGTCAGTACTGTCAAGACCAGGAATGCTCTCCGGACACCTGCGCCGACACCACCGGTTACAGCGGCGAGATACTGCCGATAGGTCTGGTCTGGGGAGGCTGAAAAAATCCCCTAGCCGAGAAGCGCTCGCAAATCATCGGGCAAAGGGGCCGACAGCTTCATCCTTTGGCCGCTTTCCGGATGGTCGAACTCTATAGACTCGGCGTGAAGTGCCTGGCGGGTGTGCCCCAACCGTCGCCAGGCGGCCGCATCGAGTTTGCCGTGGACCATTGCCAGAAAAGGCCGCCCGTCATCCTGGTAGAGCTTGTCGCCCAACAACGGATGACCGAGACAGGCGAGGTGCACACGTATCTGGTGTTGGCGACCGCTTCCGGGCTTGGCCGCCAGCAGTGTACGATCGGAGCGCCGATCGAGAACTTCCAGGTCGGTCACGGCCGGACTGCCGTCCCGGCGGTCTACCATCATCCTGCAGTCGATCGGATAGTCCCGGTCGCGTCCAAGCGGCTCCGATACTCTCAGGCGATCGAAGTCTACGTATCCGCGCACGACAGCCAGGTAGCATTTCGCGATTCGCCTTTCGCTGAAAGCCCGCATCAGCTTCTTTATTGCCCGGGCCCGACGGCCGAAGATCAGCACTCCGCTGGTTTCGCGATCGAGCCTGTGGGCCGGGTTGATGCCGTCGTCCGCGAGATCTTTCCTGAGACTTGTCAGCAAAGTCCGGGTGCGGTAGCTGCGGGTCGGATGCACCGGGGCCCCGGCACCCTTGTCGACTACCACAATCCATTCGTCCTGATACAGCAGGCGATAGCGCACCTCGACATCGGGCTCGGGCCTCTCGATGGTCGCTACCCGGACGATTTCCCCCTGACGCAGGCGGTGCGACCACTTGATCGGTCGTCCGGCAGGGTCGACTACCTCACCCGCCAGGCAGCGTCTCACGGCGGCTCGGCTGCTCTTGAAACGCAACGTTAAAAAAACGTCAAGCCGCGCTCCGGCATCGCCCGGCCCGGCGCGCAAAATCGAAAACCTCTTGCTTTGCCTGTCGCTCATTCAGCTTCTTCGCAAACCGCGGGCGATTGGTACCCGGCGTCCCGAGCCGAATGAACGTCGCGTCACCTTCAGCACCGGGGCCGCCTGGCGGCGTTTGAACTCGGACGACTCCACCAGGCGAATGACCTTGGTGACCATCTCCCGTGGATAGCCCTTGGCCACGATGGCCTCGGCCCCGAGGCCGGCGGTGATATACAGTTCGAGAATCGGATCCAACAGCTCATATGGCGGCAGACTGTCCGTGTCCTTTTGATCGGGGCGCAACTCAGCGCTGGGCGGACGCTCGATGATCCGGTTAGGGATGACCTCGGCTTGGCGGTTGATGTAGCGGGCCAGTTCGTACACCTGCGATTTGAGCAAATCGCCGATCGGCGCCAACCCGCCGACCATGTCACCGTAAAGCGTGCAGTAGCCTACCGCCAGTTCGCTCTTGTTGCCCGTAGCCAGCGCCAACGCGCCCTTGTTGTTGGCAAAGGCCATCACCAGGGCTCCGCGAATGCGGGCCTGCAGATTTTCCTCGGTCAGAGTGCCTGTGACATCGTCGAGATCGGCTCGCAGCGTCTCGCGATATGCATCGAGCACTTTCCCTATCGGCAAGTCGAAAAAGCGCATACCCAGGTTTCGGCACATCAGTTCGGCGTCCCTGCGAGAGTGAGGAGACGAATAACGCGACGGCATGGCCAGTGCGTAGACCCGCTCGGCCCCGGCGGCCTCGGCGGCCAGCACGGCCGTGACGGCCGAGTCTATTCCACCGCTCAGGCCGAGAACCGTGCACTCGAATCCGCACTTGTTCATGTAGTCGCGCAGGCCCATGACGATGGCCCCGAACAGTTCGGCCGGCCCCTCGGCCGGAGAGGGACGAACGTCTCCCGCCTGCGCCTGCAGATCAACCATGACCAGATCTTCCCGGAAAGCCTCTGCCCGGGCCAGTACTCTCCCGTCGCCGCCGACCGCGAAACTGCGGCCGTCGAACAGCAGGCTGTCGTTTCCGCCGACCTGGTTCACCAGCACGGCCGGGATTCCGTGTGTGCGGGCGATTGAGCGCAGCCTTTCCTCGCGCAACTTCGCCTTGCCCTCGAAAAAAGGCGAGGCGGACAGGTTGACCAGCAGGTTCGCGCCCTGCCCGACCAGGTCGGCAACCGGGTCCACCTGGTAACGCGGCCTGTCATCCTCCGGCCCGTCCCAGATGTCTTCGCAAACGGTGATTCCCAGTCTGTGCGCTCCAAGTTCGACGGGCTTCCTTGCTGTCGCCGGCTCGAAGTAGCGATCTTCGTCGAAGACATCGTATGTCGGCAGTCGGCTCTTGGCCCTTGTTGCCGACAGCTTGCCGCCGGAAAGCAACACGGCCGCGTTTAGCGCCGGCCTTCCACCCGGGGCCAGGTTGGGCATCACGCACCCGACAAGAGCGGGAATCCCTTCGAGTCTCTCAGCCAGCGCCTGAAGGCTCGCAGCGCAACTTGCCAGAAAACCGTCGTGCACAATCAAGTCAAGAGGCGGATAGCCGGTAACGGCCAACTCGGGGAAGACCACCAGCTCGGCTCCCGCTTCAACCGCTTTTTCGTGAAAACGGACGATCTTCTCGCAGTTGCCTGCCAGATCTCCGACTGTAGGATTGATCTGCGCCAGGGCAATCTTCATATAGTTGTCCCGCGAGCGAACTCTCAGCGCAGCAGCCCGCTCATGATTATCTCCATTCCGGTGGACATGATGCGCTCTACGTTAATATCCACGCCGATTGCGAAGTAACCCTCAATGGCGTCGATGATGCCCTTCAAGAGAGTCGCCGTCACCTCGGGATCGACTGGCTTGAGAGCACCGGCATCGATGCCTTGCTGAATGATGCGTGCGATCACGTCGGTGTATTCTTTCTGCAGCAAGGCCAGCATTTCGCGAACCGATTCGTCGCGACCGGCCATCTCGCCCATGACCATGAAGAAACGCGGATAGTCCGGCCGGATGCTGAAGAATTCCAGGTAGTGACGCGCCAGGTTGGCGAACATCTCGCGGTAGGACTGCGGTTCGACCGACATCTCGCGCAGGAACTTGGCCGACTCGACGTACTCTTGGCGCACTAAAGCCTCGAAGATCTGCCGCTTGCTTTCGAAATGGAAGTAGATGCCGCCCTTGCTGAGCCCGGCCGTCCGGGCCACGTCGTCCATGCGGGTCGGAAAGTAACCTTTCTCGATGAAACACTTCCTGGCCGCGTCCAGGATCTGGACGCGCCGGACTTCTTCTGGCAGGTGCTTGGTCATGTGTCGTTCCTTACCCTTGCAGGTCCGCCACTGGCAAGGATTTTCTTTCTTATTGCGAGCTTGACAAATACCGACTGCAAGGAGTCAACTCTCTGCAACTAAAAAACACCTGGAGGAATTTCATGCGCTTGTTCCTGGTAAGACACGGAGAAGCCAGCTTGCCGGAGGCCGATCCCGCCCGCGGTCTCAACCGGCGCGGCCGGTCCGAGGCCGAGCGGGTCGGCAAGGAACTCGCGCGGCTCGGGGCGCGGCCAGCCCTGATCCGCTGCAGCCTGAAAACCCGGGCGCAACAGACGGCCGAGATCATCGCGGCCGCCCTCGGTTCGGGCTTGCCGCCCGTGTCGACCAGCGGCCTGTCACCCAACGACCCGGTCGAGCCGCTGGCGGCCGAGTTGCAAACCGCCGCCGAGGACCAGCTGCTGGTCAGCCACCTGCCCTTTCTCCCGGCTTTGGCCGGGCGCCTGCTGGCCGGCGAGGCGCCGCCCGGGCATGTTTTCGGGCCGGCCGGCGTGCTGATCCTCGAGCGCGATCAGGACGGTGTCTGGTCGGTGGCCGGGCAGATCGACCCGGCAGCGCTCTAGATCCCGCGCAGCCTTTCCAGCCATTCAAGTTGCAGGGACAGATCGTCAGCTGCGGGATCGGGATGCGCCAGATCGGCGCTAAGTTCCTGCATGGAAAGTTCACCCAGTGCCTCGGAAATGGCTGTAAAGATCCAGCTCGGGCCGTCTTCGGCCTTGCGGCGGCGAGCATAGCGAATAGCCTGCAGACCGTCGAACCAGGTCTGGACGGCAATCTCGAAATGATCGGCGTCTGTGACGTTGGCCCGCAAGCTGCGCAATGTATCCGGGCCGCCCCGCTCACGGATGAAGCTGGAAAGCGCAGGGCTTATCCCGGAAAGCCACGAATCGATGTCGCTGTAGCCCCTGCCCGCCGAACCATAGAAGCCGCCGAGATCGCAAAATGCCCGGCACGGTTCAACCCACAAGTATTCCCTTGGGCCTTCTTTCAGCATGCGGCGCATGGCGCGACCGGTGCCGAAGGGAACCCGGGAAGACGGCCGGGCCGCGGGGAAGACCGTCGCGTTCGGGATGCGAACCAGCGATCCCGGACCACCCGCCTTTATTATCTTCTGCAAGAAATGAAAATCCTCGCCGGCCTTTTTCAGAGGCATGCCGTCCGCTAAAGCATAGCCGCGGCAAGAGGCCACCATGCAGGAGCCGACCGCCTGAAAAGCGTACGCGGAACCGGCAACCCGCATTCCCAGCTCGATGTAACGCAGCCACAGCTCGTAGGCCAAAATGGCCCGCAAGCTCGGCTCGTCTTGGGGAAACGCATGCCGGTAGGAACACACTCCGGCCAAGGGAGCCCGGGGAGAATCGAAAACTCCAAGCAGCGCGTCGACGTATCCAGGCGCAACCGGAGAGTCGGCGTCAAGGCAGGCGATGGCGCCACGCTCGGCCGCGCCCGCCGCGACCAGGCGCCTGAGGGCCAGGTCCATGCCAACTCTGCGCGCCAGGCCGACACCGGCCTCCTGCGACCTGAAAGCTCGCCCGGGCGAGGCGCGATCGACTACCAGCGCCGGAAAGTCATTTTCCTTCGTTTTTCGCAGATTCTCGATGGTCAGCAGGTTG
>Ga0315535_1001702_pt1 | contig 14500 bp, 7 predicted proteins | sample SalMarSW160220MG_2_FD_203092 | JGI IMG/M metagenome (GOLD analysis project Ga0315535, IMG submission 203092) | Salt marsh sediment microbial communities from the Plum Island Ecosystem LTER, Massachusetts, United States - Salt Marsh Sediment SW1602-20 ...
TTAGCCCTTACGAGCAATCTTCCTGATTGCCCTCCCGGCCGGGACTTGCACCCGGCAAGAAGCGCCAAGCTTCGCTTGGCGCACTAACATATTGTTTCATATAGACTTCTAGGCCGGTCCGGCGGCTCCTTCTAACGCTCTGGGCGGTGTCGTGCTGTCCGCGAGAGATCGTCATGCTGTCGCTTTGTTCTTGCCAAACCGAAGCATGCGACGGATGGACTGGGCGATGATTTCGGGTAGCTCTAGCGCAGCGTAATGGGTAGAATGCCACCTAGCGTATGTGAAGTTTTTTTCCGAATCAGCCGAGGAAAAACACAAGAATTATTCCTTGGAGCTTGCAACTGACGGAAAGGTGTAGAGAAAAATGGGTCTCGTACTCGTTACCGTCTGCACGAATCGAAAGGGTGTTCCCCCCTTTGAACGGCTAAAGGCTCAAGACCTTCCAGCCGGCCCGCAGTCCTACGTTAGCGAGACGTGGCGCCGGTGGCTGCGAGAGGCAAAACCGAATGCGGTGGCGAGAAGCCTCTATTCAGGCAGGGGGTTTTCCGAGGCGCTATCGGCGGCCGATAATTACGGCGCCGACCTTTGGGTCGTGTCAGCCGGCTTAGGTCTCGTGAGCGGGGAGGAACGGGTCCCTGCCTACGATTTGACGCTTTCCTTCGGTTCCGAAAGCAGCATCCGCCAAAAGGTTACGGACGGACCCTTCGATCCCGCGTCGTGGTGGTCCGACCTCGGTCGCGCGAGGCGGCCAAAAAGAAGCCTGTTCAACTTGGTCACGAGTCGGCCGACCGATCAAATTATCATCAGCGTACCAGGATCCTACCTCGCCTTGATCGAAGAGGACCTGTTGTCCATAGGGACATCCGACCTCAGTCGGGTCCGTATTGTTGGCCCAGTGGACGCTGCTCGAGTCTCACCGCGCTTACGTCCGCTGATCATGCCGTACGACGACCGCTTCAACGGCCAGGATAGTCCTGTTCCAGGAACCCGCGCTGATTTTCCACAGCGGGCAAGCCGCCATTTCCTGGAGCAGATCTGGACCGCCAACCGCGACGCTGATCTCAGCCAGCACGCTGACCTCGTTCGAGCGGCACTCCAGCCAATGGCCCGCCCGAAGCCGATCGAGCGACGCCAGTTAAGCGATGACGAGATTGTTCAGGTAATTTCGTCGCGCTGGCAGAGCGCCGACGGCCAATCAGCCAAGATGTTGCGCGTGCTGCGGGACGACGAAGGGATCGCCTGTGAACAGGGACGCTTTGCGGAACTGTTCAAACGCGCGAGACGATTGCGACTGAACGGAATACAGCCTGACCAGACGCTCCGTCTTAGGGCAGTAAGAAGTCGCCAAGGACAGGGAGTCGACGTCTACTCTTTTTTTGTGCCTGGCGACAAGATCACCCAACTTGCCGACATCACGCGGGTTCACCGTGACAGTGAAGGAGGTCTCAAAGGCTTTCAGCGAGATGAAATCAAGCGGCATGTCAATAACATTGTCGATTACCTTGATCAAGGGGATGTCATCTTTCCAAATGCCATCATCTTGGCGCTATCGCCAGAAGTTACATTTACACAAACCCGCGGCGGGAAACCCGATCAGGCGTTAGACGTCGGCGAAGCTGGGACCCTTAGCATCCCGTTGCGTCCAGAAGGAGGCCGGGTGGCATGGATTGTCGATGGACAACAGCGCTCACTGGCGCTGGCTAAGTCGCAAAACCGTGCGCTAAATGTTCCCGTGGTTGCCTTCGTTGCGCCCGATCTCGAAACGCGCCGCGAGCAATTTATTTTGGTGAACAAGGCCAAACCGTTACCCACGCGCCTAATAAACGAGTTACTGCCCGAAGTCGAGACACATCTACCCCGGGATTTGAGCGAGCGAAAGATCCCGAGTGCTCTTTGCGAACTCCTGAGCAAAGACCCGGCGTCCCCCTTCCAAGGTCTTATTAAACGCCTGTCGGCAAGAGATTCGGAGGGAGCGGTCGTCACGGATAGTGCGATCATCGAGATGATCCGGGCCAGTCTGAAGAACCCCAACGGCGCGTTGGCGCCGTTTCGCTCACTGGGTAGCGGCCCGTCTGATATCGACGGGATGTACGCGACGCTGGTTCTGTATTGGGCAGCAGTAAAAGCCGTCTTTCCGGATGCCTGGGCGTTACCTCCAACGAAAAGCCGTCTCATGCATTCTGCCGGCATTCGCGCGATGGGAGTGTTGATGGACCGCGTCGTGACCCGTGCAATGGCTTATGGCGATGCCGCGCACCATACCCTCGACTCTCTGGGCCGGATCGCTCCACGTTGTCGCTGGACGGCGGGTATCTGGGAAGACCTCGGCCTCGCATGGAACGACGTGCAACAGACCCCGCGCCACCTCCGTCAACTGGGTCAATTATTGTGTCATCTGGACTATGACGCGACCGTGAGAAGGAGTGCGGCATGAAGTTCATTTTTGCTGACAGCATGGACTATGTAGATCCGCACTTCAATTTTCTTTTGGATCGCAACGGGGAAGGCCGACGTCCTTATTGGGACGATCAGTTTCCGCACGAAATCCTTGGCTACGCACCTTATGACGGGATGCTCGTTTCTCGGGCGATTGTTGGTGATCACAGACAGCACGGGAAGTACACCGAGGCGCAGGCGATGCGCTTTCGTCGCATTGGCGCCCGGAAATTTCTCCGTCTTGATAAGCCGGCCTATTCCCAGCTGACGCTCATGGGCGATTGCGGAGCGTTCTCCTACGCCTCAATGGATGAGCCACCTTATACGCCCGCCGACACGGTCGAATTCTATGCCGACGGCGGTTTTACACACGGATGTTCCATCGACCATATCATCTTCGAGTTCGATGCAACCGCGAAAGGATTCAGTGGCGGTTCTGACCAAGCCCGGGACCGCTGCGAGCTCACCCTGGAGCTCGCCGATGCCTTCTTAAAGGCGAGTCGCGCCCTGGGGGCGGGTTTCACGCCCATAGGGGTTGTACAAGGTTGGTCGCCGGGAAGTATGGCCGAGGCAGCCCGCCGGTTGCTTGCGATGGGATATCGCTACCTTGGGATCGGCGGCCTGGTGCCGTTGAGGATAGACACGATCCATGCAGCCGTCGCCGCGGTCGACGATGTCGTGCGGTACCAGCCCGGCGCTCGTATGCATTTGCTCGGCTTCGCCAGGGTCGAGGAGATTGAGCAGTTTTCCCGTTACCGGGTAGCGAGCTTTGATACCACTTCTCCGCTCTTGCGGGCGTTCAAGGACAAGGAACGGAACTACTACCTCCCAGGTTCCGACGGAAGACTGCAGTACTTCACGGCGATCCGCATACCGCAGGTCTTCGAGAACAACGCGCTAAAGCGGCAAGTCCAGATGGGCCGATTAAAGCAGGAGTCGCTGGTCAAAATGGAAGCTTTGGCGCTTGATGCGGTTCGCCGGTACAGCCAGCGCGCGATTTCCCTGGATACCGCGCTTAGTGCAATTCTCAGCTACGCGCGGCCGGTCCATTGGTCAGCGAACATGACGGAAGATGCGCTTGACCGGCGTATGGCAGTCCTCGGCGAGCATTATCGGCGCACTTTGCTCGCCCGCGCCTGGGAGCGTTGTAGCTGTTCCGTTTGCGCATCCTCCTCTGTGGAGGTAATTATTTTTCGCGGCTCCAACCGTAACAAACGGCGAGGCATCCATAACATGGGGGTCTTTCGCCAGCATTTGCAGGACCGACTGGCCGCATGAGCCGATACGAATATCACGTTATTTTGCCTCGCCAGAGCGACCGGTATACGGTCTTTGCCTTCTGCGCTCGGGCTGAGGACGTGCTCAGGTTCGCGGAGATCGATCGCATCGGCCGCACGAAAGAGGGGGCCCTAAAGGGCTTTCAGCGACCGCAAGTGGCGGCGCACATCAAAGAGATTCGTGCGTACTTGGAACGTGACGACGCGGTGCTACCAAACTCCGTGGTGGTGGCCTTCACGCGAGGGGTGACCCTCACCGCGAATGGAGCTACCGCGAAAGTCGAGATAAATGGGAGCGATGGGCCCGTTGGCTTCGTCGTGGACGGTCAACAGCGTCTGTCGGCCTTAGAAGGGTTGCCCCAAAAGGACTTCGAGGTCTTTGTGTCCGGCATTGTCTGCGAAAACGAAGAGGAGTTGCGCAAGCAGTTCATCTTGATCAACAACACCCGCCCGCTTCCCAAGCCGTTGATTTATGAGTTGCTCCCGACGGTACAGGGACTACCGCAGCGCCTGTCGTCGCGCGTTAACGCGGCAGCGTTCGTGGAGCGTCTCAATTACGATGAGGCGTCCTCGCTGCGCGGCCAGATTAAGCAGCACACGAACCCAGAGGGTGCGCTACAGGACACTGTGATGCAAAAGCTGATCATGGCGTCGCTGAGCGATGGAGCGTTACGTGAACTCTCCCAGGATGAGGCTGGAGTTGAGCGCGGCTTCCAGTTAATTAGCAACTTTTTTGCTGCGGTCCAGCAAGTTTTCCGCGATGCGTGGGTAGGGCATAAGCCTCGTACCTCACGCCTCGTGCACGGGGCAGGCATCGTGGCGATGGGGTACGTGATGGAATACCTCCATTCGGCCCTCGGGGCGACCGAACCGGACGACTTTGTCCCCCACCTCGAACTGCTTCGAGGAGCGACGGCTTGGACAAGCGGTACCTGGGAATTCGGGGACGGTAATCAGCGCCCTTGGAATGGATTGCAGTTCGTCCCGCGTGACTATATGGAGCTAAGTCAGTATCTGCTCAGCCAACTTAAGCGCACGGACCGACACAACCGATTTGGATCTGTTGCTTCGTCAGCCGGAGCAAAGGAAAACAGAAGTATTGGCGAGGGTAGAGATGGACCCCGGATCTTGGACAGGTAGATCGTTGCGCTATTGGGGCGAACGGGGCTTCCTTCCTTTCCGTTTAGTCTAACCGAGACCCAGGACGTCGTAGAGCGACAGAGAAAACTGGTAGTTGGGGCAATCGCCCGGGTCAGGGTTCCTGCGCGCCGGCGGTTACGCGCCTTCAAAAACTGCCCGTAATATGCTGCTGGTGCCTTTGCCCTGGGCCTGAATCATGGGATTGTCGGCGTCTCGGTGATCCTTCACGCAGTAGAATGCCTGGTGTTTGCTGCTCTTCCACGCGAAGACGAAGAGATCTGCAGTGCGCGCCAGATTGATCAGTCGCTTGGTGCACTCGTGGTCGTGGTTGAGTTCCACGCGCACGGCTCGGCAACGGCTTTCCACGAGGGAGGCTGCACGCTGGCCAGCGGGTTCGTCCAGGGTGTAGATACCGACCTTCTTGTCGGCGAGGGCTTCGCCGACCTGGGCAACTTCTGCGTCGTCGTCCTTGGCCAGCTCGATCGGGTAGTCGATAGCATAGTCCTGGCATAGGAGTCCGATGACCAGGCCGTCTGCGTAAGAGAGCCTGTGCGCGAGTCGACGCGCTTCTTCGATGACGCGCAGCGCCAGACGCAGGCGTCTCTCGGAGTCCGGGCAGGCGTGATTGGCCAACAGTTCGGCGAGATCGAGGGCCCAGCCGAACGTGAAGACGGATAGGTGCGCGCCCATCAGATCTTCGAGATCAGCGACAAGGCTTCCATACTCCGTCTGATCGAGTCCGACGAGCAGGAGTGTGGCGGTCAGGTCTCGGGCCAGCTCGAGTTCGCTCAGGGATGGATCCTCGAGCAAGGCGATTTTGGTAACCAAGAGCCGTAACAGGGGCTTTAGCGACCTCGGTGGAGCGCCGGTCTCCGGCATCAGAGCCTGGTAGAGCAGAGGCGACGCCTCGCGGAACACGGTCTCGGCCGACTCATTGGCGTTGTTTATGATGCGGGTGATTTCGGCGGCTTGCTCCTTGTTCTGAATGAGCTCCGTGGGGTCCCAGGTTGCCAAGTGCTCGCGCAGAGCAGTCATGGCCCGTTCCTCGTCGATGCCCCCATCCACCTGCCGTGCCCAATCCAACCATCCCTTGGGAACCTGATTATCCGGCCCGGTGGCAATTCTTTCCTCCAGCGCTTGAAAACGCACCATCCAAGGGGACGGGAGGCTCTCGGACTCATCACCTGGCTCTACTGCACCGAGCACACGTCGCGCGCCTTCTTCGGTGCCAATGTCTTCGGCACAGCGAATGAGGCGCGTGAGCCGCTTCTTCGATGGTGGCGCCTGCAGGCAGAGCGCGAGGGCGCGGTCAATCTGGAAATCGTCGAATGCGGCATCTGCCGCGCTCAATGGATCGACCTGGGGCTGCGGTGCTGTACTCGGTTGAAGCCGAATGAGGGCGCGCGCGAAGGCGTCGTCGAGTCCTTCCAGCTCTTGGGCGAGTTCGGCTAGGAATGATTCTCCGGCGTCCTCGCGCGCGAGTTCATAGAGAAAAAACGACTTCAGTACTCGCGGGTTGCGGACACCGCGCCGCATGCCAAAAAGCGTCGAACGCCGCGCCAGACCAGCAGATTTGAACGCTGCGAGCGCCTGTTCTGGGGCGCGGCTATCTTCGCTCGGCTCGACGTGCAGACGGTAGAGAGCCTCGTGGACATCGGCGAGGACACGTGGTGGAAGCCTCAGGCCGGTGAGTTGGGTCAGGAGTGCCCCGTCCTCGGCGATCTCGCGCCAGTGCCCAAGGCCGGCTCGCACGCTGACCTCCAGGTAGAGCAGGTTCTCAGCATCGAGGCGCCCAATGGAACGAATGCGCTCGAGGATTCGGGTTGCCTCGGCCTCGTTACCGGCGGCGACCGCACGATCGAGCTCCGCCCGCAGAGTCCCCAGCGGTCGTTGGATATGCGGGGGCTGCTTGGGCATGCGCTCCAGCAACCCACGATAGAGCTCCAATGCGCGCTGGATTTTGGCAACGTCCTCCGCCCTGGACGCGCGAATAAGGTAGGCGGGTGCGACTGTCCCCGCGGCGAACGCCGTCTCGACGCGGTCCTCCGCATTCAGCAGATACGGTCGACCGTCGAAGTCCGAGTACGAAGGACCGATGAAGGACTGGAGTGCTTCGCGCAGCCGCAGCGCGCCGCGAGCGCTGTGCCCCGCGCAGTACCAACTCGGTTGAGCGTTGGCATCGAGTCTTGGCAGGACGACGGGAATATCGGTGTCGGCACCCTGGGCGAGATGGATCCAGGGGAGCACGTGCGGCGACCATGCGTTTGAGGGATCTTGCAGCTCTTGCCAGCGCAATTGGTTGTCGCCGTCGAAGAAGCGCTCCCACCAGGGCCCGGCCTCAGTGCTCATCGGCCTGCCCCGAGCGGTAGGTCTGGAACTCTACGCGTGCCTTGGCGATGGCCTCCGCCGAGATCTCGTAGTAGACAGATTCTTCGTTCAGTTCCAGGCCACTGTAGGTCAGATTCATGGACCCCAGGAGGAGGCCACCGTCGGTCAGTATGCCCTTGGCGTGGAAGCGATCGCGCTGAAGCAGTTGGATGTGATCACTGACCCCGGCCTCTAGCGCCCGATCGCTGAGCCGGTCGAGGAATGTCTGGTTATGCAAGTCTGGACGCGTTACGACGACGACAAGGGTGCCGCTCGTCATGAGTTGCAGGGCGAAGTCCACGAGTCGGATCTCCCGCCGCTGCCACTGAGGATTGATGGCGTCGAAGCGGCCGCTTCGGTTGTCCAGCAGGACAAAGTCGCTGATCCAGGGGCTGACCAGCCAGATCTCGCGGCTGGGCGCCAGGAGCTCCCCAAGGCACATCATCTGGACCAGTTCGCGAACGACGTCCTGGCTGGTCACTGCGCTGCGGAAGATGCGCCGAGTCTCGTAACGCGGAGTGCTCACGTCAGCACCTCCTCCACTTCGAGGTCGGCCTCAACGCGGTCCTCGATTTGCCGATAGGCTGCCACCCGCGCATAGACTGAAAGGTACCCCGACTCCACCGGATTCACTGCGAAGAACTGCAGGGCGTCGGCCAACATCTGGCGTTGGGCGGACGGGGCGCTGAGGGTTGCGATGCCAGACGCTGCGAGGCGGGCGAGAGCGGTTTCGCGCCAGCCAGCGACATCGACCGCGATCGGATCCTGAGCGCGCGGTAGGTGGGCCGACACGAGCAGTCGTTCCGCGGTAGCAAGCTCCGCAAAGGGGTTGTAGGTCTCAAGTCCGATGCGGCGAGTCTCGCGTCCGCGCCGCCACAGAAGCCCGTAGATCGCATTGAATCGCCATGCCAGGCGTTCCGCCGACTCCGGGAGGGGGATCCCCGCGCTGGTCAGGACTTGATCGATCTGGTCTTCGCGACTCCAGCGGTAGGCGATGGAACGACCGTCTAACTCGACGCCCAAGCGCTGTTCCTCCTGAACCCAGTCCTGCGCGACGCGGAAGAGGAAGGCGTCGCTCGCCGCCGTGGAGCCGGGGCGAATCACTCGCGTCGAGACGGCGGTGATGAAGGCGTGATAGAGCACGAAGCCACGGTCGGCGAGACCCGCGCGCAACTTGCCCATGGCCTGGTCCGTTACCGCCGCGCTCTGCGCATTGCGTACCGCGGTGACGGTCTCCCGTAAGACCTCATCGGGGGCAGTGCCGGCAATAGCGTCCAACAGTCGGCGCAACTGGAAGTCCGTGTGAGCGTACTCATTGGGCTCCAATTGCGCCCAGAGCAGGGAGTAGAACCGGCGTGGATCCTGAGTATATTGTGCGAGGAAGTCTTCCATGGCACCGCTGCCGCCGGGTGATGTCTCGCTGATCCACACCTCCGCGCTGCCGTCAATGCCCTCGTAAATGTCGCCTCGAGCGCGCGGGCCCGCGTCCGTATCGACGATCAGGCTCGAGACATCAATTTCCGGGCAAAGGTCGCAGATGGCCTCGAGTGCCGCAGCGCCCAGGGTGGAGACGAAGCGGCGTCGCAGTAGGGGCTCCCAAGACGCGTCCACCGGTTCCCACAGACATCGGGCCAGCGACCTCAGGCCGTTGGACACGTCAGTGCGGCCCAACAAGGCCTCCAAGTCGCACCGTAAGCGATCGCCGCCACCCGCCTCGTGGGCCGAGTCCGGATCCTCTTCGTCGACGGATGGCGACTGAAACAGGGATTCGAGGACCTCGGGTAACGCGAGTTCACCACGCCCGGCCGCCAGCGCGGCATCCGCCTCGGCGAGCCCAACACCGTGGGCCAGAGCATGTTGAGTCAGCGCCGCGAAGTAGACGGTCGTGAGCCAACCGCGCATAAAAGGGTTGTCCACCGCAGAAAGGGCTTGGGCCGTGCTGGCGTCATCGAAGAAGCGCTCGGTGCGGATTGCGCGCTCCAACTCAGGATTCTCTCGGACTCGGCGCCACAGGTCCTCGGGCATATGCACGTCGATCCTCAAGCCATCCACGCTTAGGGCGTAACCAATCGCGGCCGGCTGGCCCTGGTCGACGAACTCGAAACGGACGCGGTATCCCTCTCCGCGCTGGACCCGAATGTCGGCGTGGGAGCCAACGGCGAATCGGCGCACTTGGATAGGTGCGTGCTCGGCGTGGCGGAAGCAGGTTAGACCGTCAAGCATCTCCTGCCAGGGAGAGCTTTCCGGCACCGTTAACGGGATGCCGGGCTCGCTGGCGACGATTTGGCTGCGCCAGATGAGGAACGCATTGGACGTGTCGCCAATCTCGTTACTAGGACGCACAGGGCGAACCTCGAAAGGCCGGAAGACCGGTATCTGGTGCGTGCCCTCGCCATCACGGATCTCCCAATGACCGAGCAAGTCTGCCGAGTAGAAACGCGAGATCTCCACTTGGGTCTGCGCACGCCCACCATCATCTGTCGCCACCCAATGGCGAATCCACCTGGATCTAACGCCGAAGCGGCGCGAGATTCGCCCGGGCGCGAAAGTCCGCAGACCTTGCCCGATGCCCATGGACTCGGGTGCTGGTTTACCGCCCTCCCATGCCGGCGGCAGAACCACCTGTACTTCGGGCAGATTGAGGTCGCTGAATAGGGTCGAGGGAACGAACTCGGGCAGGGGGTTGTTCCTGAGCGCGAAGTCGGCCGCAGGCTGCTGTCCGACACGCCAGTTGCTGGTGAGACGCCGCAGAGCGGTGGGTATCACGGCGGCGAGGATCGGCCGCGGATACTCCCACAGCAGCGTCTGGACCTCCTGGGCGGAAAGTTGTAGCGCCTGCCTAAGTTGGTCCGTTAGATCGGTCAGGGCCTGTGGATCCTCCAGGAGTCGGACCAGTAGCCCGACGAGCATCTCCTGGCGCTTACGTCCCGAGGCTGAGTACGGTTTCGTCATGTCCACTGGTTGGGCTAGTATCGACCAGACGCTGCCGTCCATTAGCGTTGGCCCCAACTCTTGGGCAAGGAAGTCGATCAGCGCGTAAGTGGCCTGCATGCGCTGGATGTAGCGGCTCGCAAACGGCAGGTGACGTGGCCGCAGTTCGGGATCGAAGAGCTGCTCGTAGCCCTGGTAGGCGAGCCGGTCCCGCCCGTAGTCGGATAGCACAACCATCGTCCACGGTCGCATGCCACGCGGGCGTCCAGCCCGCCCCTTGCGTTGCAGAAATTGAGCGGCCTCCCGCGGTGCCTTGTGCTGAATCACGCCGCCGACGCCAGGGTCATTGAACCCAACCTCAAGAGACGCCGTGGCGACGATCAGATCGACCCCTCGGGTCACCCCTGGGTCCTGCGAGCTTGTGCGCCCGATGCGCTTCCGTTCGTCAAGACGGTGGCCGACAGACTCCGGCATGGTCCAGTTCTGGCCTGCGCGTTCCCGGCCTGCGGAGGGTATCGGCCGACGCAACACCGCCAACGGACCGTCCGTATGGCGCACCATGTCGGGGTCGCCCCGATCATTTCGCCCTTCGGCATCCTGAATGCCGAAATAGAGGCGATTGGTGACGTCGATGTCGTCGGTGAAGGCGAATACCTTCTGTCCGTAAAGACCATGGCTCGGCTCGTTCCGGGAGCGGTCCATCACGCGCATCATGAGCATAGCGCCTTGGATCGTCGTCGACAGCAGCGACGCCCGAGAGACCGGGTCTCCGCGCAGAGCCATCAGATACTCGGCGCCCTCCGCGACCATGTCGCCTGGACGAGGGGCGACTTCTTCCACCTGATGTTCCGCGAGGCCCGTCAGGCGAGCGAAAAAGCGAACACCGTCCTGGAGCGTTGCCGACAGTCCGACGAAGGTGATGGGCGCGTGGACCAAGTGACGCCAACGGCGCAGCAGGTAGCCAACCTGGGCGCCGTGATTGCCGGAGTAGGTGTGCACCTCGTCGAGCAGCACCATCTCCGGCGGGCGGGTCGCGCCCGGCCGCAGTCCGAACAGGTGTCGACTGGCCGTATCCGACAGCCGCTGGTTCAACATCTCGGTGGTGGTGAACAGGATGTCCGGCGGGTCCGCCCGCAGCCTGTCTCGGGTCAGCATGAGCACATCGGCGGGAATGGCATTGCCGCAGCAGGCGCAGGTGAGCTGCTCCCGGCCCTGGTCTAAGTCTTCGTTACGCCACAAGAGCTCCCCTTCACAGCCGGGCTGGGGGCAAGCCATGTAGTCGCATACGCGGCCCTCGGCGGTCTGCCGCCAGGAATCTCGCTCTGATCGCTTTAGCCAGGCGCCGCTTTGAGGTGTTTCACCAAATAAGGCACCGATGCGGATCTTGCCGGCGCCGCGTGCGTTCAGGATTTCGTCAAGCCGGCGTGCTTCGGCATAGATTTCTGCGAACTGATCGCGCAGCAATTCAGTTCGAGGGTAGATCGCGAGCAGCTTGACCCAACCCGCGCTTTGGCCTTGTCGCATCCGCAGGGCGCCTACGCGAGCCATGGCTGGCAGGTAGAAGGCCAGAGTCTTGCCGCTACCCGTTCCCGCGCTGACCAACGTGCCGGTGGGACGACGCGCAGCCAGGCCTTCGAGGATGCGATGGGTCGCGCGGGACTGGAACTCAGCCAGCCGATATCTCTCCCCGCGACCAGCGAGCAGCGCCTGTAGCATTGCGCCGACGGCGGGGTCTTCGAGCCGAAGATTCATCTCTTGGATGACGTTCGCCGGATCCAAGGCGCGGCGCGGATAGCGTCGCCGACGGCGCGTGAAACGAAAGTCTGCAACTAGCGTGCGTGCCCGTTGCCAGCCATCGACCCCGCGATGCTGGGGAAACAATTGCCTCAGCCGGAAGGCCAGGCGAACGGTCTCGGCCATGCGCGAACGGTAGCCCGGATAGGGGTAGTCGTCGGTCTCGAACAAAAGGCCCCGCTCGGCGAGCGCCGCGATGACCTCGTCGGCACCGTAAAAGCGTTCCATGCCCTGGGCGCAGGCCGCGTCCAGCGAAGGGGCAATCAGCTCTACAAGCTCGTCGCGGCCGATACGCCCGTCTACCAAGCCCCACACCAGCAGGCGCGCCTCCACCTGTTCGATGGCGTCGAGCACATCGCTCAGAAAGACCTCCACTGCAACGGCGTCTGTCATGGCGCCGAGCGCTTCGCAACGATCTGGTAGCGTCCGGTGCTGCCTTGCTGCTGCAACCAGCGCCGGACCTCGTCGGTGAGCAGGTCGAGATCGGCGCCGCCATTCGCGATGGCCTGCAGGAATTGCTTCACTGCCTCGGGCACGCCGAAGTCGAAGCCCTGGTGGAGCTCCTTCAGTTGGCGGGCCAGTTCATGGACGCGGTCGAAATCCTCGCGACGGGTCGGGCGGCGGGCGGCAAGTCCGTTCAGGTCCTGGTAGGCCGTCCGGTAGCGGTTGAGACGATCCTTGTTGACGTCGGTCGGTGCCAGGCTACGTTCCAGGTCGGCGGGTTTGTCTCCGCTGTAGGAGTTGGCGACGAAGTCGCGCCAGGCCTGGTCCAGGGCGGTGGCGGCCCGGAAACGGGCCGTTTCGGTCCGCTCCTTCAGGCGCGTCCAGTCCTGCCGGTGGGTGAGGCGATCCGCCGTCCGCTGCTCAGCGAACCGTTGCCGGAGTCGGTCCAGGGTCGTCAGTGCCTCACGTGCACCAGCACCCGCCGGTTCCGCTGGCAGCGGAAGGCCCTGACCGCGGAGCAGATGCAACTGCGCGACCTCAATTCCCAGACCCCTCGATAGCACGCGCGCATCTGCGAGCAATGGCTGAAGCTTCTGGACCTCGTCGAGCCCAGCCTGACGGCCTTGTTGCTCCGCGGCGCGGCGTTTCAGGTCGGCGATGCGTTCGAGCAGGGTCATGGCGGCTCCCGTCCCGCGAGGGTCAGCAGGTCACGGTCAATCTGACCCAGCGCTTGGGTTAGGGCCTCGGCGTCGACTTTCGGATCGACGCCGATGAGTCCTTGCTCCTTGAGCGTCATCGCCCTTTCTGCCACCGTCAGGAAGCGCTCGGCCCGCTCCAGAAAGGTGCAGGCCCGGTCGATGACGGCGAAGTCGATCCGCCCGAGCCGCTCCAGCGTGTTGTCCGCGGCCAGGTCCGGGGTGTTGCCGGCATCCAGCAACGGGCCGGCCTCGTCCAACTGGGCCATCAGGCTGTCCTGCTCGAAGCGCGTGATCTCCTGCCGAAAACCCTGGGGGGTATAGCCGTCCGGCCAGACCCCGACCGGTTGCAGCGCATTCGTCAGTTCTTTGAGGCCGGTCACCAACGCCTGCTTGTCGCGCTCCGGCCCGAGCAGTGCATCGAGGCGGCCGGACACTCTCCGCAGAGTCTCGACTTGCGGGCGGGTCGCGGTTGGCAGGCGGGCGGGCGACAGTTGCCGGCAGTGCTCCCTCTGGCTTCCTGAAAGCCAGTTCAGGTCTGACGTGTCGGCCGGATCCGCGAGGTCCAGCAGGGTCGGATCGATCGCGTAGACGGTCGGACCGCTGCCCTGAAAGCAGCCGATGCGTTCATGCAGCATCCGCAACATTTCGCCGCGATGCGTTGCGGCGTCGCGCCGCAGTCGTTGCCAATTCGTGTCGTTTGCGGGCGGCGCGGCTGGCTCGGTCCCCGCCGCGGGGGTAAGGATCGCGCGCGCCCGTGCCTCCAGTCTGGACATACGCTCGCGCGGGACGAGTCCCAATACCCGTCCCTGGCGAGCCAATGCCCAGATCAGGGTATTCACCTCCCGGGCGCGCAGTTCTTCCAGATGGGGTATCAACTGGGACACCAGTCGCTCCACGAGCGTCGCGACTCGCGCGCTGTCCTCGTCCGCCCCCGAAAAGTCCAAATGGGCTGTGGCGCGGTCTAGGCGAATGGCACCGAGCAGAGTTAGGCGCAGATCGCCGGTTGGATCGGTATTGTCGTCAGCGATGGGTAAATAAATGGCCGCGCTCGCATCATTGCCATGTGCATTCGGAATCGTTAGGAGCAGACTGAGAGCGCGCTTCTTCATGCGCAGCAGGTTCCACGGTATAGCGCTTTCCACGGTGCCCCTGATCTTGTACCGCAGGAAGTTGGCATCGGCCTGGCTCAACTTCCCCTGCGGTCCACTTGCCCAGTTGTTGAGCTTCGTATCCCACCCATCTGGCGGGGGTGGCGGTGGGGGTGGGGGAGGCTCGGGACCGGGTCCCGGTCCCGGTCCCGGACCAGATTCGCGCAGATCATCGGGTCTTTTCAGTCCGAACGCTTCAAACAACCCTCGCACCATCGCGGCGGCCTGCTCGGGCGTCTGAGGGTTGTTGCCCCAATAGACCATC
>Ga0315535_1001709_pt1 | contig 14454 bp, 13 predicted proteins | sample SalMarSW160220MG_2_FD_203092 | JGI IMG/M metagenome (GOLD analysis project Ga0315535, IMG submission 203092) | Salt marsh sediment microbial communities from the Plum Island Ecosystem LTER, Massachusetts, United States - Salt Marsh Sediment SW1602-20 ...
GATTTATTATAAACTCTAATACCAATAATTCCTTGTTCCGTACCAATAGTGCTGATGATTTGGTGGACATCATCCCGCCTATTTAAAAGCATACTATAACGAGTTGACTTCTTTATAATATCACTTGAATTGTATGCGCTTAAAAGCCTCGAGCGGGTAAGATCGCTCCTCAGGTTTGTAATACTAATATAAGTATTAATTGCCAGAACCAGGGACAAAATAACCGAAATGGAAATAATAAGCCTTGTACTAAGCTTATTAAAGAACTTTGTCTTCATTAAATAAACACCCCCTGACCCCGTTATGAAACTTAGCTAAAAGTGTTTACTTTTTCAATAATATGTTTGAGTGGTTTTATAAAATATACTTCATAATAAGCAATTCGATAAATAATATATAAGGCGGACTATAAATTTAAATTTTAACCCAATTCTGAAATAAATTTATGAAATGCCTCCTGACCCAAAACTTCATAAAGGAACTCGCACTTTTTTCCACCATCCATCATTGTATAGCCTATTTCAGGCTCTGTCTTTAAAAAGTCGCTTAGTTTCTTTAATAACTTAGAATTTATCTCCTTAATTGTATCAATAGAAAACTTTTCATATGAAACTTCCATATCATGGGCAGAGATTACAGCAAACATATTATCCTCTGGAAGATTATCAGGATCAATATCCAATTTTTGCAAAAGAGTAAAATTCATTGGTGAATGAATTTCTTTTTTTCCCCATTTACCGGATAAACGGAGCAATTTTTCATTTTTTTTAACCATGCCATAACTTTTCAGTAATTCAATTTGTTCAATCTCTTCGAACAAATTAGCAAGCAACCTACTTATGCCCATTGTATAAACGCTACCAAATATCTGTTTAAGTTCAAGCTGATTTTTTAAATAAATAAGCTTTCCATCATAGATAATGCTGGAAATTTTACTGATTATTTTGTCAATCACACTATTGTTTGCATAATTCAGCATTATCCTGTCTGAATCTGTTTTCTCCTTCCAGGTGTTTCTCATCACAAAATCGAAGGGACATCTTTCACAATCATAATTATGATCACATAATTTGTAGGCAACAACATCTGCTTCCATCCATATGCACTTGTTGCCTTCATAAAAATCGGGGTACTCATTTGCATTTTTCATTTTACTTCCCAAATATTAATTCTCTTTGTTTAAGTTCAGCTGTTTCAACGACTTTACTATTAAGCACAAAGTTAGTTTCGAAAACCTTAAAATGTTTTGCAATGACTTTGAATGCCCACATTCCCAGAACAACCAGTAAAAGAGTAATACTAATTTCATAAAAAGAAGGAATATAATTTTGGCCAGAAGTTCTTACCAGAGAAGTTATACTGACATTCATTCTATTTAATACAAATCCTGAAATTGTAAAAACAGAAGCAAAGTAGAGCCATTTTCTGTCATTGATATAGCCCGAAATCGAAAGAATTGTTATAGGAACTATAAAACCAATAATTATTTCTAACCAGAACAAATATGTCTCCTGCGTTGGCAGGAATAAATAAATCAATTTACCATTTAAAGTTAAATCTGAAAATTTCAAAATAAGTTCAATCGATAGTACAGCAAAAATAACTTTACCCAAACCAGATAAAACCCAAACCTGAAGTCCCTGCCTAAATGCTCTTGCACAAAGGTACGCTTCAAAAATTATCATTGATAAACCGGCGGCTATACACGAAATAAAAAAATGAACAGGCAAATAGGATGAATACCACAAAGGATAAACTTTTGCAGGGGCTATTAGATAAAGCGAACCAAATGAGGACTGATGAAGAGTTGAAAATAAAACACCACAAATCACAACAGGAATGGAGATTTTTCTCAGTAGTTTAATTGGCACTTTTAAATTGAATTTTTCAAAAACAACCGGAGCAAATTCCAATGTGAGTATGATTGAATAGCAGATAACGCACCAAGTGATTTCGAACATAACTGAGTGGAGGTTCCACATAACAAGAGGATGCCAAAAATTTTGTGGTTTACCAAGATCAATAACTAATAATATTATTACAATAATATATCCAATATAGGCAGTTAAAATTGCGGGTCTAACTATTGATTGATATTTACGAGCATTAAAAATATGAGCAGTTGCTGCTATTGTAAAACCAGCAGCAGCCAAACCAACGCCTATAAAGTCTATACCAATCCACAAACCCCATGGAACCATATCGGATAGATTGGTTGTTCTTCCCAATCCCAGTAAAAACCTAGAGAAAGTAGAATACAATCCTATTAACACAACTATTGCGGAAAAACACTTCCAGAAAGTCAATTTGAATAAATTATTCGCTTTCATTTTTACCTCCCCTATGTCCTATTCTTTCTTCTCTTACAATTTCATTTTTGCGTTTCGTGAGCCAGTACATACCTGTAAGGAAAATACCACCAATAGAAACAACACTAGGAATTTTCTCCATTGCCTGCAGCGTAAAGCCTGGCATCGGTTGTTTTGGTATATTTGTATTATATCCAAGCTGATCAAAAGGAACAGGAGAAATAATAAGTACATTTCCTCCGCCTGCTTCGTTTAAACCGTAAATTTCCTGGTAATATTTATCCGGTTTTTCTCTTAATCTCCTTTTAGCTTCAGCAATTAATTTACTCAATTCACCAGCCTGAGTTGCACCAGTAGGACAGGCCTCAGCACAGGCCATTATCTTTCCCTTTTTTAATCTATCATAGCAAAGATTGCATTTCCTTATGCTGGGAGATGTACTGCTCCATTCATAACGAGGTATGCTATAGGGACAAGCCTGCATACAATACCGGCAGCCTATACATTTATCAGCATTATATATTACCGGACCAAGGTCAGTTTTTTCAAAAGCGGAAACAGGACAAACTGAAACACACGTTGGTTCGCTGCAATGCATACACATCTTTCTGGCAAAGTTATCTTTATATTGTTCAACTACAGTGTAAGTATTATTCGACAGATGATCCTTTAAAAAATCTTTATTTGTATAGTGAAGTTTGTTTTGATTTTTGCATGCGTTATAACAGCTTCCACATCCCACACATAAAGTAACATCAAACAATATTCCCATCTGCTGTTTCATTATTGTTTCTCCGATTATATTGAAAGAAATTCTTTTTCATAAATTTCTATCGATTCACTATCAAGATGAGAAACAACTCCTTCTACAATATGTCCCCCATCAAACATTGTCACTCCTGCGAGTTTTGGATTAGAAAGCCTTTCTTCCAGATAATTTTTGAACCTGATTAATTCCCCTTTCATCCACTCAATTACTTCTTCATTAATTCTCAATTTTTTAGAATATCGTTGAAAATCCTGAGTCTTAATTATAACCCCCCAGTCTTCATTGAATGGATCCCCAATTCTTTTTCCCAGCAAATTGGTATTTTGTAAAATAACCTGTCCACTGACCGGAGAGCGAAAGACAACTTTTTTACTTCCCAAACGTCCTTCTATGACAGGATCACCTTCATTAAGTAAAATTCCATTTGGGGCTGTATTTGTAATTATAAAATCACCAATTGATTTTGTAATAAATTCATCAATCCCTACTTTTATTAACCCATTCTTATCTGGTTTTGCCCATGTGTGACCTTTGGAAACAAAAGTATCCGCTGGAATTGTTACACTTAGATTATTATATGCCACACTGTCGATTATTGTATAATTTTTTACAAAAGCGGGATGAATTTTCTTTTCAGCTCTTAAAACCACATAATCACAAATTAAGAGCAAAATAAAACCTAGAAGAACTGATAATGCAACCATTTTTGGACTCCAATATTTTGTTTAACATTCAAACCAATAAAGGCAATTGATGTGCCGACGTTAAACTTCAAAAGAATTTGTACTTGTAAGTTCCTTAATTTTATGGAATTACGATGATTATGTTTTTGAAAAATGAAATGTGAGTATCTAATAATATTGTGGATTTTATATACACAATTTTATCAGTGGTCTCATAAGTTAAGATTCAAGAAAAAAAACAAAAAAATTATTGTTGAATTTTTGAATAGTCGATTGTTGAATTTAATAACAATTAATTAGCTCATTCCACTAAATATTGTTCATTTATACTACCTTTTTTTGTTTAGTTTAAAATACATCCAATATTCTTCGAAATTCAGTAAATCCGGACTTGATAAAAACCAAGCAAAAAAATCCATAATTACAATTTCTCTATAGTTGGAAGAAATAGTGATGAATTTTTCAATTCGGGAAAATTATATTCCAAAAACTTCGATTTTAGAATATATACTCAATATCCCAAACCTTTGAAAATGGCTTGCTTTTTGTGCCTAATCAAAATGAAATATATAAGATTAAGTAATATGGGGTCGTTGCTTAGTTCTGGATAGACTTTTAATAGTATATCGGGGGAAAAATGGAAAAGCACAGCCGCAGAACCTTCTTAAAAACAACAGCTATTGCTGCCACAACTCTTACTTCACTACCTATTAAAAAATTAAGAGCGTCGCCCAAAAATATTCTGTCAGACGACAGAATGGGTGTATTGGTAGATACAACCGTCTGCATTGGGTGCCGTAACTGTGAATGGGCTTGCAAGACTGCTCATAATATGCCCGCCGGGAACATCGATGATTATAAAAATAAATCCATATTAAAAAACATGAGGCGTCCAGACGAACACGCCTTAACTGTAATAAATCAATATGATAACGATCAAAACCCCATGTTGCCGTATGACGTAAAGATACAATGTATGCATTGTGATCATCCTGCTTGTGTTTCAGCGTGCATAGTTGGGGCCCTTTCAAAACAAGAAAATGGATCGGTCGTTTGGGACACTGATAAATGTATCGGATGTAGATATTGTATGGTAGCTTGCCCCTTCCAAATTCCGTCTTTTGAATTTGACAAAGCGCTTAACCCTCATATAAAGAAATGTGATTTTTGTTTTGATAGAACGAAGGAAGGAAAACTTCCGGCATGCGTTGAAATCTGTCCCGTCGAAGCTATTACATACGGCCCAAGAAACGATCTTGTCAAAGTAGCGCGTGAGAGAATTAAAAATAATCCTGATAGATATGTAAATCACATTTATGGAGAATATGAAGTTGGCGGAACTTCGTGGATTTATCTGGCCGGTACGGATTTTTCAAATCTTGCATTTCCAAAATTATCCAATAATCCTGCACCCGGTGTCTCTGAATCAATACAACACGCCATATTCGCTTACTTTGTGCCACCAATTTCGTTATATGCCTTGCTTGGTGGAATTATGTGGATTACAAGGCGCAAAAAATCAGTAGAAGAATCTGAATAGGAGAAAATTATGAACGGATATCTGAAACCTGCGCCTATAAAGAAAAAGTTTTTTACTCCGGGAGTAATAGTACTTTGCATCATAGCAGCAAATGGGATTTTTTTCCTCGCAGGAAGATTTTTATTTGGCATAGGAAAAGTTACTAACCTTAGCAACCAGTACCCGTGGGGATTATGGATTGGTGTTGACGTCGCCGCTGGAGTTGCACTTGCAGCGGGAGGTTTTACAAGTGCTGCGCTCGGACACGTGATGCACCGGGAACAAATACATGCCATTTTGCGTCCAGCCCTACTAACTGCAATGCTGGGCTACACTTTTGTTGCAATAGGTGTTTTTGTCGATATAGGACGATGGTACTTTATCTGGCACCCAATAGTAATGTGGAATGGAAATTCCGCTTTGTTTGAAGTGGGCATATGTGTAATGATGTATATGACAGTGCTATATATTGAATTTCTTCCTGTTGTCACAGAAAGGTTTATAGGACGGGTTAATCTCAAAGGATTTTTATCTGTATTGAACAAGCCCGTGGATAGATTTTTGCGCTTTCTGGATAAGTGGCTTGGTTTAACAATGTTTGCTTTTATAATCCTTGGGGTTGTGCTTTCCACTCTTCATCAGTCCTCCCTTGGGACTTTAATGGTAATCGCCGGTCCTAAAATGCATCCATTATGGCAGACGCCCATTCTTCCTTTATTGTTTTTGCTCTCTGCCATATCAGTTGGTTTCCCTATGATTATTTTTGAATCAATACTTGCCGCAAAGTCGTTTGGTTATAAAGCTGAGATGGATGCACTTTCAATGCTTAGTAAAACTGTTGCCCCACTGCTTGGAATTTATCTGGCATTCAAAATTGGCGACATGGTTATAAGAGGGACTTATGTATATCTGCTGGAAGCAAACGTTCAAAGTATAATGTTTTTTATAGAGGTCGTTTTTGGAGTAATTGTTCCTTTAAGAATGTTCTTATCTCCTGCTGTACTAAAATCACAAAAATTGTTGTTCACAGCCTCTGCACTGGTTGTTTTTGGGGTTTTGCTAAACAGAATTAATAATTTCATAGTCGCATACGATCCTCCATATAAATTCAGTACTTATTTCCCGTCGTTTGGAGAAATTTCGGTTACGGTTGGACTTGCTGCATTGCTAATTCTTATATACAGATTCATAACCATAAACTTCCCGGTAATTAGTATCACGAACAAAGATTTTGTCCTTAACACCAAATACACAGTTAGGGGATAAAAAATGAAGAAGACATTATATATCTTATTTGCTTTAATACTTAGCTATTCAGCAAACAGCCAGAATAAAATTCCTAAAAATTATTCAGTGAAAGGTTTGTCATGTAAGACGTGTCATATTTGTGACGTCCCGACAAAACAAAACCCTTGTCTTGTAGGGTGTCCTCGCGGACAAATGGTTACTGTTCATCAAACTGCCGATGATGCCCCCGATGTAATAAAAATTAATATCCTTGAAAACAAATATGACCCTGTGGTTTTCACTCATAAAATTCATTCCCAAATGTCACAGATGGGGGGAGGATGTGCAAGCTGTCATCATTTTAATAATGTAGGCCCTATCCTAAAATGCCAAAGCTGTCATGAAGTTAAGAGGAAACGGGAAGATATAAGTAAACCTGATTTACAAGGAGCATTTCACCGCCAATGTATACAATGCCACAGAGCCTGGAGTCACACTACTGATTGTACCTTTTGTCATGCGCTTAAAAACGATCTTGCAGAATCAGGCAAAAATGTTTCTCCTCCTGCTTTGAATGTTAAAAATCATCCTGAGGTACCAGAACCAACCAAAATAGTTTATGAAACGGGTTACAGTAATGGGGCACTTGTAACTTTTTATCATAATGATCATACAAAAATATTTAATATCAATTGTACAAGCTGCCATAAAGAGGAAAGTTGTAACCGATGTCATGATTTGAAAAAGGTCCCAAACAGCGATCAGTCCACACTTGGCGAATATATAAAAGCTAAAAGGCCTAAAGAGCAACAGCATAAGCCATGCTTTAATTGTCATCAGGATGATCCGTGTATAAAATGTCATAGAAATAAAGAGGCCGTGAGATTTAATCATGACATGGCTACTGGTTGGCCACTGAATAAATTTCACGATCACCTGGAATGCTCAAAGTGTCACGGCTACAAAAATGAATTTGTAAAGCTAAACAACAAATGTGAAAGTTGTCATCCTAATTTCGAACCAGGAAAATTTGATCATAGCATTACCGGGTTGGAACTCGATGAAAATCACAAAGAAGCATCGTGCACAGATTGTCATCAGAAGAAAGATTTCAGTAATCCGGTATGTACAAATTGTCACGATGACAAAAGCTATCCAAAGGATAAACCCGGAAAGTTTGCAAAAGTAACACGTAATTAAGCGAACGAAAATATGTCAAATAAGATAGGATTTAAATTAATTTTAGCTGTTGGATTAACCGCAATAATTATAATTGGTGTTTTTGCATTTTTCAATATCCAAAGACAAAGTAATGCACTTTTAGCAGAAGTGGAAAGGCACGCCAACCAACTGAGCGAAACGGTGATATCCAGCACCAGATATGATATGCTTCTAAATCAACGCGAAAGAATTGACAAGACTATCACATCAATCGGAAAACAGCAGGGAATAAGATCTGTAAGGATTTTGAATAAGCAAGGGGAGATTATATATTCCTCTCAAAAAGATGATGTTGGCAAAATGGTGGACAAAAAGACTGAAAGTTGTTATGCCTGTCATGCTGCAAATCGTCCTCTTGAAAGATTAGCAATAAACCAGAGAACTAGAATTTATAGAACAAAAAAGGATACATCAAGAATACTCGGCATTATTACGCCAATTTATAATGAACAATCATGCTGGGAAGCAGATTGTCATGCGCATGCTAAAGATAAAACAATACTTGGGGTTCTGGATGTAACAACCAGTCTAGCGGAAGCTGACAATGAAATAAAGCGTGGTGAAGTTGAAATTGTAATATTTGCATTGGCTGCAATAGTTGCTTTGAGTTTTATTATAGGTTCCCTGGTAAAAAAATGGATTGATAAACCTGTTAATGAATTGCTCAAGGCGACAGATCAGGTTGGGGTGGGTAATCTTAATTATACAATAAAGGAAAAAAGTAACGATGAACTTGGAAAACTTGCCAGTTCTTTTAACATAATGACTCAAAAATTATCTGAAGCACGATTACAGTTGTTCCAGTCAGATAAGCTGGCCTCGCTCGGAAGACTTGCAGCAGGCGTAGCACATGAAATAAATAACCCGCTAACAGGAGTATTAACTTATAGCAGTTTTCTGTTAAAAAGGACACAGGATAATCCTGAATTACAGGAAGATCTTAAAGTAATTGTCAGAGAAACCAAAAGAAGCAGGGAAATCGTTAAAAGCCTTCTTGACTTTGCCCGCCAATCCGTTCCTAAAAAAAATAACCTTGAAATAAATGAAATCATAGAACAGGCAATATCCGTTGTTGAAAATCAATTAACCATAAATCACGTTAAACTTGAAAAAAATCTTGATAAAACTATCCCTCAGATTATAGCTGATTCGAACCAGATACAGCAGGTATTTATTAACCTACTTGTAAATGCAAATGACGCAATTGGAAAAAACGGCGGAACAATTACAGTTTCAACCTCTTCCCTGAGCCTTTCTCCTTACGGCATAGTACACATCAAAGGAGCTGTTTGCCCCAAGCGGCATGACCTGATTGATAGCGAATTCAAAATAGAAGGGCTCCCATCAATAAAACTAAAAGCAAAGTTTAATGGACGGGAGGAGGTAATTCATCTCGACCCGGTGTATGGAAGAAGAGCACATAAGTACCTGAAAGAAATAGATGTAAACAAAAAAATAAATATTCTTTGTCCCCAGTGCAGTATTTCGATGGTTGAAGAAAATTCAAAATGTCCCAAATGCGGATCACCTCTTTTTTCAATACCTGTACCTAATGAGAGTAATTTCGAAGCGTGCACGAGAGTCGGATGCGACTTCCAGCGCTGGGAATCTGTTGACGAAGCAGGCAAAAGAGACTTTATTGAAATTAACATTTCAGATACCGGCTGCGGTATTCCAAAAGATGAAATTCCAAGAATATTTGAACCATTCTTCAGCACAAAAGGACAGAAAGGAACCGGTTTGGGACTTGCGGTGATTTGGGGTATCATTGATAACCATAACGGAACAATAAAAGTAGAAAGTGAATTAAATAAGGGAACCACGTTTATCATCAGGCTGCCGATAAAGCAGAAATAAAAATGTCATATAGAGGAAACATACTTGTAATAGATGACGAGCAGGTAATTCTTAACGCTGTAAAAAAAATTTGCAGCGCTGAAAATTATTATGTTGAGGAATCGCCGGATGCAAAAGATGCACTTAATAAACTTGGAAAGAAGAAATTTGATCTTGTGCTTTGCGATATAATGATGCCTGAAATAGACGGATTTAAGTTTTTGGATGAAATTCACTCTAAAAAAATTGAAAGTCCGGTAATAATGACAACGGGTTATTCAACAGTTGAAAATGCGGTAACCTCACTTTACAAGGGAGCAATTGATTTTATTCCAAAACCGTTTACAGCAGACGAACTACTAACCTCTCTTTCACGAGGTATTAAATATCTTGAAATTCAAAATAACATTAAAGAAAGCGAAAGATTTAATCGAAATTCAACATTATTATATGTTCCCTGCCCATCAAAATATTACAGGCTTGGCTATGCTACTTGGGTATCACTTGAGACCAAAGGTACAGCCATTATAGGTATTACAGATCTCTTTCTTAAAACGATTGAATCTGTTTCGGACATACAATTTATGAAACTTGATGAAGAAATAATTCAGGGAATTTCCTGTTTGCAGATTATTTGCACAGACGGACAAATGCACCAGGTAATTGCAACTGTTAGTGGAAGAATTATTGAAATAAACGAAGAACTCGTAAATAACAAAACAATAGTAGAGAAAGATCCTTACTTCAAAGGATGGCTGTACAGGATTATACCAAACGATATAGACTATGAACTGAAACACTTAACACCGTGCAGTTCAGATAGAATTTAGAAAACATAAAGCACAGTTAAATGAGCTGTTTTAAACACAGCAAGGAGATAAATTATGGCACTCTTCATATTAGCACTAATATTATTCATAATATTTGATATTCTTATCAGATATATAGGGCGAAAAGTTAAGGAAAAGAAAGCCCAGGAGGAAAGAGCCAAAGCTCTAGAAGTTAGTCTAAAACTTGACTACAGCAGTGAGGCAAAGACTCTTAAACGAGCAGAAGTTAACAATCCTAAAGCAAAAATACTTTGTGTGGATGATGAACCTGTAATACTTGATAGTTTCAGAAAAATTCTTGTTCTTGATGGATATTCAGTTGATACTGTTGAGAATGGCAAAGAAGCGCTTGGCTTAATACAAACTCATCACTATGATTTTGTATTCACTGACCTTAAAATGCCGGAAATGGACGGACTTGAAGTCACCAAATCTGTAAAACACTTAAGACCTGATATTGATGTTGTAATTATTACAGGCTATGCTACTGTAGAGACGGCCGTTGAATGTATGAAATATGGTGCAATGGATTACGTTCAAAAACCTTTTACAGAAGATGAGCTGCTGGATTTTGCCAAGAAACTCGTAATTAAACGTGAAGATAGAATTCAGAAGCAACTCAAGCCAAGGGTTCACATTACTCACCTTGCTTCAACAGAAAGCATGAAAGCAGAAGAATTTTCAATCCCTGGTGGTGTTTTTATTTCAAACGGCCATTGCTGGGCAAGCATCCAGCAGGATGGAACTGTTAACGTTGGCATAGATGATTTTGCCAGAAAGCTTATCGGAAAAATTGACGACTTTGACTTTCCAAATCTCGGCATGAAAATAAAAAAAGGGCAGGCTTTATTTACAGTTAAACAGGGACAAAAAGAAATACGGTTTAACTCTCCAGTATCCGGCCAGGTTAAAAAGATAAACACTTTACTTAAAATGAACCTGGATTCGCTTAGTATAACACCTTATGATTCAAACTGGATATGCGTGATCGACGCAGAAAATATTGATGATGAGCTAAAGCAATTGAAAATCGGAAATGCGGCAGTAACATTCTACCAGGATGATATTGAACATTTTCGTTCCGCTCTAAAAGGAACAAAAAAATTAGACAAACCACAGGTGGAAGTTACCGGTGAAGATATTTCGATTGGAGAACTGGAAAATCTTGCTCCTAATGATTGGGAAAAATTGGTTCAGGAGTTTTTTGTCAGGAGAAATTAGAATTAATTTTAATTCAAATGATTTTATGGTTTCCAGGTAATAACTTATTTTCAAGACAAGACTTTAGAAATGATAAACAGAATCGAAATAGAAAAAGGAGATATAACAAAATTCAAGGTTGATGCTATAGTAAATGCTGCTAATACCTCTCTATTAGGCGGTGGCGGCGTTGATGGTGCTATCCACCGGGCAGCCGGTCCAAAATTACTTGAAGAGTGCCGGACACTAAACGGCTGCCCAACCGGTGAGGCAAAAATTACAAGAGGATATAATCTCTCTGCTAAATATGTAATTCATACAGTAGGTCCCGTCTGGAGTGGTGGAAACCACAATGAAGAAACACTGCTTGCTAATTGTTACAGGAACTCGCTTCATTTAGCTGTGGAAAACAAAATTAAATCTATTGCATTTCCCGCAATTAGTACTGGTGTCTATCATTTCCCCATAGAACAAGCAACAAAAATCGCTGTTAAAGAGACAAAAGAATTTCTAGAAAAAAATAAATTCATTCAAAAAGTGATTTTTGTTTGCTTTGATGAAGATACCTATCGTGTATATAAAGAATATTAATAGAATTAACGTAAAAATAAAATCGCAACACCCCCGACTGCAATAAATGCTCCAATAATTGAGCGCCAGGTTAATTTTTCTTTATAAATAATCCAAACAAGTGGAAGCATAATAACAGGAACTGTAGCAATAATTGTTGAGGCTATTCCGACTTTAGTATTTGCTATAGCAATAAGACTGCATGTAACTCCCAAAAAAGGCCCAAGAATAGTTCCGGTAAAAGTAAATGTTAAAGCTTTGATATCTTTTTTATAAACTTTAATGGGATTCTTATATTTTCGAGCTAAAACAGCTAGTGGCAAAAAAATTATAACAGCTGAGGTAAGCCTGATAAATGTAGCAACAAAACCATTAACAGGCCCTTCGTCAAAAGCAAACTTAGCAAATATCATACCCGTAGCTTGTCCAAAAGCGCCCATAAACCCATAAAAGATTCCTGATTTACTTATTTTATATTTTGAAACGTTCTGAGAATTCTTCTGAAGAATAACCATACCAATTCCACACAGTGTGATAATAATACCTATTATACCCCAGAAATTAATTACCTCATTAAGAAAAAAGTAAGCAAGCACGGTTGACAAGGCAGGAACAAGTGACATCATCAACATTCCAATCCGCGCTCCTATCATTCGAAATGCCTGAAACAAAAAGGAATCCCCTATTACAAATCCAATAAAACCACTGGCAATGAGGAATTTTACCTGAGAGGAAGAGACATCATAATTCAAATTTAATATAAGGATCGTTGCCAGGAGAAAAAAAACTCCAAGGATCATTCGGTTTATGTTTAATTGCAGTGATCCGATTCTTTCAGAAGCTGCTGTAAAAGCCATAGAACTGCCAGACCAGCAGAAAGCTGTTCCTAAAGCACTAAATTCACCTACAAAAGCCATAACGCAAAATAAATGTTTTAATAAGTCGCATAAAATAACATATTTTTTGAAGAATTCATCTTTGATAAATATTATTATTTTAAATTACTTAAGTTAGGTAAAGTAATTTCACTTTTGTTTTCATATCGGGGGAATTTATGAACAGAAGAGAGTTTTTTAGGAAAAGTCTTAAAACAGGGGTTCTCACCAGTGCAACACTAGCCTTCGGCAAGTACAAAGATTTTTTTCCCTACAGCGAATTTATAAGTCCAACAACTTACGATCTCGTAGCAATAAAAGGAGGCGAGCCCGATGTGATGTTTGATAAAGCTATCGCTACGTTAGGTGGAATGAAAACCTTTATAAAAAAAGGACAAACCGTTATAGTAAAGCCGAACATCGGATGGGATGTCTCGCCGGAACGTGGAGGAAATACAAACCCTGTCCTGGTTAATAGAATAATAAAACGCTGCTTTGAGGCGGGTGCAAAGGATGTTTACGTCTTCGATCATACCTGTGATGATTGGAAAAGATGCTATTCAAACAGCGGCATTGAAAGAGCAGCTAAAGATGCTGGTGCGAAAGTAGTATCAGGGGCCAGTGAAGGCTATTATCAGGAAGTCGCTGTTAAAAGAGGCGAAGTAATGAAAAATGCCAAAGTGCACGAGTTAATTCTCAGCAGCGATGTCTTTATAAATGTTCCTATTTTGAAAAGCCACGGCTCTACTGAAGTAACAATTGGGATGAAAAATCTAATGGGAATTGTTTGGGACAGAGGGTTCTGGCATAGGAATGATCTTCACAAATGTATTGCAGATTTTGCTTCTTACCGTAAACCAGATCTGACTATAGTTGATGCTTATTATGTAATGAAAAAGAATGGTCCGCGTGGGATTTCAACCGATGACATACTGACTATGAAATCACAACTAATAGGAAGAGATATGGTTGCGGTTGATTCTGCAGCAGCTAGGCTATTTGGAGTTGATCCTAAGAAGATTGATTATATAAAATTTGCTGAAGAAATGAAGCTGGGGACTATCGATCTGAATAAGCTTTCAATAAACAGGATCATAATGTAATGAAATGAGCCCCGCCTATTATAAGAAATTAAGAATTCTGATCTCTCTCCTTTTTTTCCTTTTCACCACAACTGTATTCCTTGATATTACCAATAATGTCCAGGTAATATTATCCCCCTGGCTTGTTTATCTGCAGTTTGTTCCTTCAATATTAAAATTTCTATCGGTTCCTGCATTAACCGCCGGTGGGTTTATAATAATTCTTGTTTTAAATATATCCTTCGGAAGGATATACTGCTCAAGTGTATGCCCGTTAGGAACTTTGCAGGATATTATATCTTATACGGCTAGAAAGCTAAACAAGAAAAAACA